>Ga0114921_10000690_pt1 | contig 14405 bp, 10 predicted proteins | sample BentaG_FD_87016 | JGI IMG/M metagenome (GOLD analysis project Ga0114921, IMG submission 87016) | Deep subsurface microbial communities from South Atlantic Ocean to uncover new lineages of life (NeLLi) - Benguela_00093 metaG | ecosystem: Environmental > Aquatic > Marine > Oceanic > Sediment ...
GAGCGTTGGGTGGCGGGCAACCATTCTGCCGGGTTGATGAAGGCGCATTAAGTGTGCCCCCATTATTTCAATATAGGAGGTTGTCGGAATATTTAAGTAAGTCAGTAACCCTGTGGCACCAGGCTGCACCCGCCCCAAAACGCGGTGGCTGGCTGTGTAGATCTCTACCGAAATTGCCTTCGTGGCCATGGTCGTGCTCCACTTATGTGATCGGGAGGGCGAAGGTTATTGTGCTGCTTGCGGGAGTCTGCTCATACCACAGGATACCATCCATACTTTCGATGATCATTCGTATCTCGCCCATTGAAAGACCAGGACCCATCTGCCCAACCGATGGATCTGTGCTGATATCGGTGAGGGCGCGTACTGTGTCGGATGATAATCCAGAACTTGAATCAGAGACCCTGATTGCAGCCCATATTCCATCTTCAGCTTGGAGGTTCACCGGCAGCGGGAGTCCATCGCTCAGTCCACCCTCTACTTTGAAACGATTGGTCTCCAAGACAATGTGACCACTCTTCGTGCGGCGGATCGCAGCCGAAATGAGCGATTCGAGGACCTTCCGTGTGCGACCGCTATCACAGCGAAAGAGTGGGATAGGCAATCCATGTTCGATGATCAGCCCCAGCCCTTTTCGGTGTGCGCTCAATCGATATTCGTCAGCGGCTTGTTCGATCAGGCTGGGAAGATCAATCAATTCAAAGGTCTCATCAGCTGTAAGCGTCGCGACAGGAAGCGCTCGCAGCCCCTGAAGGTTCTCATGCAACTCGTGTAGCTTTCTGAATTGTGTTTCACTCATCTCGTTCGGTGCTGTATTCAGGAGCGGTGAAAGGGTTTCAATTGCCTCTTCCAAGCCATCGATCAGGCTGGGTGGCGCGGCGGCGATCGGGACGTTGGTGCGTGGGGCCGTCTCAGTTTGTTGGAGGAGACTAGCCTGCTCAAGCGCGACCCCAGTCCAGTGGGCGAGCGCGGTGAGCAATGTCAGGTGATGCTGGTTAAAGGCGGTGGGGTTCATTCGGTGATATACACCAAGCACGCCAACCACGTTGTTCTTCAATCGGAGAGGGACTTTGGCCAGAGATTGTACCAAGAATCCGGTTTGTACCTTTACCGGGCCGGCCTCGAAAGAGTGTTGTCGCAGAACAGGTTTACCAGTGGCGAATACTTCACCTACCAAGGTGTCCTCTACCCTCAGTCGTTGCAATGTGGCGTGTCGTTCCCCCGCATGTTTACTGGCACGGAGTACCAATTCGTCAGTACCTTGTTCAGCCAGGTAGATGCTGGCCTCTTCGGCATCGGTTACAAATGCCGCCGCTTCGACAACACGCCGGAGAATGGAGTCCAGGTCTCCCAGGCTGACGACAACTCGTCCGATCTCGCTCAGTAAGCGTATCTCCTCCGAACGCCGACGAACTTGTTCACGTATCCCTTCCAATCGCCGTGCCAAGATTTTTGTATTAGTTTCTAACGAGCGTGTATCACTCAATTCGCGGACAGCCTGGCACAAATCATTTGGACGGTAGGGTTTGAGCAGGAAGTCGTGGACGCCGAGACGGAAAAGGTCACGTAAGCGGGAATGAGGGATATGAGCCGCCAACACGAGAGCTGGCGCCTCCTCGCCTCGGTTACGTTCGTTACGTAAACCTGCGAGAGGATCTCCCCGGAGCTGGGTTACATCCACAATCAATACGTCGGCGGGTGGTGCATCACTGCCAACTCCCCATGCGTGAAACCCGGCCGGTTTAAGCACTCGATCGACCAGTGATTTAACATTACTTTCCACATCGGCGATCACGACCACTCGGATTGGGGATTGGGAATCATTGGTTTCATTCATGCCGACTTATCTCAACTCCTAGCGACTGCAACCCCGTTGGAACCTCAACGGCTTTAATTTAGTTGGATTCTACAGCCGACAGACTTACATCATACCGCTGACACTTATTTTGTCACACCTATACGATCACGTAAATAACTTGTATGTTCCCCCCAAACCTTCCAATAGCTAGGGCTGGCGTTGGGGGTCAACAGAGGTTGTGGAATGATCTTGATCGGCAATCGTTCGAGGTCTGCTCAGTTTTCGCCGTGATCCAGGCTTCATTTCGAGTATCGCCTGTAGATCGGCGACGGCATCGGAATCATACTCCCGACGACCGCACACATCACACACCCAAGCCGGGAAGTCGGGGACACAAATCGGTTGACCGCCTTGGAGTGTAAAGAAGAATGCGTCACCTACTCGAAGGGTTCCAACCCTGCATTCGGAGCATATGTATTTTGGGTCCCGTTTCATGTGCTAATCCCCCGCTGTTTTGTTGTTCTTCAATGTCTTCCCCATCGTGCGGATCGATCTTTATCCGCTTTAATCAACCGAGCAGGGCGTCCCTTCAGCTACTGGGTTTTTAGAGTGAGGCGGTCGCCGTTGACATCCAGAACTACCCAGTTATGAAGAATAAGGGACATTTACAGCCTCGGGGAAAGATAAAAGGCTTTCATGATCATTCTAACACAAGGAATCACCATCAAGCGAACGTTATTTCACTTCTCGGTAGCAATGACCAAGTCATAATGGGGGATTAAACCAAACATATCCATGGGCCAATAGACGAGCATCGCTTTCCCGATGATTTCATTAATGTCCAAAGGTCCCCAATTTTGTGAGTCGGAGGAGTTGTTCCGATTGTCGCCAAGGACAAAGACCTCAATCGGTGCAATCCTCCACTCACCATGGTATCGGGGTTCTTCATCAAGGTATGGTTCATCTAAAATTGAGCCATTGATGAGCACCTGTCCGTCACGGATAGTTACGGTGTCACCTGGCAGTCCGATCACACGCTTGATAAAGCGGCGTCTGGGATCGGAGGGAAAGTGGAAAACGATGATATCACCGCGCTCAGGCTCTTGCCAGCGGTAAGCCAATTTGTTCACAACGACAAACTCGCCGTCATGGAGGTTGGGTTCCATGCTTATGCCTTCAACGCGAATGCGAGCTGTTATGAGGTTGACCACGATGAAAAGCAGGAAAGCAATCAGCGCGGTTTGGAGAAGCTCTCCCAACACACGCAGCATTCGGCGGCCTAGGCTGGGTGATGAAGAGACGCCCCACTCCGGGGGCGCGGGGTCGATTGCGGGAGTACCTGACATTTCGGGAAAATTATATCATGTGAAGGCATAAATCGATTTGGGAGATGGGATCTATGCATTGATTCAAACCTGAAGCTCACTTATGTTATGCTGATACCTTCTGAGGTGTGCTACACAAGCTATGGCCTGAAGCTTCAGAGAAGTATAAGTGGGGGATATGCTGTAATCGCAGGCTAAAGCCTGCGGCTACAGGGGAATGCTAAGGAGAGTGTATTACTGTTGTCGCACCCAACGGTGCGCTGATGCGCGTGCTAAAGCCTGGGGCTACAGATTTGGGGAAATCTAATAATGGCGGATATTTCAAGCTGATGAGCGGCGACGGAAGGAGAAACGCAATGGTGTCCCCATGAAGCTGTAGTGTCGTCTGATTTGATTTTCAAGATAACGCTCGTAGCTGAAGTGAACCAGATCGGGATCGTTGACGTGGAAGAGGAACGTCGGAGGGGCGGTACGCACCTGGCTTGCGTACACGATCCTCAATCGTTTGCCCCCTTTTGTAGGCGGCGCATGCCTGCTAAGAGCCTGTTGCACCAGTCGGTTCAACTCGCCGGTCGGGATACGCCGTAAGCGTTCTTCTTGAACCCGTAACGCTGTAGGCAGGACCTGCCCGATGCGCTGTCCAGTCAACGCGGAGATGAAGAGGACCGGTACATAGTCGAGGAAATTCAGTTGATCACGAATATGCTCCGTATAGGCGGGCATGGTGTGGGTGTCTTTAGCTATGGCGTCCCATTTGTTTACGATAACGACGATGCTTTTCATCTTGTCAATCCCCATGCCACCGATATGCGCATCCTGGGCGATCACTCCTTCTGTTGCTTCGATCATAAGCAGGACCACGTCGGCACGGTCCATGGCCTTCAACGCTCGGATGACGGAGTACTTTTCTACACCCGGCTTGATTCGACCGCGTCGGCGGATACCAGCGGTATCAATGAGGGTGATCGGCTTTCCGTAGTAGGTCAGTTGGGTGTCGATAGCATCGCGTGTAGTACCAGGAATTGGAGAGACGATCACCCGATCCTCGCCGAGCAAACGATTGAGAAGGCTTGATTTCCCGACATTTGGCCGTCCGATGATGGCGACCTTGACCGACGGGTCAGGTTCTTCCTCAAGACGATCTTCGAGATCCAACGCCTCGATCAACTGGTCGAGCATATCGCCCGTCCCGGTGCCATGTAAGGCTGAGATCGGGATAGGATCACCCATACCGAGCTCATAAAATTCTGTGGCTTGTGCTCGGCGCTCCTCGTTATCACAACGATTGACTAACAATAAAACGGGTGGCCATAGTTTACCCTCGCGCGTCTGTTGCAGCTTGCGCAGGATCTCGGCCACCTCGTGATCGGCCGGGGTGACACCACTTTCAACTTCGACCAGAAATAGCACTGCATCCGCATCGCGTGCCGCCATTTCCGCTTGGGCACGAATTTGAAGGATGTAGTCAGCCGAGTCGAGGGAAAGCGGTTCCCAACGGCGAAGATCGGTTGGGTCGATGCCGCCAGTGTCAACGATATCGAAGGTGAAACCTCGCCACTCAGCCTCGGCGACTAGCCGATCACGAGTCGTCCCCGGTGTATCGTCGACCACCGCCAGACGCTCGCCGGCCAGTCGGTTGAAGAGGGTCGACTTACCGACATTCGGGCGTCCTACTAATGCAATAATTGGCTTAGTCATGGGGATTTCGTGATCAAGGCGTCGGTGTGGGCGTAGAGGGCGGTGAGGAGGTGATCTCGACATCAATGATGGAGGGTATAGCTGCTTCAAATACGAGATCAGCGGGCAAGACGAGAACCTGGTGTTCAACTTGGTGATTGCCGACATCGTAGTCACGCAAATCCACCACCACCCGAACATCCTCTGGCTGAAGGGCGTCCAGCGTCGCAGCAGGTCCGGCGAGGATGATGTCAACCGTACTGGGCGAAGTTATGGCGTACAACTCTGGCCCCAAACCCTGGATTTCGATCTCCCGAGTGACCGTGATCGATTTAAAAACCGGCTCGATGGTCACCCGAACAAGAACGCTCTGCTCACCGACAAGATACACACCCACCGGAAGATTTAGCGGAAGACGCCGCTCGATATCTTCAGTCTGATCGGAGATATCGAGAGGGGTGGTCTCGACGAAAACGGGGAGGGCATCTAGCGCCTCTCTGTCAGAGGAAGAGACGATAACTTCGCGTGGCGTGTAGGTGATATTTGTCACCCGATAATGACCAAGCTCTTCTAACGTATCCCGACCTTCGATGATGGGGATCACGGAAACGAGGCGATAAAAGTCGCCGAGCTTGATTTGAACCACAACTCGCACCTGTTCATGTGAGATCTGCACGCCCTCCACTTCGTTCCCGTCTATATCGAGGGGAACTAAAGGCACTTGTTGATCGATGCTCTCGCGACGATTGGTAAGGCTTATCTCAACGCGCAGCTCATGAACTTGTTCAACGATCGAGGCCGGACCGATGACATTGACTTGGTTCGGTTCAGCGATCGGTTCCTCCGCCTGAAACCCGAGCGCGGGTTGATCAAAGGTCACAATGTGAACGTCCACTACTTTGGATGCGGATGGCTCTATAGAAAACGTAACAAACGAGGGATCGATCCCCGTTACCCGGGCAGGTTTGATATCCAAACGAGGGGAGAGCTCTAGTCGATAGGAACCAGCATCGAGTTCGCTCAGATTGGCTTCAATGTGGATGTCTTCAACGGCTAATTCTCGCCATACGGATTCGGGCGCTCGAATGGTGACCGAAGCATTTTCAGGAGGCTGGCCGAGGAGCAACATCTCTTCAGCCAGGCCGATGTAGCTGATTTCGATGAGTTGAGGGAAATCCTGTTCGAGTATCGGGTCCGCTTGGCTAACAGCGGCCACCCAGACTGTTACCGCAAGGAGAAAGGAAAGCAGGAGTGTCCCTAGGTTTTCCCGAAGCCATCGAAGCATAGCCAATACCTCTCAGTCTCCGGGTGCTTGTCTGCGAAAGCGAATTCTTTCAAAAGGAATTCGTTCAAACCAGGCAGGCAACCCACGTACGGTTCGGCGGGGGAGCATGGCGGTAAAGATATTACGCATACGATTTTGATCGAGGCGGCGAATGCTGCGGCCATTGTGGGCAATGGAGATCACGCCTGTTTCTTCAGACACGACAATAGCAACCGAGTCGCTGACTTCGCTTATACCCAAGGCTGCGCGGTGTCGTAGCCCCATCATGCGCTCCGGAGACCTCGAAAGTGTGCCGCTGGCAGAAAGTGGTAAGACACATGCGGCAGCACTGATGCGGTCTTCCCGTAATATAACTGCCCCGTCATGCAACGGGGTATTGATAAAGAAGATCTGCATGAGAAGCTGCGGTGTAAGTTGCGCATCAAGTTTAACGCCGGTTTCGATGTACTCATCCAGTTGAACTTCGCGTTCGACGATGATCAATGCGCCGTAGCGGCGATCGGCCAGGCGCTGCACGGTACTACAAAGGATATCGATTACGCGCTCCGTATGGTTCGATCCCGCGCTGAGAGAGAATAAACTTCCTGCTCTTCCGAGGCGTTCGAGGGCACGTCGTATTTCCGGGGCGAAGATGACAGGGATTGCGACCAGCAGTGCTGGGAGGGTAGTCGTTAGCAGCCATGAGAACGCTGGTAGGCCGCGCAGCACAGTGAGCAGGGTCGTGACGATGATGAACAGGACCATGCCCCGCAGCAACACAATTGCTTGGGTGCCCTGAAATAGTCGTAATATGAAGAAGGCGATGGCTGTTACCAGGAGCAGGTCAACGACGCTCAGCCAGTTGAGGCGTTGGAAATAGAAGGCCAATTCATTAAGCAGGTCGGTCACGGTCGTTGCTCGTCATTGACTAGAGTATTTATCATCCCTCACCTTCGAGGTTCCGCAATAGTTCACGATAGCCCTCGATGTCAGGTGGCTCAAGTTTAATAATCGTCTGGACCGTGGCGATCGCTTCCTGTGTCTGTCCAGCGTCGAGTTGAATCTCACCTAATGCGTCGTATTGTGCGATCGCGTCTGCGGTCCTACCCGCGGCTCGATAAGCCTCCGCCAAACGAGCGTGGAGGGTTTGCTTGCCTGGATGCTCTCGTGCGAGTTCTTCCAAAAGGTTAAGCGCCTCATGGCTGCGATCTGTCTCCACTAGGTGCCCGAGGTAGTTATCGAGCTCTTGAGCGGCTGGGTCTTCCTGTCCTAGGCGAAGGTTGAGATCGATGACATGGCCTCGGGCTTCCTCGTCACCGGGATTGATGGTTCTAATCTGTTCGTAGACCCTTAATGCCCGTCGCCAATCTAATCGGGAAAGATCGATATCTCCCATCTGACGTAGGATCTTAATTGAGTATTCTCGCCCAACCGTGGCGTCTTGAGCTAGGAGGAGAGCGTTCGCCAAAGCCTTACGGGCAGTGTCGATCTCCGCCATCTGGCGGTAAATATCGGCCAGTTCCAAGTACTGGTCGAGGGCTTCCACATTACGTTCCTGTTGAGCCAGTAGCTCTATCAAGCGGTTGCGAGCGGGGATGTTGATCGGTGCGACCTCCAATATCTTGGTGAAGGTATGGGCAGCTTGTGGGATTTCTCCCCGTACTTGGTGGACTTCAGCGATCGTTGAGAGTTTTACGAGACCCGCTTCGATTTGATCGCTCTTGATAAGAATGTCGGCCATTCGCATATGAAGCTCGAGATACGTCGGCGCGTAATCAAGCGCCAACATGGTCTCTTCCATAGCGGCTCTATACTGTTCCATGGCGATCAATTCCTCTATTTGACCCATTGCTGTGAGCACGCGATCTGTGCCCTCTCCCTCGCGTATTAAATCCACGATCGGTACCACTTCGGGACCTGGTCGTTGACTCTCGAGTTCACGTCGGGCTTCGCGCAATCGTTGGAGCCAATCGGGACCGCTGAGGAAACGGAGTGTGTTATCGACGATGTTAGCTAACTCCTCCTCATCGCCTCCTGTCATAGAAGCCTGGATCGCGTCATAGAACTGGTTCAACTGACTAAATTGGCTTTTGTCTACGGATAAACCATCGGCCAATTTCAACGCCTGGAGAAGATAACGAGCGGCTTCAGACAAGTCGTTTTGATGGTGTGCTAAACGTCCCAATGCCAGGTTGGCTCCTAGGTCTAACTCTGGGTGACCGAGGGCAGCCATGAGGTGTTTACGTGCGTTGTCGTAGTCCTCGACATTCTTCAACAGCAGCCCCAGGTTGTAATGAGCAGCGGGGTGGTCCAATCCAGATGAGACGGCTCGTTGGTATTCCTTTGCGGCTTGTTGGTCGTGTCCCCGAGTCTGTAGGTCGATCGCCTGTCCGAGATAGCGATACATCTGCGGCTGTCCGACAGCTGGTTGCTTCCCTCCAAGACGCCCCCGGGTCAACGCGGCCATTCGGGGTGTTCGCTTTTCCTCTTGGCCTTCTTCTTTGGGTTCGTCGAATAGCAAACCTGCGAGTATGGTGAGCGCCTGGCGCTGAGCAGCCACCTCCGGATCGGCCATTTCCCCTTCATCCTTGTCGATGAGTTCCCTTTCCGGCTTCAGGTACTCTCGTACCTTCGCCATCCGAAGAGGAGCGGTAGCGCCGCGAGGTTGAGCAGGTGATGGGAGTGGCTTTCCTTTTTGGAGAGTGCGCATGGCTTTGGTAGCCTCGGGATCTCCGGGGGAGAGGCGGATCGCACGTTGAACAGCTTCCGTTGCCCGGTCGACCTTACCGCCACGTTGAAGAATAGAGGCCACGGCCAGGTATTCGTGAACCGCCTGGCGCGTGCGTCCGGTACGTTCGTAGGTCAGGGCGAGGCGAGAACGGGCGGGGAGAAATTCGGGTTTCAAACGAGCGATGTGGGTCCAATTCTCGATCGCCTTTTGGGCATCTTTTCGTTGCAGGTAGATTTGTGCGACCGATTGACGTTGGTTGACAGCGTCATCGATTTGACCCAGTCGCTCGAAGATTTCAGCACATTTCTCGATCGGAATCGGGTCGTCCGGGTTGACTTTGGACGCCTTGTGGTAGACGCCTAGAGCCTCTTTGAATTGCTCAGTTTCAAAAAGCGCAAGACCTAGGCTCGTTAGCGCGCTAGGGTTTTCAGGAGATTCGGTTAGGGCTTTGCGGTAGAAACCGATCGCCTTATCCCAATGAAGGTCCCAGGCCGCGGAATGTCCCAGCCGCATCGATTCATCAAAAAGGTCTTCACGTCTGGCCATTCTTCTCTCTTTCAGCAGTCTGGGTACTTTCGAGGCGAGTATAGCATAGGTTGAGAGGCACTGCCTCAGAAAAGCACGTGGGAAGTTTCACCTAGTCCGTCATGTTTATGGAATAATCAAGAGGATCAATCGAGGGGCCTCATCTCGGCCCAATTCCTGCCTGCTTTAGCATCGGTTTTGAGAGGGATGCACAATTCAAACGCGCTGCTCATCATCTGCTGGACCAGTCGCGTTGTGGGCTCAAGTTCCACCTCAGGACACTCGAAGACTAACTCATCATGCACTTGCATTATCATCTGGGCACCAAGGCTGGCCGATTTGAGTTCATCGGGAAGACGCAGCATGGCGATTTTGATGATGTCGGCCGCCGTTCCTTGGATCGGGGCGTTGATCGCTTCCCGCACAGCACGGGCACGAGCGGTTTCTGAAACTACGGCGCCAGTCAGAAGCTGTGGGAAATAGCGACGTCGTCCGAGTAGAGTCGCGACATACCCATTTTCCTCGGCTTGGAGACGAGCGTTTTCTAAGTACTTCTGAACGCCAGGAAAACGCTCGAAGTATGTCTCAACGAAATCCTCTGCCTCCGCCAGCGTCAGATCCGTGCTCCTTGTAAGACCAAAGGGGCTCATGCCGTATATCAAGCCGAAGTTGACTGCCTTGGCTCGACGGCGCATCTCAGGCGTGACCTTCTTCGGATCGACATCAAAAATGGCTGCGGCGGTGGCGGCATGGATGTCTTGATCGTCGAGAAAGGATTGGATCATGGCCTCATCTTCCCCCATGTGTGCGACGATACGCAACTCGATCTGAGAATAGTCGACACTCAGCAACACATGATCCGGTTCCGAGATGAAGGCTTTCCGGATTTCTCGCCCCAGATCGGTGCGGATGGGAATGTTTTGTAGATTAGGGCCGGAGGAAGCCAGGCGCCCGGTCACCGAACCGGTTTGGTTGTAGGATGTATGGACCCGACCTGTATACGGATCTACTTCTTGAGGAAGGGCGTCAGCGTATGTTGACCTTAGCTTTGAAATCTCACGTTGTTGGAGAATGTGTTCGACAAATGGATGAGATTGACGTAATTCTTCGAGCACGGATGCTGCAGTGGAGTAATAACCCGATGCCGTGCGGCGTGTGCGATCTGGGGGTGTGAGGCCCAATTCCTCGAACAGAACCTTGGACAACTGCTGGGTGGAATTGATGTTAAATGGGTGACCGACCTGATTGTAAATCTCCTCTTCGATCTCAATTAGTCGAGATGCGAGGCTCGCAGAGAACCCTTCCAAGAAATCGGTATCTAAGCGGACACCGATGAGTTCCATGTCGGCCAGGATGGAGACCAGTGGCATTTCTAGATCTTGGAATAACTGTGACTGCCCCTTCTCTTCCATCTCACGCTGTAATTCCGGCATCAGACGCAGGCAGGTTTCGGCATCCGCTACGGCATACGGCGCGACCTCGGATATGGGGACCTCGGCCATGGATCGTTGATCACGGCCCCGGCCGATGAGCTCGGTGATCTCCGTCATCTCGAGCCCCAATCGAGCCCAGGCTAGGTTTTTCAGCCCAAGGTTGCGCGAGCCGGGATCGCAAAGCCATTCAGCGATCATACTGTCAAAAGATAACGGCGTGGGCCCCAAACCGTTTCGAGCTAACACAATGTAGTCGTATTTGAGGTTATGACCAACTTTTGCTATTTCCGGGTCCGAGAGTGGTCCGCGCAGAGCCTCTATCGCAGCTTCAACATCAACCTGTGGTCCACCGGCCAGTTCAGGTCGGTGACCAATGGGGATGTAGAAGCCATTCCCTGGTATTGTGGCGAGGGAAATGCCAACCAAGTCAGCGCGCATGGCGGTAGTGCTGGTGGTTTCCACGTCGAACGCGATTCGCTCAGCATCTTCAAGTTGACGGGTGAGCCGTTCAAGACTCTCGGGGTTGTCGATGATTTGGATATCGCCAAGATCGATCGTGGAGGCTCTTTGGCTACCGACAAAGAGGCTCAATTGGTGACCAGTGAAGGCTTCATCCACCTGTGACATCCTGGTGAGCAGTGAGCGGAAATCAAGTTCGCGAAAGAGATCCGCTATTCGATCGCGGTCATATCCTTGAGCTCGGCATGCTTCGAGATCGAAATCGATCGGAACATCTGTCACGATCCTCCCTAATTTCTTGCTGATGTACGCATTTTCGCGTCCGGTCTCAAGTTTGTTCTTGAAGCGCGAGGGGATCTCATCAAGGTGTTCGTAGACTTCATCTAAGGTTTGATACTCCTGGAGTAATTTCGTCGCGGTTACCTTACCAATGCCGCGTACGCCGGGGATGTTATCGCTGGTGTCACCGACGAGGGCTTTGTAATCAACAAGTTGAGAGGGTTCGATGCCGTACTGTTCTACGACTTCCGAAGGTCCATGGTCTGAGGCCTCGGACAATTTCTGGCCGGCTAACCGTATAGCGATGTTTTCGTCAGCGAGTTGGAGAAGATCGCGGTCGCCGGTAAGGATTATTACGCTCACTCCTTGGGACGCAGCCTGGCGTGCGACGGTGCCAAGGACATCATCGGCTTCAAAACCCTCGGCTTCTAGAACGGGAATGCCAAATGCAGCGACCACTTGTCGAATTCGATCGATCTGTAACCTCAGATCATCGGGCATCTTTTCCCGCGTCGCTTTGTATTCTTTGTAGATGTCATCACGGAACGTGGGACCGGTGTCGAAGGAGACGGCTAGATACTCCGGTGCTTCTTGTTCGATGAGTCGTAATAAAACAGAAGTGAATCCATATGTTCCGGCCGTGGGTTCGCCGGACTTCGTCATAAATCGTGGACTTTCGCCGCCACGGGTTAGCGCGAAGTACGTGCGATAAGCTAGGGCGTGGCCGTCGACCAAGAAGAGACGCGGTTGAGGTGGCATCGTATCAGCTCCCACGAATGGATTGTAGATAAATTGTAGCATCCTGATGGCCAAGCAGGGAGAGATCTCACAGGACGGATGCATCTTCAGTATGTTAACATGACACATCACAGGCGTAAAAGTGGGGGTTTTTGCTAGGGCTTACCCCCAACACAAATCCCCACTCCTCTTCCCATCTATTAGCGCGCTATTTTTGGGGATGTCCCCCCTCAGGATGCAAACTCCTGAGAACGGCGGGTGTTCTGAATGAAGATTTGGATCCGTGCCTTAGAAGGGGCACCACCGGTGGTAAGGAGGTAATTGTGTGCCCAGAAATGTCCTTCTGGTACGTCCTGTGAGAAATCGGGAAATGATTTCAATACCCGACTCGATAGCTCCTGACGCAATTGTTCTAAGGCACCTGCAGGAGGGATCTTCGATGGTAATTTAAAAGTAAAACATAAATATTCTGGCTGAATATCAATATCGTTGAACTCCCAATTCAATGCACGACCCAATTCGACCAGTGAGCTGCTCATGTACTCGGCGAGAGGCTCACTCAGTTGGTGCTTTGGAGAGCGGGGTAACAGAACTGCACTCAAAACCATACTCTGTTCAACGCTAACATGTTTGACGTGCGAATCGGCTGAAAGATCATCCTCCCAGGCATGGCTTATCACCTCTGATTCGAGTCCATCATCGGCAGGCTGGTGGGAAACAGGTTGGGATCGATCCGATGCTGTTTCGCTTGTGAGGGAAATTTGATCGGCGACTGATGTTTTGAGAGGGTCATTGGAGGTCGGTTCCTCTGACGTCTTCTCTGAGGCCATACCCTCTTCAGAATCAGGGAGGAGTTCGGGTGCTTCCAGTGATGTAACCGGTGTTTGATTTGTTGATTGACTGGGGCTTTCGATGGGACGACTGGGAGAGGGATTACCTTCAGGCTTAGCACCCTCCACAGTTGCTGAGTCGTCTTCGGCTGGGTTAACCCGGGAGAGGGTTTTTGCCATCCCTTCCCCTTGACGTCGAACAACGCTGAAAGGGGTGTCGGGGACGAAGATCAAGGAAAGGATGATGTCTCCACCGACATGAGTGGTGTAGAGCATGAACTCCCTGTCCGCACCTGGCAGGCTGATGAACCTTGCTACGGCCCCTCGAGCTCCTTTTCTCGTCCAGTGCTCTACAATCAGGTTTGCAATACCTTCCGCATGGGTCTGATCCAAATCACCTGCGTATGCCCATAATCGCTGACCGCGCGTTAGCAGGGCGGCGAGCGCTTGAATATCGAGAAATAGTTGGGTGAGGTACTGACCGGCCTGATCGGAATCTTCCAGCCATGGTGGTATTGGCTCACCCGATGGAGTGGTGTGGCTTGGTCCGAGGGTTATGGGTGCATCGGGCGGAAGGTCGAGGGCGGTGGCTACGATCTTAGGGAGATCTGGCAGGTAAAAGGGCTTGGTCAGTACTCCATCGACTTTTAGCTCTTTTAATTCCGGTTCATCGGGGTCTGAGCTTACAGGGATAGCGATCACGGCAAGATCGCTGACAACTGCACGCAGTTGACGGATGGTATCGGGTCCGTTGATATCAGGCAAATCGAAGTCGACGATCGCTAGGCGGATCTCGCTGCTTTGGACGATTTCGATCGCTTCGGAACCACTTGGGGCCAGGGTGACCTGATAGTAGCCGGTCTCTTCGAGCGTTTGACGGATTAGAATGCCGAAATGTTCCGCGGCATCCACAACAAGAACAGAAATGGTCATGGCATGACTCTATCACGCGTTGGATGGATGCGCTATCACCCGGTCACATCATCAGGGATTTTGTAAAGGTAGTTGTCATGGGCTGGACGGTGTGCTTGAAGTGGTGCCTGTTTCTGTCGGTGTGGGGGTTTGCGTTGGGGTCGGTGTTGCTGTAGCGGTATGGGTAAGGGTCAAGCTCGGGGTTGGCGTAGGGGTGCTAGAAGGGGTGAGTGTGGGCGTTGAAGTTAGCGTGGAGGTGATTGTCGGCTGAGCGGGGACAACGATTTTCACCCAGAAAGATTGATCACCATCCGGGCCGATTCCGAAGAGGACACCGTCGGCGTTGCGCAACCTCCAAAAGCCTTGATAGGTGCCGGGTGAGAAGGGAGCGATCATATCGACGACAATATTCACGATATCACCGGGCGGAACGA
>Ga0114921_10000691_pt1 | contig 14405 bp, 26 predicted proteins | sample BentaG_FD_87016 | JGI IMG/M metagenome (GOLD analysis project Ga0114921, IMG submission 87016) | Deep subsurface microbial communities from South Atlantic Ocean to uncover new lineages of life (NeLLi) - Benguela_00093 metaG | ecosystem: Environmental > Aquatic > Marine > Oceanic > Sediment ...
ATTAAAGTCTATATTACTTTCAAATTGTTTACCTTTAGAGAATAACTCTATCATCTTTAATCTAGCCTTTTTACTTGGTAGTTTTACTTCTAGTTTAACATCAAATCTTCCTGGTCTATTAGCTAATGCCTTATCTAACAATCCAGGTCTATTTGAACTAGCTAATACAAATATCCCATCATTAGGAGCACTTCCATCTAACTGAGTTAAGAGTTCTCCTACTACAGGACTATGTTGTATTTCTCTATCTTTACCTAGAAAGTCTATGTCTTCAATAACTATTAATACAGGAGCAAAATACCTAGCTGCTGTAAATAATGTCTTAATATGGTTACTTTCACTTATACTTTCTGCTGTTACCCATATTACTGTACATCCATCAAGCTTATTGCATAGCACTTTAGCTAATTTAGTCTTGCCTGTACCAGGTTCTCCACCTAATAGTACTCCCCTTCTCCACTGTAAACTGTGCTTCTTACATAGTTCCTCATTAGATAAAGGAAATACTATATTTAAGAATATTTCATCTTTAACTTCTTTACTTAGTATTATATCGTCCCAATCTAACTTAGGATAATCTAGGAAATCAAAGTAGTATCCTTTAACTAGTTTAATCCTTTCACCTTTAAGAAAGCTTTTATCCTTCAAGTGATTTCTTAATCCATCTACTAACTCTTTAGCTAACACATTATACTTTTTATTAAAGTTGAATTGTATATATGCATCTAAACCTGTCCAATCTGAATAAGCAGCAAATGTTTTATTCTTATAATGTAAAAATATCCATGCCCTAACTAATAATGGAACCCATTTCTCTCTTTTAATCTGTATATCTTCATACATGGGAGCACTAAATTCATTCTCATCAAATCTAGTAATCTTGTCTATTTTTATATTTTCATTATTAAGTATAAACTTATTTGTTGTATAACAACCTTCCTTTTGTCTATAGCATGGAAGTTTAAATGTTAAAGTAGATCTTTCTCCTTTAGGGCCCGTATACTTAGCCATTATTACTTCTCTAGGGTTAGGTAAACTTGCAAGTGCTTCTACTAAGTATTTACTAAAGTTACGTAATTGGTTTAAGGTAGTTTGAGATTTCGGAGATTCTTCTTTCTCTTCACATACTGTTTCTTCTATACATTTATCCATCTTCTTTATCAATCTCCTCTTCTTCTATCTTTGCACATTCTGGACAAACCCACATCTCTACATTCTTAGGTTTAACACTAGAGTTATAACATGGGTTTGATACTCTTACCATATCATCTAGGTTAATTTCACCTAGAATTCTAGACTTGTAGAGATACTTATCTGTCTGACAAGAATTAACATTTATCTTACCATAGTAGAGCCAACCATCTGGTGGTGGCTTTCCTTTCTCAACTTCAATACGGTCTAGCTTACCACAATCCATACAAGTTACTCGGTGCCTCATATAATCACCTAATCTTTCGTCTTAACTTACGCCAATCATCACCTACTGGGTAACCACAGTTAGCACATCTTATCTTCGTATAGTATATACTAACATTTGTTAGGGCAATAGCAGTACAACCACATTTAGGACATATCTCATTAACCATATCTATTTACCTCCTACTCTTTGAATGCTTCTAACATTCTCTGTAAACTGTCATCAAAGTGTTCTTTCTCTAATGACCGAATATATGGTAGTGTGATAAATCGTATTTCATCTTTATTCAATGGGAATTCTTTTAACCACTGTGCTAGACACTTCCATGAACAACAATCAATGTCTTGTCCAAATGAGTCGATGTCATTCCAGAAGACCGATATTTGTAATGGAAATTGTTTTGGTAATAGTTTCTTCTTACAGACATCACAAAAACACTCTTCTTTACCATATTGTGTTATATGTCCACATTCTTTACATATTGTATCAGATTCAGTTTTCTTTCTCATCTTTTATCTCCTTCTTTTTAATCTTCCTTACTTCTTCCTTCCTTACTTTTTTTAATATCTCTTGGATATCAATAGGATAATAATGGCATACGTCTACTCCAACATTAACAAGTATTGATTGGTAGACACTCCTAACCTTCCATTTATTGTGGATATGTCCTACTAAATTAATCTTGTAATTACTGTTAAAGTCCTCTGGTTTATGAACACAGAATACGTCCTCACTATTAGGGAATTCAATTACAAGAGAGTATACCCGGGTATCAAGAGAATTATTATTATCATGATTTCCTCTTATGAAAGTGATATGACCATTTAAGTTCCTTAGATATGCTTTTACATTAGATTTCTCTCTATAGGCAAAGTCTCCTAGAAATATAACTAAATCATCTTCTTTTATTCTAGAATTCCAATTCTTAGTTAATACTTCATTCATACGATGAATAGTTGAAAATGGTCTATTACAAAACTTTATAATATTAGTATGCCCAAAGTGAGTATCTGCTGTAAACCATGTCTTCAAAACATCATCTCCTTTATGTCCTTAAAGCAAATCCATTATCAGTTACAAGCCAAAGCTCAAATCCATCATCACAAGTTCCTACAGCAATCCTTACTGTTTTCCCATTACTATTCTCAAGTTCAAATACCTCAACTTTTCCACGAGTATGAACACCTAAGAAGTCACAATCCTTGATATCTAGTCCCTCTAGTTTCTTTAAGTCCTCTACTTTGATATCTATTTCCCCTCTAGAATAGTATATTCCAGCCTTTAAGGCTGAGCTTTTACTTGAATATATTGTTGTCATTTTATTCATTCCTTGTTAGAAACTTCATCTATCCTTCGGCTTCTAAGATTTTTCGGAAGCCTTCTTCAACTATGGACGATTTGATGTATCCTTTGACTCCTTTGACTAAACCTTTCAAGTTCTCGCTTTTTGTAATCTTCGCTATTACCCATTCATTCTCTATAGCAATAACGTGTAATGTATGTTCTCTGCCTTGTCTTGTGATAACCCAATAGTTTCCTTTAGAAACTTTCGTAGTTTTCTCATCTAAATTAACAAGTTTCACAAAGTCACTGATTTGACAAACTATCATACTACTCCCCTTTTTTAGTTAAGTAAAACACTAAAAGTGTTATTCATTAAATGGACTTATTCCTAGAGAACAACATTATAATCTTATCTTTCTCTAAGTTCTCAGGAGATAAGTCAATATCTACATTGTCCTTGCTTCTTACTATCTCTGCTCCAGCTTGTTCTAATACCTGATTTAAACTAATTGTGTTAGTATAATAATTAAATAGATACTTCCTACTATGTTTAGTATACTCATTTCCAGATGAAGTTATTGACCTACCAATATTAATCTCACTGAAGTAGAACTTACTTTCATCTGGAGAAGTAACTATTAATCCAAGTATCTTCTGTCTCATAGTAACCTTGGACTTAGCAACACATAAGATGTTATTAGGATTAACTGTAAATCTTTTACTAACTGGATGTTCTTTTGCCATCAATATCTTGAATGGTACTTTAATTTCTTTATTAAAGTTAAAGTAGTTAACTAGAACAATTAGAGAGTTATCTATTTGTTTCTGAATATAAAATAGTTCAGTAGCACCATTAGAACCACCTGCATCAGTCATATCACCAGAAAAGAGAATAGTTCTATCTTCAGTTCTATAGCTTGAATCCCAACCTATCTTCCCTGTTTTCACACTTAATAGAGATAAGTCTAAGTCTACTCTGTGCCAATCAACATCATTCCAATGTACTCCTACAATCAAGTCTTTAGGTACAGTAATACATGTTCCAGATGGGAAGTTACCAGTAAACTGTTTCTCAGTTGCAGGAAGAGCATAAACTATATTCTCTGGAATGTATATTCGTTTACCATTAACATTCTTCTTTACATCTTCTACTATTGACTCCAAGACAATATCAAATACTCTTCTGGCTTCTTCTTTATTATCGAAAGAGAAGTCTGTCGCATATCCTTTACCATTTCTTATCTTGTATAAGATAGAGTCAACATCTTTAGTTCTAAAGTTTAAAGCATAAGCTAATCTAATCTTTCTGAAGGTATTAACCTTCTTGAGGGCATCCTTAAGTTCTTGTTCTACTATGACTTTCCCATTCTTTATCTTAGCAGTTACACAATTCAAGTAGTCTTCCTTCATCGGTATGTGATGAATATCAGCAAGTCTTCTTATCTTATTTATAATTGGTTTTAATCCGGAGTTAGTCTTGAAAGCTAAGAACAATGGTTTATATCTAAAGAATATCTGGGCAAGTATCTTCAATCCATACTTATCTCTATACTCTCTAAACAATCTTAATACATCTATATTCTGTTCAGACTTGATCTTCTCAATAGTTGTATTATCTTTTATTAGTAAAGTCCCTTTAGTAGACTTGTAAACTATAAACCTTAGGAACTCAATAGGATGCTCAGGGAACTTACCTAAGTAATCATATAGAACAATCTTAGTTTCCCTATTTCTTATCTTCTCAATATCTTCCTCATTAAAGTCTACATATAAAGCTACATCAACTACATCTTTGATAGTATCTTCACTTAATGCTATTCCCTGTATAAGTAAGTCTAATAGTTTCTTCTTAAGTTCCTTCTTAGTATATCCTTTGATAACAGTTAGTGTTATACCTTCATCTAACTCTGGGACTTCTAGTTCTTCATTTGGAATATACACTGAGTCTTTACTATATATCCCCATCCTTTCAAATCCATATGTTGTAATGTAATGAAGTAGTTGTTCAACAACCAACTGGAACAATGGTGAGTCTCTTACTTTAGTCCAGGACTTATGGAAGGTACTATTCATCTGCTTTCCAGATAGACCTATCTCTTTCTCTAATATTCCTATTAGTCTAATAAGTTCTATCTCAGAGTAATTGTAGACTACAGTTGGGGAGAAGATAAATCCTTTCTCAATAGTTAATCTTAGTAGCCTATCACTACATTTCTTCCTTCTCTTAGAAGAGATAGGAAGGGCTTTAAACAATCTAATTGTTGATTTCATTTTTAATCACTCTATTAGGGGCGAGAAGTAAGTAACAAGAGAGTTTGTGTGTAGAGGAACTTCTTATGCCCCTTCTTATGCCCCATATTCATTTTAATATATTCAGTCGAGTTTATAAGAATAGTGGTATTTGATACTTCTTACTATTCTAATTATTGTTAGGGCGGGAAGTATGTTGTCAATATAATAGGAACTTCCTATGCCCATATTAGTTTACCAGTTCGTAATACAGTATAATTAAGGGCGAGAAGTAAGTACTGTAAAGTGGTAGTTGTAGGAACTTCTTGTGCCCTATATTTATTTAATATATACAGATTGAGCATATAAGAATAACGGTATCTAGATACTGGTATTAATGTTTTAGTTGATCATTCAACTTCACTATGAGAACTTCATAGAATTCCATAGTCTTCTTCATTTCTTTAAAAGCATCTTCATATAGCTTCGATCTTTCTTCTAAGTTATCAAATTGTTCTTGTAGTTTTAGTTTATCATTTAACAATTCCTTGTAAGCAAATGTCTTGTTCACAAGTTGTTGTGCTAAAGGGTATATATCATGGTTAATGAATCTATTAAATTCTTTCTCTAGAATCACTGTAGTTTCAAAAAATGTTATAGTTGGGACTTTACTAACTCTAGTATCAAGATTATTAATAATATCATTCTCTTTCATTCTTCTCCCCACATCTTTTCACCTTTTCTCTCTTGTAGAATCTTCAGTGTTTCTTCGTCTTGTTGATAGAATAGTCTAACACTTGTCTTGTCTCCTCTTTCTCCTTGAAAGAATACATAGTTTTCTAGTAATTGACCTAAACGCTGTAGTGGATGTCTATCCCAGAGGGTCTTTAGCTGTGAAAGTATTTCCTCCTTGGTTTTAATCATTTATCTTTCCTCATTCATGTCACTGTTGCTTCCTTCTTACATCACTAATTAAAAGTCCTACGCCAACTCCTATAGCAAAGGATGCTAAGCATAATGCAAATATTTGTAAGGTTGTTGCCCACATTTTCTTCTTCACCTCCAACTAACTAGTTCTCCTTTATGTTGTGTTATATGTTGGTGACAGATTACGCAGAAGTTATCTCTATCGTAGTAATGCTTTCTACATTTCATTTTTGGTTTTCTCTCGTTCTAAAGAAACATCTTCGTTCTTCGTGGTTATCTCGTTCTTCTTTGGATTTGAAAATTTTACTACAATATTTACATTGTTTCATTGTCTCATTCTCTCCCTATCTAAGATTCATCTATTATACATTTAGCACCAAACAACGAATAGTATTCTATCTTATTCTTAATCATATACATATAAAATATACATCATACTTCATCTTACTTCTCTCACTTTCTTTTACCTATTATAGCCATTTTATACACATAGTCTTTAGGATATGTTTTAAGTTTTATTCCTACTAGATTTGCAGTAGTAAATAGATTTACACCAGTAGCTTCTGGTGAAGGACTATTAATCCCATCAAGTATAATATAATTAAAATCTAATGATTTAACAAATCTATTAATCTTAGACTTTAACATTTTCTTAGCAGTATTTTGCCAATATAAACAACACCTTAATTGTCTTTCACTCCAATTAGGATGTTTATTCTTCATTCTTTCTATATGTGATTTCAAGTCATATCTTATGACTATTAAATAATATGGTGGCTTTACAATATCCTCAAATAGAGGGGAATCAGGTGGACATATATCTCTATTACCATAGTTAGGACAACCATGTGGGTGATTAATATATGGTAACTTACACCATTCTCTTACTCTATATGATGTTACAACATATGGTAATTCATATATCATATATTACCTCTCAGGCTTTTTCGTGATGCTCGCTATCGTATATGATATGTCGTTGGTTCCGTCTCGGACAATCTTCTCTACTTTCTCTGCTGCTTCAGTGCGGTCTTTGGCTTGCACAATGAATCGATAGTCGACATAAAAGGTTCCCATATTTACTCCTCCTCTATTACTTCATAGAATACTCCCTTGCTTATAGCTTTACCAATATTAGATAAAGTAAATAACTCCTCTTCAGTTAATACCTGGGTACTATCATCTATACAATTCTTAATATCAAACATAGTACTCTTTGAGTTATATCCAATTAACTTCTTAGATATTATACCGAAGTTAAGTTGTATATAGAATTCTCCAATATGGTCAAAACATATCTTCTTGAGTTCTTCAATACTTTCTACTTTCTTATTCTTTGACATTGTTAAATAATTCTCCTTTAATACCATCACAATACTTAGTTATATCTATCTCTCCCCAAGACAATATAGCTTGATCACAGTTAGCTTTCCCTTTGTTATTATTATTATTATCCCAACAGTTACTTGTTCTAGCATGTTCAGGTCTTACAGGAAATATCTTACATATCTTCTTATTCTTATCATAAAAGACACAGTAACCCATATCATATGTTCTTCTACTTGAAATATATTCTCCTGTAATGTCTAATTGACATTCTTTAGCTGGAAAGATAAACTTGTGTATACCATCAAAACTATCTATTACAAAGTACTTCTTCATACATTCTTTAACTGACATCTTTAGATACTTAGCTATATTCTCTAACTCATCTGGTGTAGGAATACAAGGTCGCAAAGCACAACAGAAACCACACCTTTGACATTCTGTCTTACCCAAATCTACTGCTCTATTCCCTATTAATCCTTGTAACCAATGTACATATTCATCTTTTAAAATCATACTTGTTAGGAAATCCAATATCTTAACTCCTAAGTTATTCTTCTTTAAACCATGATTTCCATTGATCCTTTACTCGTTCTCCTTTAACTTCTATATGCGCTTCTCGCCTATCATCAAAGCTCATTAAAGCAAGTGTCTTACCAGTCTTTCTATTCCAAAGTTCTGGGAGAATACGAATATAGGATATATCTTCACCCTCTCGTTTACCCGATACTATCTCTATAAGAGCATTAGGTGTAACTATCCAGACTTTAGTATGTTTATCTGTATTTAGAACCAGTATTGGTTTCACTGAACCTTTTCCCACTAAGTCCTCTATAATCTGTCTCTGTTCATGGTGGTGATGGTAATCTTCAAGGATGATTAATGAGAGTTCTTTCTTAAGGTTATCTTTCTTTATTACCATTTATCTCTCATCCAATTCCCAAACAATAAACCCTTTATTCTCTGCCCACTCTTTATGTGCTTTACAGACATCAACTTTCATATCTTTATCAATATCTGGGTAATAATAACCTACTGCATCTCTATTTATTGAACTATTACATTCATGACATAAGTCACAAATACGAACTTCTACTTTCATACTTTCATCCCTTTGTTTTATCTACATGAACTAATACTGCTTTATTGTCATCCAATAGTTTATCTATTCTACACTTAAGATTAGCTAGGAACTTCTCCCAATCAATTAGGGCGGTATATCTGCGGGTATCTAATACCGGGGTACACAGAGTACACAGTTTACTACATTCTTCTTCTATAATTAACCAGATATTTAATCTAATCTCTTCTTCATCCATTTATTAACTTCTCCTTTAGCTCTCTACCTGATTTAATATATATTCCATATATACTCGATATAAGAGACTTGCTTGTACAAGAGGTAATTTATCATGAAGAGCAGATAGCACAGAAGCTTTATGCTCTATGTCCATTCCTTCTTTCTTCATAACTATAATATATTCTATTATTTCTGTTCTCAATTCAGATAAAGCAGGAGACATAGATATCTTTACTAGATCTTCAATCTTATGGAAACTATTCTCTACTAGTTCTTCTGTCTGTTCTTCTAATAGATTATTTAGAGTTAAGTCTAGTACCTTAGAATACTCAACATCAATTGGTAAGTTCTCTTTAGACTTCCTAATAGCTGACTTTATAAATTTAGAAGGTATTAAACCTCTACTCATCTTATAACATAGTTCTCTAATATCCTCAGTCTTTATCTTAAAGAAGTGAGTATCTTGTGTCTTGATATCCCATGACTTAGCTACATAACCTTCATTACCATCTAACTTGACTTGTTCTTTTAACTCATACTCCATTCTATTAACTTCTTTAGGAGTTAACTTACCAGCAAAGTCTATCCTAGGAATAGGCATATTGAACTTAGAACATATCTCTTCTATCCTTTTTCTAGGTAAGAAAGCATAATCATTCTTCTTAACATCTATTATAGCTATAACCTTGTAAGCTAATGGTACTGTATATCGAATAAAGTCACCTTGATTTAAACATCCATATAACTCTATAAAGATCTGATATCCATCTTTACATGCTTCATATACATTGTTACTTAACGGTGTTCTATCGAACTTACCTTTCCATGTCCTATCCTCTTTAGCCATAACAGAGAACTTATCCCATCTCTCTACTTGTCTAGTCTTACCCATGAATATATTCTCTTTATATGGGAATAACCATATACCTAAGTTGGTACCATCTAGCTTCTCTTCACATACTACGTCTTGATATAATGCTAACTTTGTTCTATTGTCCTGCTGAATATACTTTAGCTTAGGAAATCCTCTTACAATAAATGGTTTGTTATCAAACAGAGAGAATATTGTGCCATGTAAAGTATTCCTGTTCTTATAGATTAGACCTCTCCACTTATGTGTTTTAATAGTATAACTAAACTCTTGTACATCACTACCACTACAATGTAAGTATTCACATACTATACTTCTAAGTTTCTTCTGACTTCTTATCCCTTTTAATAAAGCATATATATCTACTAATCTTTGTCTAGTTGGAGTAGAGTGTAAGTCTGTTATATCTGGATTATATCTAAAGGAAGTCTTTTGTAAGACTTTACATTTGCATTTCTCTGTCATATCTCCTATAACTCCATTTGTTCTAATCTAAGGTCTACATTATTTACTTCCTTATCATCTCTAAATCTAATTAACCTAGCACTACGTACATGATACCCGGGTACGTCTTCAGTAGATACCCAACCATATTTAGGTGAATACTCCCATACCTTAGCCTTATCAGTTGAATATGGTCTCTCTGTTTGTATCTCTATTATTAGTTCTGGTTTAACGAATACTGTTTCAGCATTCTCAGTAATATAGGACAACTTAGAGTAATCATATAACCTCTTACCTAACTTCCTATTAATCCCAGATGCACAATGACCTATCTCTATAAACCTATTCTTCTTATCCATTAATGCTAACTTCAATGATGTAGCATATCCTTCTTTCCATAGACTTCTCTTGTTGAAACCTATAATCACTGCATCAACATCTAGTAATGGTTTTAACTTCCATATACTGTTAAATCTTCTAATGACTATACCTTCATATCCTTGAGGTATTCCCTTGTTATAGAACTCTTCTATCTCTTCTCTAGACTTGGGTATGATATAAGGAATTATCTTAACTCTATTCCCCATATTAAACCATTCCCCTAATACTTCGAAGGAATTACCGTTAAAGTCCTTACCATTAAGACTCTCAATAGTATGTAATCCAATATGTATCTTAGAAGTATCAGAGTGGAGGATATGCCTATACTTATTTAATTTACATATCTTCCCATCATCTATTGCATATAGTTCAGCTAATATGGTAGCTGACTTAACCTTAGAAATAGGTATAAGACATTCATAGAACTCCTCTAATGCAGGGAAGTCTGTTCTAACTGTCCCATTGATATTAATGGCTTCAGCCTTACCAAACAATCTATCGAACTGGATTACTTGGAAGTCACCATCTATCTTATACTGTATTGTACAATTATCAAGAGGTATCTTAGATATATCCTCTACAGTAGCCATCTTAGGTTTCAATGCTCTAGTAGACTGTACTTTACTTCTCGTTACTATCACTATCTTCAACCTTCTTAACCTTCTCAAATTGTTCTCTTATCATTTCCATATGTTTATACACTTCATCAATAGATTGATAGTCTATTCCTAAACTTACACATAGTGCCTTCATTTCACTTACTTTAGCAAAGACATAATCATTACCCTTAAACTCTGGATATAAGTAATATAACACCATAGGTTGATTATCAGGCGATGAGTGAGGTTTATACTTCACAGCTAGTGCTGGTTTACCATCAATCTTATAAACAATAAAGCCAATTAGATTTAACTTCTTACCATTGACATTAATAGTTATCTCATTTCCTGCTAACTGTTCTTTTAGTTCTTTACTTAATTGTTTATCTTTCCATATCCTTATTTTATTGTCCTCATAGTCTGGTACTCTTTCCAATTATTTCCTACCCTCCTATTTATTAATTTAATTAATTTAATTAACTTATCCTCATCTAACATCTTTAATACCTTTAGATTTGCTCTCCAATCATCAAGTAAATAGTTTAATCTCTTCGCTTCTTCACTATCAAATAGATGCCATAATGCTATGTGTATTGACTCATGGATTAAAGTATCAACTATTCTAGTAAGTGAAGTTTTACTATAGTCTTCAAGAAAGATACCACAAAATACACATACACCAGAATAATCTTCTATCTTCATTAAAACATTATTCTTTATTTCCTTAAGGAACTGAGCATGTGAACATACTCCTATTCTAATATCACTAGGTTCAACTCTACATGGCATTTATTCTAAGTCCTCCCATTTATCTTCTGTTGCTAAGTCTTTGAGCGGAATCCAGTGATGCCCACCTTTCTTGAATATTCTAAACATATCTCCTTTTCTATGGAGTCCACCTTCTGACATCTTACGTGCCTTTTCAGTAGCTATAGCATACATAGATATAAAACGTGCTAGTGTCTTCTGTTTAGATTCAGATTGAATGACAGCAGCATACAATCCACATGGGTGTTTATACTCTGCAACAACTTGCTTTAATGCTAACATTGCTGTTGGTGCTTCAATAAAATCTGAGTAGACATCAGAGATAAATGGTGCAGCATTACTATTTGTTTGGTAGTAATACATAGTCAATATAACTCATCACCTCCCACATCCTTCTTGACATCCTTCATAACAAGGCTTACCTTCAGCCATACGATTGAATTCCTTCCCTTTGGGAAATGGTATGTCGTATTTCTCACATATCTTCTTTAGTATTGGAGCACCATAGTTCGCATAGTTTGAGTCATCATCTAAGAACTTCAATAACTCATCATCACCTAAAAGGAATAACCAATTATGGAAGTGGTCAATACTTCTACCTGCAGATATACCTCTATGGTTCTCTACTTTACCAAGTGCAAATATCATATATTCTTTCATTTCTTTTAGTATTGCTTTCTCTGTTAGTTCTGTTGCCTTCCAATCTTCTTCTTTAGAATCTGGCTTTAAGAACTCTTTAGCTTCGTTGAATGATAGATATGAAACCAAATCTATTCTTGTTCCAAATAAATCCATCTCTTCTATCTTTCTGATATGTTCTTTAATCTCTTCTACTGTTCTCAATTATTAGTTCACCTCCTTCCATTCTGCCTTAGCCCACTTCTTATCAACATGATTAAATATATCTTTGAAAGAGTAGAAGCCAAAACAGGAATCACCTAGTTCTTCTGTTGTATGAGTACAATGTGGGCAGGTTACTAGAGTAGTAATCGTAAATCCATATACTTCCCCTCTTAGATATTGGTCATATATCTTTACTTCTTCTTTTAATATCTTTATTACTCTAGCTACTAATGTAGTAGTTATTTTCTTTCTGTTCAGACTTTTCTTAATACTTTCATAAGTAACAAAAATATAACCTATTTCCATGGCATCCCATCTATCAGTATATGGGTACTTTCTTTCCCATGACATTGTAATACCTGAGTGATCATAGAGATATAAATTTAGGATAACCCCTTTCTGTTTACTGAACCATGCCTTAAAATCCGGGGGAGTATAGAATAGACAATTATCTCCTAATCTATATCTTTTATGCCAACAGTACATAGTACCTAAGTTATCCCAAGTCCTAGGGTCTTCTAAGTCTTCATCTAGCATTATTCTCATTATCTCATTGCCTATTCTTGCTTTCTTAATTACCATAATCATATACTCCCAACATTTTGTTCCTTAACCACTTTACACCTTCTTCGAATCCTGCAACATAATTTGGATTTCTATTCTTGGCAAAGTCATAGTCTTTAATCTCCTTTGAAATGTCAAGTTGTTGTAGTTCCTCTTGCCAATCTACTAAGTATGATTTTACTATATCTGTGAAATCACATCTGTGATATGGTGCAGCTTTTAAGATGAAATCCATTATGTTATGTGTTTCTTCCTTACCCATATTTGTTCACCATCTATTGTTTAACTACTATCTCTTTCTTCTTACCTTTCTTCTTACCCTTTAACTTAGCAAGTAGATGTTCTAACTGTATTACTTTCTGTTCTTCCTCTTCCATCTCATCTAGACCAATAGTTCTATAGTCATCAGTAGTTAATTGCTCATCCCCAGCAGTAGGTATTATCTTGATTAATGCTTTAGTCTCTTCAATATCTTCTTTAGATATATCTTCAGTATCAAACTTCATAGTATCTTTCTCTTGTAACAAGTTCTTAGGCACTATCTGTCTAAGTATAATTCTACCAGTAACAGTGGTTGTCAGTATAGCTATAACCTTCTCATAGACATCATAGTAAGTTACTATTATTACTTTGTTCAATGCCTTACTAGCTACTAACAACTTCTTAAGGTTACTACCTGATACCTGGTCTTTAATGACTACACCGTATTCAGTAACTGTAGCATCAGCAAACACTGAGAACTTAACCTTATCCATCATATAGACATTAGCTATAACATCTTTATCCTTCTCAGTATATTTCTTCCTAGTAATCACCTTACCACCCTTTGTCTTTCTTATCAACTTAGCCCAGGATGAGTACTTAGTATTACATTGAGGACATGTGTATTCTTGGTGATACTTAGGTATCTGGTCTTGACACTTAGGGCAATACTTCAATACTTTAGTCTTCTTAACCTTCTTGAAAGGTGTAATCAATAGAGTGGCGATAGGTGGCATTTGCATACCCATTGTCTTAACATCAACTCGCAGTTTAATAGTTCTCTGTCTCATTATATTCACTCCTCATAAATTGATATTTCATATCCGATATGTTATCGAATATCTAAGGAATACAACTATAAGTTATATCCTATCTTAGAAAAAATAATATCATACTTTATGTAGACTTAGACTTGCACTTATTACCAATCTGTTCCTTCAGATATTACCCATAGCGCAAATGGAGCAAATACTACTGGTATAATACATAGTATAAAGCCAAACTGTCCATTAGGACTAGTTGGTTCCCATGTCTTAACAAACTCATACATCGGATTACCTGCTTCATTTGTTCCTATAAACACTTCTTCAGTATTCCAAGTACCATTATACCAATTAGAAGCCATCAATAGCCCTAAAGCAAAGATCATCCACATCAGACAGAATGTTAGTTTAGCAAATATCTTTTTAC
>Ga0114921_10000692_pt1 | contig 14397 bp, 12 predicted proteins | sample BentaG_FD_87016 | JGI IMG/M metagenome (GOLD analysis project Ga0114921, IMG submission 87016) | Deep subsurface microbial communities from South Atlantic Ocean to uncover new lineages of life (NeLLi) - Benguela_00093 metaG | ecosystem: Environmental > Aquatic > Marine > Oceanic > Sediment ...
TATTAATTGCAACTCTTTCAATTCCTATCTCCACTATACACATCCTGCACGAACCAATATCTGTAAGACCTTTAAAATGGCATAGAGTCTGAACATCAATTCCGTTCTTCTCACAGACATCTAAAATTGTATCTCCAGTTTCACCTTTGACTTCTTTGCCATTTATATTAAGATTTATTTGTGCCAAATTTACACCTCCTTAATTTAATGCTTCAATTCTAGAATCAATATTTTGAATTTAAAATTTACATACATTTGCTGGACATGATTTATCCACTATGTGTGCTTCGATCTCTTTTCTGAAATGTTTTATTGCACTTAGAATGGGAACTGCTGCTGCCTGACCCAAACCACAAAGTGACATGGCTGCCATTGTATTACTTATGTCTTCTAACATGGGAATATCTGTACTCAAGCCACCACCATTAGAAATGCTTTCTATAATGTTCTGTATTTTTTTTGTACCAACCCTGCAAGGCACACATTTTCCACATGACTCGTAACTAAAGAAATTAGTTATGGATTTCAATAAATCTACCACACAATTTGTTTCATCACAAATAAGTAGTGCTCCGGAACCCAGAGATGCTCCTGCCTTTATCATTGAGACATAATCCATTGGTACATCCAACAGAGATTCTGGGATAATGGAACCAGATGATCCACCTGTTTGAGCAAGTTTAAATTTCTTGTTTTCAGGAATTCCACCACCATAGATTTCTATAACCTCTCTAAGAGTTATTCCTAATGGAACTTCTATTACTCCTCTTTCATTTACGTTGCCCAAAATCATGTATACTTTTGTTCCTGAACATCTTTCGGTTCCAAATCCCCTGAACCATTCTGCACCATTTCTAATAATCGAGGGTATATTTGCAAGTGTTTCAACATTATTTACCACAGTTGGCTTTCCAAATAGGCCATATGTTGGTGGATAAGGTGGTCTGAATCTTGGTTCGCCCCTCTTACCCTCTATTGATTCAATTAGGGCAGTTTCTTCACCACAGATATAAGCGCCAACGCCTTGGTGAACTTTTATATCAAAAGTAAAATCAGTACCAAAAATATTCTCCCCTAAAAATCCCTTTTCGTGAGCTTGTTTTATAGCGGTTCTTATTCTATCCTGTACTAGCTTGTACTCTCCTCTGATATATATATAACCATCATTAGAACCTACTGCATATCCTGCAATTGTTATTGCCTCAATTATTCTATGAGGATCTCCCTCAAGAACTATCCTGTCTTTAAATGTTCCTGGTTCAGATTCATCTGCATTTGCAATTATGTATTTTGGTTCACCTTTGGCTTTTCTGGTAAATTCCCACTTAAGACCGGTCGGAAATCCCGCTCCCCCTCTTCCCAGTAAGTTAGACTGTTTAATAATTTCAATTACCTCATTGGGTTTCATCTCTTTGACCACATTTCTCAATGCCATATAACCATCGTGGGCAATATAATCTTCAATTGATTCCGGATCTATAATACCTACATTGGAAAGTACAATTCTCTCTTCAGATTTATGTGGGACCATAAATTACCTCCTAAAAATTGTTATTATCATTTTTAAATTATTTTTAATATCTATATGAAATTTGGATTTTCAATATTTTTTAAAAACTTATATAAATTTTAACTTTTTTGTTATTCATGATATTTACTTTTAAAAATTATCTGCTTCGTTTAAGTTTTTAAATTTATCACTAATTTTTTTATTTATGATTTTTTAAAATCTTTTTGCTTTCTGCTAACACTTAATTTTATTTAAAAATTTACATTAAAACTCATTTGTAATTTTTTAAGATTTTTGGAATATCCTCCGATTTGAGATTTCCATAAACATCATCATTTATTAACATTACAGGTCCTATATCACATATACCTATACAACTTGTTTTTAAGAGTGTAAATTTTTTATCTTCAGTAGTTTTGCCAATATTTATTCCTAGCTCATTCTCAAGTGAATTTAGTACTTCAGCAGCTCCTACAACATGACATGGTGCATCATCACAGAATCTTATTACATTTTCACCTAGAGGTTCATTTGACAGAAGCGTATAAAAAGATGATGCTCCATATATTCTGCTTAAGGGTAAATCGAAATATTCTGAAACTTTTTTTAAAACTGGTTTGGGCAAGTATCCACATTCTTCATTTAGTTCTATTAGAACATCAATAAGTTCTTCCGGATTTTTGTGATGTTTTTCTATAATATTTTTTACCTTTTCTAAATCTATTTTTTCCTCACGCACATTACTCCTCCATATTTTCTATTTTATTATTTATAAAAATATATGAATTGATTTAATAAAATTAAAATTTCTTTAAAACTTGTTCTTTGAAAACTTGATCGGATTATCAATAATAAATTTTTTAATTATATATAAAAAAAATTGATTTTAAAATATTTGTATAGCAAAAATTTCATATTTGAAATTAATTCTTTATCTATTTTTATATATTATCGGCATTTTTTTAAAAGATTTTGCTTTTTCTAAAAGTTCTCTTACGTGTTTATATGATATTTCCGTTGATTTTTCTCCTACAAGCATTCTGTTAATCTCTTCTATTCTTTGGCCACCTTTAAGTTTTTTTACTGTTGTAATTGTCCTACCTTTAATTAGTTTTTTTTCTATTAAAAAATGAGTATCTGCCATAGAACCTATCGGTGCAAGGTGAGTTATACAAAAAATCTGATGTAGTAATGATAAATTAAACAATTTCTCAGCTACAGATGGTGCTGCAGTCCCACCAATTCCCGAGTCTATTTCATCAAATACTAAAATTGGAATCTCGTCAACTTCATCCAGGCATATTTTTATAGCCAACATTATTCTTGAAATTTCGCCACCTGATGCAATTTTAGCCAATGGCTTTAATGGTTCTCCTGGGTTTGGAGAAATTAGGAATTCAACTTTATCAATTCCATTTGAAAATGGTTTTACTTTTTCTCCATCAACCAATATCCCCTTATCATTAGCAATTCTAATAAACCTTACATCAAATTTGCAATTTTTTAATTCTAATTCCTCTAACTCCTTTGAGATAGAAATGGATAGTTTTTTTGCTATCTCTTCTCTTTTTTTGGAAAGTTTTGAAGCAATTTTTGATAAAGAGGTGTTACATTCTTTTAATCTTGTATTAATTTTTTTAATATTCTTTTCGTAATTCTTCAATTCAATTAATCTATTATCTACTGAATTTAGATATTTTAACACTTCATCTATCGTATTTCCATATTTTCTCTTTAAATTTGATATAAAATAAAGTCTGTTTTCAATCTGCTCAAGCCTTTTTGGATCATATGTAATACTGTTAATATATTTCCTAATTTTAGAAGAGATATCCTTTAAGCTATAATAAACTGATTTCAATTCTTCTGCATGAGGTTTTATTTTTAAATCTATTAATGATAATTTATCAGCATTATCAAATAATTTCGCAATTTTTTCATTTAATCCTTCAGTTTCTGTTTCTTCTCCTTCTAATGAATCATGGATAGCTTTAGATAATGAATAAACATTTTCATAGTTTCTTAGAACATCTCTTTCTGTTTTTAATTTCTCTTCTTCACCTATTCTTAGATTTGCTCTCTCTATTTCTTTTTTTTCATATTCCAATCTATCAATTAATCTTTCTTTTTCTGTGTTTTCTAATTTGAAAATTTTTTTTATAAGATTTTTTCTCTCCAAAAATAGTTTTTTATAAGATTTTTTCAAATCTTCAAGCTTATCTTTTCGAAAATTATCAAGTAATGTTAAGTGATTTGAAATATTCAAAAGGGATTGATGCTCGTGCTGTCCATGTAAATCTAGAAGAAAGTTCCCAATTTCTTTTAAAATTTTTAAAGTTGTTCTTCTCCCGTTTAAATAACATACATTCTTCCCACTCCTATCAAGCTTTCTTCCTAATACTATATAATCACTTTCTTCATCAACAAATCCGGACTTTCTAAAATTTTCTAATAATTTTGGTAAATTACTTAAATCAACATATCCTTCAACATAAGCATTCTTTTTACCTGTTCTTATTAATTTAATATCTGCTCTTTCACCAACTAATAGTTTTAGTGCTTCAACTATTAATGTTTTTCCGGCTCCTGTTTCACCTGATAAAATAATAAGTCCAGGCAAAAATTTAATGTGCACTTTATCAATTAAAGCAATATTTTCAACCTTTAATTCCTTTAACAACTTAAATGCCTTTTTTGAATTAATTCAATTATTTATTTAATTTTTTAAAAAACCTTTATTGCTACTTCATAGAATATGCTTTACTTACTCCATTAACTATTCGGAATAATCCATATCTAATCCTGTTATAAGAAAATAAATTCTTTCAAGGTCACCTACTGATTCAAAATCTATTTCCACTTTACCTTTTCGCTTTCCAATTTTAATATTGACTTTAGTACCTAAGTGGTCAGATATTTTTTTAATGATTATAGGAAGCTTGGTTAGTTGCAAAGCTTGGAATTTTTCTGGAATCTCCATTCCCCTCTTTACCAAATTTAATCTTTTAACTAGATTTTCGGTTTGTCTTACATTTAAACCTCTTTTTAATATCTTTTTTGCAACATCAATTTTTTCATCATAATTTTTTATTGATAAAATTGCAATAGCGTGACCAGTTGTTATTTCTTCTCTTATTATCATATCTTTTATTACTTCTGGTAGTGTTAAAAGTCTTAATGTGTTGGTAATTGATGCTCTACTTACTCCAAGAACATTGGATAAATCATTATGAGTAATATTAAATTTATCTATTAATTCTTTAAATGCATTTGCTCTTTCTATTGAATTTAGATCCTCACGCTGTAAATTTTCTATTAATGAAACCTTTATTACCTCATCATCAGTAATATCTTTAACTATACAGGGGATTGTACTAAGTCCTGCAATCTTTGATCCTCTCAGCCTTCTTTCTCCAACAACTAACTCAAATTTTTCATCCTTTGGTCTAACAATTATGGGCTGAATTAAGCCAAATGATTTTATTGATAAAGCCATCTCATCTAAGCTTTGTAAATCAAAATCTTTCCTCGGTTGATAAGGGTTCGGTAAAATTTTATCTATTGATATTTTTTTAACAAATCCTTCTAATTCTTCCTTTTCTGGAATTAATGCACTAAGTCCCTTTCCAAGTCCTCTTTTCACCATAATTTATCACTTCCTTTGTAAAATTTATATAAGCAATTGCACCTTTGCAATCTGGGTCATATAAGATAACAGGTAGACCATAGCTTGGTGCTTCACTTACTCTTACATTCCTTGGAATTATAGTTTTATAAACTTTTTCCCCAAAATATCTTCTTACTTCATCTACTACCTGACCTGACAATTTAGTTCTTGAATCGTACATTGTCATTACAAAACCACTTATTTCTAAATTACTATTTAGATTATTCTTAACCAATTCAATTGTTCTTAGTAGTTGTCCTAATCCTTCTAAAGCATAATATTCGCACTGAATAGGTATTAGAACCTCATCGGCTGCTACTAAAGCATTTATGGTCAAAACACTTAAAGCAGGCGGGCAATCAATTATTATGAAATCATATTTATCCCTTATTGGCTCTATAATTTTTTTCAATCTCTGTTCTCTCATCATCATATTTACCAATTCAACCTCAGCTCCTGCTAAATGAATATTTGATGGCACAATAAAAAGACCATCTATGTTTGTTTCCTGAATCAATTCATTTATATCTGCCCTTTCAATCATTGCATCATAAATGGTCCTGTTCACATTATATTTATTAATTCCAACACCGCTTGTTGTATTTGCCTGTGGGTCTATATCAATTAATATTACCTTCTTTCCAAGTTTTGCCATAGATGCTGACATGTTTATTGCTGTTGTGCTCTTTCCAACTCCTCCTTTTTGATTAGCTAACGCAATAACCCTGGGTATTTCTTTCTTATCTTTATGAATTTTGATCTTTTTTTTCCCCAACTCTTTCTTTTTTAATATCTCTTTGTCTATTTCCTCTTTTATTTCCTCTTTTTCTATAGTTTGTATTTCTTCTACTATCTCCTCTTCAATTTTTTCTCTTTCCTCATCTAATACTTCTTTCCTCTTCTCTTCTGCTCTTCCTTCTGTTTCTATTCTTTTCCTTTCTTTAACTTCCTTAATTGTCTCTTCAACAGGTTTTTCTAATGATTCTTTTTCCTTTACAACTCTACTTAAATTAACTTCTTTTTTTATTTCTATTTTGCTCTGTTTTCGCCTAAAAAAATTAATTATTGACCTAAAAACCATATTTCTCTAAAATGCAATATATTTATATTTATATATTTTTATAATTTTATTTTTAATATTTAATTTTAATAAATCTTTAATATACTAACATTATTTTTTAAAAAAATATATAATAAATGTTAAAATTATAATTTATTCTGTTATAAAATTATGAAATTTATTAATTAATTTATAAATAATAATTATTTTTTCTAATCTTAGTTTTTGCATTTGAATGAAATTTTGTCTCCTTTTAAGTGGGGAATATTAAATCTTTAAAAAAATAAATATTAAATATATTAAATAGTCAATATTAGGACTTTAAATTATATTTCTAAAAATTTTAAATTTTTAAAGTAATTTTTATTAAAATGGTTTTATGTTACACGTGTAACATATTTTTAATTTTTTATAATACCAAAAATATTTTTTTAAAAAATATTTAAATTATCTTATTTTTAAAATATAATAATAAATTAATTCTTTATCCTATAATAGTGCAATCTATTATATAATTTTGCCTAAAGATTAGAATTTTTAAACTCTCTGATTTATTAGGAATCATAAAATTATGCAAAATTCAATAAAACATAATATATACAAAACTATAGATTTTCTGAAAGCCCTTAGCAATATTGGTCTTTTTTTTAAGATTTTATTATTAATAATATTTTTTATATTTAATATTGCTTATTTAACTGGTTGTATAGATGTTAATATATTTATAAAGATAAATTCAGATGAATCTGGGTATATCAATTATAGTATAGCCGTTGATAAGGAGTTTTATGATACCTTGGGTAATAATAATCTCTTAGAAGATATTAAGAACTCCCTTAATAGAAAATATTCTTCTTTTAAAGTGTTGGATAAAGAGAACCAGCACTTTATTATTTTTAAATATAATTTTTCCAATTTTGATGACTTAACGAATCTATCTAATGAGATTAAAAAGAACGGCATATCCTTATCTGTTGATAAAATTGAGGGTATTTTAAAAACAACTTATTTATTAAATGCTTTTTTGGATACTTCTGATATTGATTTAGGTCTTTTTGAAACTGATGGTTCTGAAATTGATAATCTTTCAGATCTTGTTGATATTGAGGTTAAAGTTTCCCTTCCAGGAAAAGTTATTTTTCTTAATGAGCAACCAAATAGTTATGATGCTGATCAAAATACATTATTATGGAAGATTAATTTTTATGAAGTTAGTCAAATAAAAGCGGTTTCTGAAGTTCCTAAAACTGAATTTTTTATTTTAATTTCAATTCTATTCTTAATTATTATATCAGTAATAATTTTATCGTTATTTTGGTATAAATCTTTTAGAAGTTAAACTTTTTATAACTAATGTATCTATTTTCATTTATCATATTTGCGAACAGGTGTTATTATGACCTGTCTATCCGGTTCTTCTCCTCTGCTTATAGTAATGACTTCATCATTTTTTGTTAAAACATTATGAATTATTCTTCTTTCACTTGCTATCATTGGTTTTAGAACAACTTCCTCTCCTGTTTCTATTGCTTTTCCTGCCATATTTTTTGCATGTTGTTCTAGAGTTTTTATTTTTCTCTCTTTATAATCTTCTATATCTAAAAATATTTTACCCTTTACTAATGAATTCCTATTTGCAGTTGCACTCATTAAAAGCTGTAGAGCTTCCAGGGTTTTTCCATTATTTCCTATGAGTATTCCCATTTCTTCGCCATATAGCTTCATTATTGATTTAGCATCCTTCTCTTCCCATATAATATCTGCTTCAAGTTTAAATCTTTTTAATATTTTATTTATAAAATTTTCTGCATTTGATTTTCTTAAATCAACTGCAGTTGCCTTTATTCTTACACTTTCTTTTTCATGCTCATCTACATGATTTTCTAATACTTCGATTTTTACCTGTTCTCTGGTAGCATTCATTCTTTCTAATGCCTTTTTTGTAGCCTCCTCTATATTTTTACCAACCTCTTCAATATAATAATCCATCTTTTCACTCACTTCTTTTTTTGTTTTCTTTTAACCTTTTTTGTATCTTCTTTCTGTTTAAATAATTTTGATATTAAGTACTTTTCTCCCAATTGCCAGACATTAGATGTATTAAAATATACAAAAAATGCTGCAGGGAATCTATAAAAAAGAATGCCCATTGTTATTGGTAGTATGTATTGAAGTGCTTTCTGGCTTGTATCTGTTATCATCATCTGTTGTGTTAGTAGTGATGTAGCAACAAATATTATGACTAAAATAAAATATGGATCCATTTTACCTAATTCATTAATCCACAGAAAAGATTCCGTTTGAATTGGTTCATATTGTTGTATCAACATATATAAAGCAAATAGAACCGGGAGCTGTAGTAATAATGGAAGACACCCTGATAGTGGGTTAATTTTGTTTTCACGATATATCTTCATAATCTCCTGATTCATCTTTTCTCTATCATTCTTATGCTCTTCCCTTATTTTATTTATTTTTGGTTGTATTTCTTTCATCTGTATCTGTGATTTTATCTGGGTCAATGTTAGAGGTATCATTACTATTCTCACTGCAATTGTCAACAATATTATATCAATCCCATAGTTAGGATAAACATTATCATAAAAAAACACGAGTATTGTTTTTAAAATCTCTAATATTGGATTTAATATTGCCAATTTAAGCCTTTCCTTTCTTTTATTTCAATAATTGATTTCTATTTTTGTGTATATTTTCTTATTTTTAAAATATATAATTATCAGGTGTTTTAAAAAAATAATTATAATTTTTATTAATCTTATTAAAAGTTAAAAACATTATTTTACAGGATCATATCCCCCCTTAGAAAAGGGGTGGCACCTTAATATTCTTAATACTGCAATGAACCCACCCTTAAAAATCCCGAATTTTTCTATGGCTTCAACAGCATAAATGCTACAAGTTGGAAAATATCTGCATGATGGTGGAATAAGTCTGGACAGGTATTTATTATATATTCTTAAAACGAAAATTATTAATTTTTTCATTTTTATAATTATATTTATATAATTTTTGCTGCTTTTAATGATTTTACTATAGATTCTTTAATATAGTTAAAATTATGCTTCAAATTATTATTTTTTACAGAAACTACAATATCATATCCATAAAATTTTTTATTATAATTTTTTTCTATTTGTCTTAATGATTCCCTTATCCATCTCTTTATTTTATTTCTAAATACAGCTTTCCCCACTTTAGAGCTTACGCTTATTCCTATTCTGTTAAATCTATTTTCACCACTTCTTCTGTAATATATTTTAATTATTTCTCCTTCAATCTTTTTTCCCTCATTAAAAACTAATTGAAAGTCTTTTTTTGATCTTAGTCTCTCCATCATAAGTATTGTTTGTTATTTATACAGCTAATTTCTTTCTTCTCTTCTTCCTTCTATTTTTTATAATCCTTCTGCCACCAGGGGTTTTCATTCTATTTCTAAAACCATGTGTTTTTTTTCTCTTCTTTTTCTTTGGTTGATAAGTTCTTTTCATCTAAAATCACTCCGTATAATTTAATAGATTGTATTATAACGATAGACATTAATTTGTGCAAGATAAATCACTATTTAATTTTTCTCACAGATTTTATTTTAATTTTTACTGTAATATTTTATATTTTTTTCTAATTTTTGATTTTGTAATAATATTTTTTATAGCTTTTTCCATTTTATAAATTTACTTTAATAAATAAGAAAATAAATTATAATTCCTTCATTATTTATAATTTTTTATTCTTTTTTATTTCATATTAGTAGAAATATATTTTAATTATATATCTTACGTTTTTTCTTTTATTTTCTTCTATTAAAAAAGTTATTCACACTTGTGGAAAATCCTGTGGATATCTCTTAAAAATGCCTGATAATATTATATTATAGATTTTTCAATATTTTTTATTTATAATTTTATATGTGTTAATATTTTATAAAAACTTTTGTTAATAAGTATCTTAATAAAAATTATTTTTCAAAATATTTTGAAAACTTTTACACCTGTGTTATTATCCTATATTACAAATAGAATTTTATTTTTTTAATTATCCGGAGAACCATATGAGAGACTTTTTAAGACAGTTGATAGAAGAGAGAAATCTGAAAAAAGAGAAAAAAAATACTAATAAAAAAGTCTCTGAGAATAAAATTAGCTCTACAGTTAAAAAAGTTAGAATAGCATTATATGATTCATTTGCATCTACTCCACAAATAATTGACCTGCAAGAGGGTGAGATTAGAAAGTTTATGGATTTGCTCAGTCAAAAGACATATCAGTATTCTCATGAAAGAGGGGGGAAAATCCCTTTTGTTGTTATAAAAGAGGTAGTTGAGAATTTAATTCATGCAAATTTTAGAGAAGTAGTTGTGAGTATCTATAAGAATGGGAATGTTATCAGAATATCTGATCAGGGACCAGGAATAGGGGATAAGGTAAAAGCAATTCTTCCAGGATTCACCACTGCTAATGAAGAAATGAAGAGATACATAAGAGGCGTAGGTTCAGGGCTACCCATAGCAAAAGAAAGTATTGAATTATCTGGTGGAAGTATCAACATTGCTGACAACCTTTCTTCAGGCACAGTGATAACGCTATCACTTCCAACATATGGATATAAAGGAATTGGTTCAACTAAAAGAGAGCAAAAATCCTCTCAACAAATTAGTTTATCAAAGAGACAAAGTAAGGTCCTTTTTCTAATTACTGAATTAAGCAAATCTGGTCCTTCAAAAGTAGCGTCTGAACTCAAAATAAGTCTTTCAACTGCATATAGAGAACTTGTTTTTCTTGAAGATATCGGCTTTATAAAATCAGACAAAAGAGGTAAAAGGTCTCTTACCAAAAGAGGTTTAGAGTTTTTAGAAAATTTTTTTTCAACATTTAAGGCGTAAAAGTGAAGGAAAAGATAGATTTAGTTTGGAACAAGGTTTTAGAATTAATAAAAACAGAGTTGAATATCCCTACTTTCAAAACATGGTTTGAAAACACAAAACCAATTTCTATTAATGATTCTAATTTTATTATTTCAGTTCCGAATTATTTTGCAAAAGAATGGTTGGAATCTAGATACCTCTCTTTAATAAATAACTCGCTAAAAAGAGTCCTGGGTGATTTATATTCAATTGAAATTGTTGTTGATAAAAAATCTTTTATTGATTCTTATAAAAAACCTGTTAAGAAATTATCCTTTTTCCAAAAATTCACTAAGCCCAATATAAAAAAATATGAAGACTTTTACCCGAAATATACATTTGAAACCTTTGTTACAGGAGAAAGTAACAGATTTGCTCATGCTGCGGCTCTTGCAGTAGCTGAATCTCCTGCAAAATCGTATAATCCGTTATTTATTTATGGTGGAGTCGGTTTAGGAAAAACACATTTATTAAATGCTATTGGTCATTATATCAGAGAGCAATATCAAAATATTTTAGTTAAATATGTTACAAGTGAAAAATTTTTAAATGATTTTATAAATTCAATCAGAGATGATAAGGCTAATGCATTCCAGAAAAAATACAGGAATAAAGATGTATTATTAATTGATGACATTCAATTTCTTGGTGATAAAACAAGAACCCAAATTGAATTTTTTCATACATTTAATGATCTTTATAATAATAATAAACAGATAGTGATTTCGAGTGATCGCCCACCAAAGGATATTCCTGAACTTGAAGAAAGACTAAGATCTCGCTTTGAATGGGGGCTAATAACAGATATCCAACCACCAGCTCTTGAAACCAGAATTGCAATCCTTAGAAAGTTTTCGGCAAGGGAAGGCTATCAAGTACCTGATGATGTTATGGAGTATATTGCCGATAGAATAAAGTCTAATATAAGGGAACTTGAAGGATCTCTTATTAGAGTTGCTGCGTATGCTTCTTTGAATAGAATCCCGGTTGATATCAACTTAACTGAGGAGGCTCTAAAAGATATTTTTCCAGAGAATTCTAATCATGTTATAACAATTAATGCAATTCAAAAAGAGATATGTAAATATTTCTCAATTCCATCGAAAAAGCTTTTGGGTAAGGAGAGAACCAAAGAAATCGCTCTCCCCCGACAAATAGCTATGTATTTATCAAGAGAACTCACAGATTCTTCTCTTGCTAAGATAGGGATGAGCTTTGGAAAAAGAGATCACACTACAGTTTTATACGCATTTTCCAAGATAAGCGAGCTTTTAAATCAAGATAGAGAAATATACAATCAGGTAAAGGAAATAACGAATCGTTTAAAAAAATTATAAGTTAATAATAATGTTAATAAGTTAGTTAGAATCTGTGGAAAAATCTGTGAGTTAAAAATAAAATTTTAAAAATGTTTAAAAGTCTTTTTTATTAAATTCTTTTTCCACAATTTATTAACATACTTATATTCTTTTTTATCACCAACTAGTTCAGTATCTCACAATTTTACATATACTATTACTATTACTAATATATAATATTACTTATAATATTAATAAATATTCTTATTTTTTATTATAATATAATCTTAACATGAGAATTTTTTGCAAATAAATACAGAATTATCTAAATTTTTGGTAAAAGTATTGTAAATAAATATAAGTCTTAGTAACAGAGAGGTACATGATATGAAAGTAAAAGTTCTAAAGTCTAATTTTTTAAATGGAGTACAGATAGCAAACAGAGCTATTTCTCAGAGAAGCTTACTCCCCATTCTAAGTGGAATACTAATAGAATCAGACAAGAACCTGAGTCTTTGTACAACTGATTTAGAGACAACAGTAATTACAAATATCGATGCAAAAGTTGAGAAGAAAGGAAAATCAGTTATCCCTTCAAGATTAATATTTGATATATTAAGAAATCTTCCGGAAGCAACTGTAGAGATGAAACTATCCTCTGATAATAGTAGAGTAATTATAAAATGTCAGAAATCAACTTTTAACTTAAATACACTTCCAGCGAAAGATTTTCCAACTCCCCCCTCAATATTAGAGAAAAATAGATGCAGCCTCCAATTCAATATTTTTAAAGAGGTTATAAATTCAGTGATAAAAGCAGCTTCAACTGATGAGACTAGACCTATATTAACAGGTATATTAATAGATATTGAGAAAAATTTACTTAAAATGGTCTCAACTGATAGTTATAGATTGGCAATAAAGAGCACACAATTAAAGAAGGGTCCAAAGGAGAAAATAGAGGTACTCGTTCCAGCAAAAGTTTTATCAGAAATAATTAAACTGCCTATAAAGGATGAAGAAAACATTGAGATAGTATTAGGTGAGAACCTAATATCATTTGAAACAAAATCAGCAAAGATTATATCAAGATTAATAGCCGGTAATTTCCCTGCTTACGAGCAATTAATAACAAAAGATATCAAAACTGATTTTTTAGTGAAAACTCATGAATTCGAGAGCACCTTAAAACGAGTTTCAACACTTGCGAAAGAAGATTCACCATTAAAATTGAACATTGATAAAAAAGGATTACTTGTTTCAGCCAGTACAAGAGAAGTAGGGAATGCTGAGGAAAAAATGGATGTAAAAACAACAAAACCACCAATTGAAATTGCTTTTAATCCAAAATTTCTGCTTGATGGAATATCGGTGATTGAGGAAGAAGAGACTCAAATATGTCTGGAAGATCCTCTTAAACCTGGACTTATAAAACCCAAAGGAAAGGACGATTATCTATATTTAATAATGCCAGTTAGACTTACATAAATCATTTAATCTTGACCTTTAAGACTTAAGATGATAGAATTTCTCAGAAATTTTATATTGAAAGGAGGTAGAAAGTGCAAGGATATTGTGTAAAGTGCAGGGAAAAAAGAGAAATCAGCCAAGAAGAAAGAATAGTTATGAAAAATGGAAGACCAGCAGTAAAAGGAACATGCCCAGTTTGCGGGACAAAGATGTTTAGAATTGTTAAAAAATAGCATCATATAAGTAAATATGATTAATGGTATATTAAAAAATCCCAGATATATCTGGGATTTTTTATATTTTAAAATTATTAAGATTATAAAATATTAAAACCTCTTTTAAGTTTTTAAATTATCTTTTATAAATTTTTAACGAGATAAGATTTATATAATCTGATATTTACATAAATTCAGAAATACCAATACAGGAAATGAATATAAAAATTAAATCAAATTATATATTAACCTTAAA
>Ga0114921_10000693_pt1 | contig 14395 bp, 13 predicted proteins | sample BentaG_FD_87016 | JGI IMG/M metagenome (GOLD analysis project Ga0114921, IMG submission 87016) | Deep subsurface microbial communities from South Atlantic Ocean to uncover new lineages of life (NeLLi) - Benguela_00093 metaG | ecosystem: Environmental > Aquatic > Marine > Oceanic > Sediment ...
CGAACCCGCGACAAACGGCTTGGAAGGCCGATGCTCTACCAACTGAGCTATTCCCGCATAATTTGGGCAGGGAAGGATTCGAACCTCCGAAGGGTTGCCCCAGCGGGTTTACAGCCCGCCCCGTTTGGCCGCTTTGGTACCTGCCCATGAGCAAAAATCTTAAGTTATTAAACCCTTTACCCTACCTTCCTAAATCAATAACCTTATCACCTGGTCAAGAGCCAGCGAGAGGATTCGAACCCCCGACCCGCTGATTACAAATCAGCTGCTCTACCAACTGAGCTACGCTGGCATAATACTCTAACTATTGGCACTTAGAAAAACTTCTCTGGAAATCAGAGGAAAGAAAGAAGACTATCCTCTAGATAACTTTTAACTTCTTCTATCCTGCCTGAAATGCTTTTGAATTTCGCTCCAAAAATGCTTATTTGAAGGTAAAAATCAACATCAAAAATACTACAATAATTTAATTTTTTTGTCAAGATGAAAAGTTTATCTGGTTTATCTAGTTTGTCCGGATAGAGTTTGTTCAAACCCCAACTTTTTTATCTAGATAGGGTTTGATGAATCAAGCCCCTACATTAATTTTATGCTTACTAACAACTTTCATCATACGTTTCATGTCCTACAAAGCATAGATAGATTTTTTTTGTTATTTTAATTTTATTAATTTTATCTTTTTTCGCCCTTACGCAATCTTTGCTGAAGTATTCTTGCTCTGTTCACTTTTTCTCTTAAGCCCCTGTAAAAATCAACCATAAACAGAAGGTACTTTGCTCTTTGAACTAATGTCAGGTTTTCCTCAAGAACGTTTTCGAGCTCTTCATCTTTACCTTTGAGAAGACTTCTCAATCCTTTCAAATCCTCCATCACATTTTGGATCTCATTCTCATCTAGTTTTTCTTTATCCAGAATTAACTTAAGCTCTGTTATCTTCTGGCTGATTTCCTTGTTAATCTTCATTTTTTCTTTTTCTACACGATTTATGGCTGGAAAAATCTTTGAGGCTTGCTCTTCTGTTAAATCCAAAGCCTGAGTCATCTTCAATAACCTCAGCATTTGTATGTTTTCTCGAATTCCTTTTCTATAAGGAGATTTATCCTCCTGGACATCCGTAAAAGCAATCAGGCTTATAAAAGTAAAACAAAAAATAAGGGAAAATATTTTTTTTGCTTTCATAGAACTCCTCCTATGATTTGATTTCTTTTTTTATTTCAGAATCAAGAAGAATTAACTCTTCTTCTGTTAGCCCTTCCAAAAATAAAGATAAATCAGAAGAATCCGGAACGCAATCTCTCTCCGAATCCCCAAGAGATTCTGCGATAGAATCCAGGATAACGAGATTAAAAAGTTCTGCCAGCTCTGGGTTATCACCGATCTCTCCGTAGATTTGTTCAAGGGAATCTTCAAGAGAAAAAACGTAGGCTTCCTGATCTGGTTCAGCCTGGAAGTAAAGTATTGATAATCCGATGAAAATCGCAAGGATCAAAGCTGCTCCGACCCAAGCCCATCTCCATCCTAAGAGAATAATCCTTGACTTTCTCTCTTTTGGTTCAAGAGATGATATTCTGGCTTGAATCTTTGAAGGAAAAACTTCCCAATAATCAGGAGAAACCTCTCCATAGTCCAGATTTTTTGCGGCCGCATGTATTTTTTCAAGCCTCTCCCTGTAAGAACGACAAGATGAACATTTCTGGAGATGTCTTTCAAGTTTCTTGCTTATCCTCTCTGGTAGTTCTCTGTCAAAACTGTCTGAAATCCATTTTTCAATTTTTTGGCACCTCATTTCACACCTCTTATGTATAGGGCCTTAATTTAGTCTGGAGGATTTTCCTTGCCTTATGCATTCGCCAGGATACTGTGCTCTCAGAACACTGAAGAACCCGTGCTGCCTGGTCATGGGTCATACCCTGAAAAAAAACCAGTATAAAAGAAGCTTTATAGGCTAGTGGCAAAGAATCTATAGCCTCCTTCAATTTTTTTTCAAGCTCTTTCTTCAAAGAATAATGCTCAGGAGATGAAGCTGACGATTCAGCTTTTCCTGAGTAAGAATAGTCTTCAACAAAATCCACTCTCCCTTTCTCCTTCTTTTTTTTCTTTAAAAAGTTTAGAGATAAATTGACAGAAATCCTGTAAATCCAGGTATAAAAGTTTGATTTCTGCTTAAATTCCTTTAGGAACTTGAAGGCTTTCATAAAAGTCTCTTGAGCTAAATCGTCGGCATCATGATGATTCCCTGTAAAATACAAAACAGTGTTATAAATTTTTCTTTGATAGCGGCGAACCAATTCAGCAAAAGCTTCCGTGTTACCTTGTTTTGTCTCTTTGACCAGGAAATCATCTGATAAATCTTCCATCTTTCTAGTCAACTTTCACTTTTTTAGACAATTATAATACAAAATCCTTGGCAACTACATAAGCTAAACCCGCTAGTCTAGCCAGTCTAGCTAGTCCAGCTAATCTAGCTCGTTGCTTTGAATTGACAACAGAAAATGTTGCTGTTATGATTTCACCTCATTTCTTGAAGGTCGCTACAATGATTAAACGATACACTCTCCCTAGAATGGGTTCCATATGGACTGAAGAAAATAGATACCAAAAATGGCTTGAAGTTGAGCTGGCTGTCTGTGAGGCCTGGACAGAATTAGGTAAAATCTCTCCTCGAGCCCTCCGAAACATCAAAGAAAAAGCCTCTTTTTCAGTCGAGCAGATAGAAGAAGTAGAAAAGGTTGTAAAGCACGATGTGATTGCCTTTCTCACCTCAGTATCTGAAAGAGTTGGAGAAGATGCACGCTACATCCATCTTGGCTTGACTTCTTATGATATTGTGGATACAGCCCTCTCTCTTCTCATCAGGGAATCTCTTCTCGAAATCAAAAAAGACCTCATCTCTCTCCAAGAAGTCATCAAGACTCAAGCCCTTCAACATAAAAAAACGGTCATGGTGGGGAGAACACATGGAGTACATGCAGAGCCGATCACTTTTGGAGTCAAACTTCTAGTCTGGTATGAGGAAGTAAAGCGACATCTGGACCGTGTCGAAAAAGCCCTTGAGGTTATAAGCTATGGAAGAATCTCAGGTTCAGTGGGCACTTATATCCACCTAGACCCTCAAGTTGAGAATTTAGCTCTAAGTAGATTAGGACTGAAGACCGCCAGAGTCACCACCCAGATTCTTCAACGTGACAGACATGCTGAAGTCCTCTCGGTCCTTGCTCTAATTGCTTCCTCTCTGGATAAGTTTGCAGTAGAAATTCGCCATCACCAGAGGACTGAGGTCTTTGAGGTTGAAGAACCTTTCACAAAAGGTCAAAAGGGCTCTTCCTCTATGCCCCACAAGAAAAATCCAGTCAGAACAGAGAGAATTTCTGGTCTCGCTCGCCTTATCAGGTCTAATCTCCAAGTTGCCTTGGAAAACATTCCTCTCTGGCATGAAAGGGATATTTCCCATTCTTCCGCTGAAAGAATCATCTTCCCTGATTCTTTCATACTCACAAATTTTATTCTTGTGGAGACAACTGACATCATAAAAAACTGGGTAGTACATCCCGAGAAAATGCAAGAGAACGTCAATCTTACTCGGGGACTCATTTTCTCCCAAAGTGTGCTGCTTGCTCTCATTCAAAAAAAGCTTTCCCGGGAACAAGCATTCAGATTGGTCCAGAAAAATAGCCTGAAAGCCTGGAATGAAAACCTCGATTTCAAGGAACTGCTCCTATCAGACCAGAAGATAAGAAAAATCCTATCTGTGGAGGAAATCGAGAGTTGTTTTTCTCTAAAGCCTTATTTAGAAAAAATAGATTACATCTTTGAGAGAGTGCTCTCTGATGAAAGTTAGAATTCTTGTTTCTTATAAAGATAGTGTCCTTGACCCACAGGGTCAAACTGTTAAAAACGCGCTTCACAGCCTCGGCTATGATTTCATAAAAGATGTGAGGCAAGGCAAAGTTTTTGAAATTATTCTAGAAGGACTATCTCAAAAAGAAGCTGAAAAAATTATTCCCCAAATTTCAGATAGAGTATTGGCCAATCCTATAATCGAAAAGTTTTCCTGCCAGATTATAAATAATAAAAGCTAGACTAGCTAGACTGGCTAGACTTAAAAGACTAAGAAAAACCTGAAATGAAATTTGGAGTTGTAATTTTCCCTGGCTCTAATTGCGATTATGACACTTTCTATGTTTTAAGAGATACTTTTAAGCAAGACACTGTATTTCTCTGGCATAAAGAGCATGACCTCAAGAATGCAGATTGTGTTATTCTTCCCGGGGGATTCTCCTATGGAGACTATTTAAGGTCAGGAGCCATTGCTAAGTTCTCCCCGCTGATGCAAGAAGTCAAGGAATTTGCTTTAAAAGGAGGACTTGTCTTAGGAATCTGCAACGGCTTCCAGATTCTGATGGAACTGGGCCTTCTCCCTGGAGCCATGCTCAGGAATAAAAACCTCAAGTTTCTCTGCCAATTTGTCAATCTAAAATTGGAAAATGACAAAACTCATTTCACTCATAATGGAAAAAGAGGAGATGTCTTAGAGATCCCAATAGCCCACTATGAAGGTAATTACTTTGCTCCTCCTGATAAAATTCACGAATTGGAAACAAATAACCGAGTGGTTCTTAGATACTCAGATGCAGAAGGACGGATTAACGAAGAAGCAAATGTCAACGGCTCCTTGGGAAACATAGCTGGCATCATCAACAAAACTGGCAATGTGATGGGCATGATGCCTCATCCAGAAAGGGCATCAGAAGCGCTTTTAGGAAGCACTGACGGAAGAATCATCTTCCAATCCATCATAGATAGGATTGAAAGCTAGACTAGCTAGGCTAGCCAGCCTTGCCAGTCTTGCACAAACGAAGTGAGTTATATGATTGACAAGAAACTTCTTGAAGAGCACAACCTGACCACTGAAGAATATGAAAGGATCGTTGAGCTTATCGGAAGAGAACCGAATATCACTGAGCTTGGAATTTTCTCTTTGATGTGGTCAGAACATTGCAGTTATAAAAGCTCAAAGATTCATCTCAAGCAATTACCCACAAAAGGAAAAAATGTCATTCAAGGTCCGGGAGAGAATGCAGGCATCATCGACATCGGCGACGGCCTGGCTGCGGTCTTCAAAATTGAGTCCCACAATCATCCCTCCTTTATAGAACCCTTTCAGGGAGCTGCCACAGGAGTCGGTGGAATCTTGAGGGATATCTTTACCATGGGAGCCCGACCCATCGCTCTCTTGGACTCTCTCCGCTTTGGTCTTTTGACTAACCCTCAAAATAAGCCCATTATGGATGGAGTCATCTCTGGAATATCTTCATACGGAAACTCCATCGGAGTACCCACAGTGGGAGGGGATGTTTATTTCAATGATTGTTTTTCTTTGAATCCTTTGGTTAATGTTTTCTGTCTTGGAATTGTGGAAAGAGACAAGATCTTCTACGCTAGGGCAGAAGGAGAGGGAAATCCTGTTTTGTATGTGGGAGCAAAGACTGGAAGAGACGGCATTCATGGGGCTACCATGGCCTCAGCTGAATTCGGAGAGGACTTAGAAGAGAAAAGGCCTAATGTCCAGGTTGGAGATCCCTTTAAAGAAAAGTTACTTCTGGAAGCCTGCTTAGAAGTCATGGCTAAGAATCTGATTGTGGGCATCCAAGACATGGGAGCTGCAGGCCTGACCTGTTCAACTTCTGAAATGGCTGCTAAATCCGGGTCAGGCATCGAAATCGACCTGGACCTGGTACCCCAGAGAGAAGAAGGAATGACGCCATACGAAATCATGCTCTCTGAATCCCAGGAACGTATGCTCATCGTATCCAAAAAAGAAAAAATGAAAGAAGTCCAGCAAATCTTTGCCAAATGGGATTTGGACGCTGTCCCTATTGGACAAGTTACCAAGGGAGGAAAGCTTAAAGTAAAATCAAACGGAGAGACAGTCGTCGACCTACCTGTTGATGCTATTATCAACCTCTGTCCAGTTTATGAAAGAAAGAGCAAACCTCCTTCCTACCTAAAATCAGCACATAAACTCCCATCTTTACCCTCAGAAAATCACAACAACTCTCTGAGGAAACTCCTTTCCTCTCCTACCATTGCCGACAAAGAATGGGTATACCGTCAATATGATCACATGGTCCAGACCAATACAGCCTTGCTACCTGGAGGTGAAGCCTCGGTGTTGAGGGTAAAAGACAAGAAAAAAGCTCTAGCCATAACTCTTGATGGCAACTCTCTATATTCTTATTTGGATCCCAGGACCGGAGGTAAGATAGCTGTAGCAGAAGCCTGCCGCAATCTAGCGTGTGTAGGAGCTCGACCTGTCGGAGTCACCAATTGCCTCAACTTCGGCAACCCGGAAAAACCAGAAATCATGTGGCAATTTAAAGAAGTTATCCAAGGAATCGCCCAAGCCTGCAAGGTTTTTGATATCCCGGTCACTGGTGGAAACGTCAGCTTTTACAATGAAACAGAAGGCAGTCCGGTCTACCCTACTCCTGTGATAGGAGTTGTGGGAATAATTGAAGATATATCCAAAGTGATTGATCCTGGTTTTAGAGAAGAGGGAAACCTGGTGGTCCTCATTGGGAATAATAAACAAGAAATTGGTGCCTCAGAGTATCTTAAATCTGTCTTTGGTTTGGAGAGAGGAATGCCTCCGCAGATTGATCTAGAAGAAGAAAAAAGAGTCCAGGAATTTTGTCGTGAAGTTATATCTTTGGGAATTCTCCAATCTGCTCATGATATCTCAGAAGGAGGTCTTGCATCTTGTGTTGCTGAGAGTTGCTTCTTGAATGAACAAAAAATCGGATGTTACATTGAAATCAAAGATGATATAGAAACGGACGCTCTTCTTTTTGGCGAAACTCAATCTCGGATTGTAGTCAGCACCCAAAAGCACAATCTGCAAAAACTCCTCACGCTGGCCCAGAAAAGGAATGTCATTGCTACACTACTCGGTGAGACAAAAGGAAAAAAACTTATTATCCGACATCTTGATGAGGACGTTGTTAACCTTTCAATAGAGGAAGCTTTCAAGCTCTGGAAAGAAGCTATTCCTGAGGTTTATAAGATTCAGTGAGTCCGTTAGTTCGTGCTTCCGTTAATCTGTGACGTAAGTTAAATTAATCAAAAACAATTTTAATTTTGTCTTAAAATTTATATAATTACGCAGTCACGGATGTACGGATACACAGTATTACGGAGTCACTGAGTTATTCATAGCAAGTCAATGGAAAATATGAAAAAATATTTTAGGATTTTCATCCTTCTGATTTCCTCAGTCTCACTCTCTTATGGTATTGAATTCAGCTTCAAATTTTCTGGAGGGTTAAATTACCTAAAACTTAATAATATTAACCGTATTCTGCAAGATTGGGCAGGAGAGTATGAGAAAAGAGCCCAGAGCAAAGAATTTTGGAATTTCGAAGGAGAGGTAAAAAAATTTCACCGAGGAATTGAATTTGAAGGAGAAGTCATAATCACCTTGTCTCCTCGCTTTGGTGTAAGTCTCGGCTCAGGATACATCTACGGTGAAATAAGCGATAGGGAGACTGAAATAACAGTGGAGAGAAAGTTTGGTACGGATATTCGAGTTCGTCCTAATAAAGTCAGCGCGTATCCATTAAGTCTCAGTGGATATCTATTTCTTCCCCTAAGAGGAAAAATCAGTCCATACATAAAAGGCACTGTAGGTGTGTATTTTGTTAAATACATAGACTGGCAAGGAAAAAGAACGTTACCCAAGACGGAATTTAATTATTCTTCTCAAATAGCTGAGGCTGTTGGCCCAGCCTTTGAAGGTGGTTTAGGTTTTACGGTTGAGGTCGATTCTCATCTCCGCTTCTTCATGGAGGGATCCGCTAGAAAGGCCAAAATATCAGGTTTTGAGGGAGAGATAAGAAAGGGAGAACAGGGTACTCTCTTTTACTTCGAGGAATATGATTCTGAACTAGACTTCTGGCAAGCAAAGGTGGAAATCCTGACCGAGAAGCCAGGAGGAGAAGAATTTCGCTCTGTCCATGAAGCAAAAGTTGATTTCAGCGGATTTTCCGTTAAAATAGGATTAATCATTAAATTTTAACAAAAAAAGAAATAAAAATGACAAATGAAATTTTTAGAAGTCCAAAGAAAAAGGGAAAAATTGCAATTTTTATTTCAGGAAGAGGCTCAAATTTCATGGCTATCCACAATGCTATTCTCGCCGGAAAAATAAACGCTGAAATTGAATTTGTTTTCAGCAACAAAGAAGGTGCTCCTGGACTCCAGATAGCTCGAGAACGAAATCTTGAAACTCTTTATCTCAATCCCAAAGTCTACTCAACTAGGGAGGAGTACGATAAAGAAATAATCAGGGAAGTAAGAAAAAGAGGAGTGGATTTAATCTGTTTGGCAGGATACATGCGGATTCTCTCTTCTCTGTTCTGCAAAGAACTCAAGAATTGCATCATGAATATCCATCCTGCCCTCCTTCCTTCTTTTCCAGGGCTCCATGTCCAAAAGAAGGCCCTTGATTGGGGAGTGAGATATTCAGGAGCTACGGTCCACTTCGTCACAGAAGAAGTGGATCTGGGACCGATAATACTGCAAGCAATAGCACCAGTTCTCCAGGACGACACAGAGGAGACTTTAAGTGACAGAATCTTAAAGGAGGAACATAAAATCTACCCCGAGGCTGTAAGACTCTTTTTTGAAGGAAAATTGGAGGTGAGAGACAGAAGAGTCTTCATTCAAGAGTAAAAAACACAAACAAAAAAATAGAATTGAAGGGATTTGATTTATCAAATCCTTTCGAAATAATTAGAATAATCCCAATAGGCCGTAAGTAAGATGCAATGTTGAACATATAAGGAAGTAAAATGACGAAATCGGTTAAAGAACAATTTAAATACATCAAAAAAGGTTGCGTAGAGATTATTAAGGAGGAAGAGCTTAAAGCAAAATTAACCAAGTCCCTCAAAGAAAAAAAGCCTTTAAAAGTCAAAGTAGGTTTCGACCCTACTGCCCCAGATATTCATTTAGGTCACACTGTGCTTCTCCGCAAGATGAAACATTTTCAGGATTTAGGCCACGATGTTATATTTCTAATCGGCGATTTTACCGGTTTAATCGGCGATCCATCTGGACGCTCAGTAACTCGTCCTCCGATGAGCAGAGAGGAGATATTAGAGAATGCTGAAACCTATAAAAATCAGATATTCAAAATCCTCAGCCCTGAAAAGACTATCATTGATTTTAACTCCCGCTGGCTGGAAAAGCTGACAAGCTTTGACATCATCAATCTCACAGCAAAATATACAGTAGCCAGGATTTTAGAAAGGGATGACTTTTCAAATCGTCTGAAACAAGGCCTTCCCATCTCAATCCACGAAATCCTCTACCCTCTTATGCAGGCTTATGATTCTGTCGCCTTGAAAGCAGACTTAGAGCTAGGGGGAACAGACCAGAAATTCAACCTCCTCGTGGGCCGTGAAATCCAACGGGAATTCCATCAGGAACCCCAAGTCATCATCACCTTGCCTCTGCTGGAAGGTCTCGATGGCGTTGAAAAAATGAGCAAGACAATGAATAATTACGTTGGAATCACTGAGCCTCCTTCTGAAATATACGGAAAAATCATGTCTATCTCTGATAACTTGATGTTCCGCTACTACGAGCTTCTCACCGATGAGCCCCTCTCTCAAATTGAAAAATGGAAAAGGGAAGTTAAACAGGAAAAAGTCCATCCTAAAGATTTAAAATCACAACTGGCAAAGTCAATTGTCTCTGATTTCTGGGGGAAAGAAGATGCTGAAAAAGCTGCTGAAGAATTTGAGCGGGTCTTCAAATACAAGGAAATACCTTCAGAAATTGAAGAGATAGAATTGGAAGAATCAGAAACTGTAATTATCGATTTGCTTGTCAGTAAAAAAATTTTTCCTTCGCGGGGAGAAGCAAAAAGGATGATCCGACAAGGAGGAGTTTATCTGGACGGTCAAAGAATCACAGAACTCAGCGCAAAAATAAATCCGAGAGAAAAAAGAGAGTTTATCCTTAAAATAGGCAGAAGAAAATTTTATAGATTAAAAAGCAAAGTCTAAAAGATAAATTACTCAGAGAATTCCTCAAAGCCATAGAATTGGAGCCTGGTGATGCCGAGTCTTATCATGAGATAGGAAAGATTTACAGAGAAAAGCAGGAGGGAGATAAAAAATCGACAAAATAAATAAATCTCTTTAAAACGAAAAATCTCTTTAGATTGACAAAATGTTTTATAATCGTTTACTCTTTTGCTCTTAGAATTCATGGAAAAATGAAAATCGAGGCTTTTGGCGCTACAGATATCGGGAAGAAAAGGAGTCTAAACGAAGATAATTATACCTGTGTGAACATCTCCAAAACCACAGACTCTTTATATCTTCTTGCAGTAGCTGATGGCATAGGCGGACATTCTGGTGGTGAAATAGCCAGTTCGATAGCCATAGCTATTCTTGAAAAAAATTTACTTCTACATTTTCAAAAAAACCAAAGTGCTTCCTCACATTTTCAAGACATAATTGAGAATGCATTTAAGGAAGCAAACAGAGAAATCTTTCAAAAAGCATCCAAAGAAGAAAATTTAACTGGAATGGGAACTACCTTGACTGCTGCTTTGATAACTCCAAATGAAGCAACCATTTCTAACATAGGGGATAGTCGGGCTTATCTCATTCGAGAGAATTCCCTCCATCAAATAACTTTAGATCATTCCTGGGAAGCTGAAACGCGCAGGAACATTATATTATCCAAGGAAGAATTCAAGGATTCACCTTTCAAGCATATGCTGACTCGATTCCTCGGTTTTGAGCAAGATGTAAGAATCGACACTTTTCACCTGCAGCTTTTCCCAGGCGATCATCTCATCCTTTGCACAGATGGTCTTTACTCCTTAATTCCTGATAAGGACATCTTAAAGATTTTTAAGAGATTAAAAAGAACAGAAAAAACCTGCAGAGAACTCATTCATCTAGCTAATAAAAGGGGGGGAGGCGATAATATAACTGTAGTTGTAGCCTCCCTTCCCAGAACATCTAGACCTGGAAAGCCTTAATATTTCTGAGCTTTAAAACAAATTCAAAGAAATCAATTGGGGATTATAAACTTAAAAACAAGTCAAACATGATGTCAAGACTGCTGACATTGTCTGGTTCATCAAATGTGAGTACATATCGAAAATCCAAGCGGATTCCAAGGTCTTGGGCAAGATAATTGCAAATCCCAGCTCCTGCCTGAGCCAAAGAATCAGATGTGTTCTTCGGGGCTAAAAAATCAATTTCATATCCGTATTCAGAAGTATACGTTTCATCCTTGGCTAAACGTTTGTCAACTCCACTCCCTGCAATAAGATAAGGTCTAAACTTTCCATTTAAAAAATGAAAGAGGAAATTTATGGTAACAGAATAATGGTTGGAAGTATCGAACTCGACTGTATCCTGGTCTGAAGGATCTTCCAGTGTCACCTTAGAGGACAAAGTTTACCTTCCATCCAATTTAGGCGGGAAAAATTTAGGATCCCTGCCAAAGCGCTGCTTAAAGAGTTGAGGATAAACATCTTTTCCTCCAAGGAGAAGGCAAGTTAAAGGCATCACCTTGGAAGCTAACTCTGACATTTTATTGGCGATTCTTCGGACGTCCCACTGGGCAGTGGCATCTTCTCTAAGTCTTGAGATATGGTATAATTCCCTGGCATTTACTTTGAGTAAGACCCTCCTTCTATGAGAATTGGTTAAAACATAGTCAGCAGCTTGATAAACTTCTTTCTTCAAGTTCTTATAGACTTGATTTGTTTTTTCCACCATATCCATAAACTCTTTTTCTGCTCCAATCTCCTCTATGGAAGGAGGAACAGTTACTCCCAGTTCAGGATTGTATTTTTGGCAGGTCTGAGTAGCCATCCGGTGGCGCTTTAGTTGAGCAAAACATGAGCCGGAAATAGACATATCAAAAGTCAAGCTCACATACTCGAATTCACGCAGAGAAGCATCATAAAATTCCATGTATTTAAAAGCTGTTTCTAAAAAATCTTTCTTTTCTTCTGACTTAAGACCTCGCGCCTTATCCAGGCATTCTCTATAGGAAAGAGAAGATGAGGTGTGGAGAAGGCTAGCCACAACCTTGATATCTGCTTCAGGAGTAAAATCCACAAGACGAACAAGCTCTTTATTATCTTTTATGGTTTTTTTCATCAAAAGAGCTTCGGCTTTCCTTTCTAGCTCATCATATGTCTTTGAATCGAAATCATTGGCTTCTGTAAAAAGAATAATCGATGGGGCTACTTCCTTGGCCAGGGCATAGATTCTGCTGTTCAGCTCCCTGAGTTCCTCAAGTCTCTTGGAGCTGAAGCGACGAATAAGAAGCTCTAAATTCCTGGCATTGAGGGTCAAACCTAACTGGCCCTCTGTGGCCAGACTTACCGCATACCGGGCATCTTCCTTGGCCCAACCGTTAAGAAGAGAATGCTTTTTAGGGTCTTCTGCCAGATGAGAATATTTCTTAAAAAAATGTGGCTTGAGCTTATCATAAAGTCTATGATAGAGAGCGTTTTGGGCTTTTACGGTCTTCACGAACAGCTGTTGTTTTCCAGCTTTTCTTATTTCCTCTGGAATGACGAAATCGTCAGTTAAGGTCTGGTATCTCTGAGATTTTTCAGTGAAGGAACAGAGACGAAACTTCTCGATCTCTTCAAGGGCCAGACGACTGACACCAATGATATCAAAATTGAATACTGCGTGCTCGGCCACAGAATGGTGACCCATTCTGAAAATGATCTTCTGGTTTGAACGGCGAGCCCTCTCCACCTCTGCTCTAGCCACGGCCCTCAGTTTATCTGCAGACCTCGGGTCTCTGGAAATTCGAGCATAAGAAGCAGACAAGGTTTCTGGAGTAACATCCAGTCTTTGAGGACTGTTCTTCTTGAGTTCTTCGATGACTTCCCTATCAATGTTGTATCCGGCGAGTAGGACCTTCATAGTCTAAACTACAATAAAAAGAGATTAGAAAAATGTCAACCGTGGTAAGCCATTGAATTGAGGGAAAAGTTACACTATTATTGAATGAGATGAAAAACAAGGGCTTGGCTGAAATATTTGCGCGGATAGGAGATGCCCTAGAAATAAGCGGAGAAATTGGATTTAAGATAATCGCCTACAGAAAAGCATCCCGAATTCTCGAAGATCTAACCGAGGATGTAGAAATCATCGCTAAAGAGAAAAGACTGGAGAAAATTCCTGGGATTGGGAGTGGGATAGCTAGAAAGATTGAAGAGTACCTCCAAACTGGGCAAATGCAGAAGTATGAAGAAGCTCTCTCAGGAATCCCGGAAAGCCTGTTAGAACTGTTGGAAATTCAGAACGTGGGAGCTAAGACAATTCATCTGGCCTATAAACATTTGGGAATCAAAAACCTAGGTGACTTGAAAAAAGTTATCAAGGATGGATCCCTGGCTGAGCTCTATGGCCTTGGCGAAAAGAAAGTGGAGAATATTAAAAAAGGAATTGAAATCTATGAACAAGCACAAGAACGAATTCCAATCTACGATGCTATGAATATAGTGGAAGAAGTCATGGCTTACCTTAAGAACTCTCCTCTCATAGGACGGCTCTCTCCAGCAGGATCCCTCCGCCGAATGAAAGAAACCGTGGGGGATATTGACATCCTGGCCACTGGAAAAAATGGGTCTCAGATCATTCAGTATTTCACTCAATTCCCTGGAGTAAGTCGTGTTTTAGCCGCAGGAGAAACAAAAGGTTCGATAATGATCTCGACAAAGAAAGGTGAGCGTCAGGTAGACTTGAGAATAGTTGATGAATCAGAATACGGAGCCGCCCTTCAGTATTTTACAGGCTCCAAAGCCCACAATATTAAGCTTCGGTCCACGGCCAGGTCAAAAGGGTTGAAAATTTCAGAGTACGGCGTTTTCAGGAAAGACAAAAAAATTGCTGGTTTCGAAGAAAAAGAAATCTATGAAAATTTGGGGCTTCCTCTGATTATCCCTGAATTGAGAGAGGATAGAGGAGAGATTGAGCTTGCTCTGAAGAACAGACTTCCTCGGGTAGTGGATTATTCTGACATAAGAGGAGACCTCCATGTCCATTCTATTTACAGTGATGGTAATTTATCTATTAGAGAGCTTGTGGATTTAGCCCGATCCCTGAAATACGAATACATCGCTGTCTGTGACCACTCCCAATCAGCAAGATATGCCCATGGGCTGACATGGGAGCGTTTAAGGCAACAAATCAAGGAAATAGATAAGATCAATCATGAATTCAAGAACATTAAAATTCTAAAAGGTATTGAGGTGGATATTCTCCATGATAGACAGCTCGATTTTTCTGATGAAATATTGAAAGAACTGGATATAGTTATAGCTGCGATTCACACTGGA
>Ga0114921_10000694_pt1 | contig 14391 bp, 15 predicted proteins | sample BentaG_FD_87016 | JGI IMG/M metagenome (GOLD analysis project Ga0114921, IMG submission 87016) | Deep subsurface microbial communities from South Atlantic Ocean to uncover new lineages of life (NeLLi) - Benguela_00093 metaG | ecosystem: Environmental > Aquatic > Marine > Oceanic > Sediment ...
ATGCATTTTTTGTCTTCATTGAAAAATTCCAAGAGTTAGCTCGGTTTTCGTATAAATTTCTAAAATATCAAGATAATGGGGAAACTAACAATTACTTATTTATATATGAGTTCATAATTATGAATTTTAATAAAATTTAATTTTAAGGGATTCTAAGAAGATTTATAAAATATCTTGTTTTTTTATAAAGATACAATTTTTGATTATCACCCTTTGATTTTCATATTAATGAATTATTAAAATTAACTAATAATTTTCTTGTCGTTAGAACTGATAATATAAGAAGAAAAGGGCAAATTCCTGATTTATTACAGATTACCTAAGATAATAAATGAAAAAAGGAAGATACGAAATACTAAAATAATTGGGATTATATTATGGATTCTTCTATTTCCCTTATCATTTTTAGTATTCACTCGCTTGATTGATATGTATCTCAAAAGCTTTATAGAAAAAACGAATTACTTAAATCGTTAGATGATTATCATCACCATAAATCAATATAAATTAGGTTAAATAAGAAAGCCATAATTGTGATAAAACTTGAAAGAAATAATTTTTTCCAGGGCACCAGTTCGAATTTGTGATATTGGTGGATGGACTGACACTTGGTTTTATCCAAGAGGAGCTGTTTTTAACCTTAGTATCGATTTATATAGTAATGTAAGAATTGTGAGCAATAATTCAAATAAAATAAATATTATTTCAGAGGATCTCAAATTAAACACACAAATTAAAGATTTTCAAAAAATAGATTATGATGGTACTTTAGATTTATTAAAAGCTGCTGTTAAAAGAATGGAAATACAAAAACCAGTAGATATTTTTGTTAGAGCTGATGCACCTCCTGGATGTGGAATTGGAACAAGTGCAAGTATAGCTGTTGCATTAATAGCTGCTTTAGCAAAACTTTCAAACAAATCACTTACACCTAATGAAATTGCTGCTCTTGCCCATAAACTCGAAATAGAAGAATTAAAATTAGAGAGTGGTGTTCAAGATCAGTATGCAGCATCTTTAGGGGGGTTAAATTTTATGGAAATCGATTATCCGTCTGTAAAGGTTTCAAAAGTTCAAATTAACGATGAAAAAATCTGTAAATTAGAAAATCAGCTAATTTTAGTATATTTTGGTTCTCGAAGTTCTAATTTAATGCATAAAGCTGTTATTGAAAATTATGAAAAAGGTGATAATAATACAATCAACTCATTTAATGCTATGAAAGAATGTGCTTATGAAATGAAGACAGCTATTAAATCAGACTCTCTTGAATATATGGGAGAGATTATGAACAGAAATTGGGAATCTCAAAAAAGTCTTCATAATTCAATGACTAATTCTACTATTAATAAAGCTGAAAAACTAGCTAAAGAAAATGGAGCAATTGGATTCAAATTAAATGGTGCTGGTGGTGGCGGTTCAGCAACGATTTTAGCTAAGGCAGGGTATGAATATCGAATTAAGAAGAGATTGATTGAAGATGGCTTTAAAATACTACCAGTTAAATTAGATTTTAAAGGCGTACAAGCTTGGTAATTCTAAATGCAATTTAAATTGAAAACTTTGTGCTTTTTATACTTTAATTTTAAAAATTAAATATGAGTATTCAAAATAAATCAAGGTTGCATTCAAAGATTAAACGATTAGATAAAAATACTACAATTCATAATTTATTTATTTTTAATAAATCTGGTATTTGTTTTTACGGCAAAAGTTTTACAGATTATTACAATATGGAGAAAAATTTAGTTTCTCCATTTTTAACTGCACTAATGTCTTTTTCTAAAGAAATGATAGGGAAAAAGTTTAAAACAATAGATATGGGTGATATAAAATTAGCAATTTTTGAAAAAAGGGAAATAAACTATGGTGTTTTATGTGATACAATTGAGAATATAATTCTATTAGATGAGGTTATTTCAAAAATTAATATTAAACTTTTAGATTATATAAATAAAAATAAGATTAATATTACAGCTGAAATAGTTTACGACAGCAAATTAAATGATACTATAAATAATATTATAGACGATACCTTTAGCAACGAATTTGATTTAGAAAAGGAAGCGAAGATTATTGAATACTTAAAAGAGTTAACTCAAAATGATGAAATTGATGGGACTATTTTATTAACAAACAGAGGAAAGCTCCTTTATTCCTCTTTAAATAAAATAGATTTAAGAACTTTTTTAAAAGAAGTTGATTTTCGTGTGAAAATATATAATAATTCTATATTAAAAATGTTTTACACTTTCAAAAATAAGAAATTTATTTTTTCAGAGTATGTAAATGATTCCTACTTTGTAATTTTAGTTTTTGATTCAAAAATAAAATTTGGAATGGCAGAATTTATCTTAAGCAAAATTGTACAAAATATCAAAGTTCTTTTTATCAAGTAATCTTTAAATCTTGTTTTCATGAGAAATCTTTAGATTTTTTACTAAAATTTATGAACTATAAAAACTAACTTAAAATTTGATTTAATCCAACTAAAAATTAATTATTAAAACATGGAATTAGATTAAAAATGTCAAAATCAGAACAAGATCTTAAAGATGCCTTTGCAGGTGAATCTCAAGCTAATAGAAAATATTTAGCATTTGCGGAGAAGGCAGATAAGGAAGGGTTCGCTCAGGTAGCAAAATTATTCCGCGCAGCAGCAGCTGCAGAAACAGTTCATGCCCACAATCATCTAAGAGCATTGAAGGGAATTAAGTCTACAGCTGAAAACTTAAAGGAAGCAATTGAAGGAGAATTTCATGAATTCAACCAAATGTATCCTGAATTTATACAAGATGCTATAGATGAAGGGAATAGTTCTGCAGAAAGAACTTTCAATTATGCTAATGAAGTAGAAAAAATTCATCATAAACTCTATGAAAAGGCTTTTGAAGCCGTTGAAAGTGGTAAAGACTTAGAAAAAAATGAAATCTATATATGCCCAGTATGCGGATATACACATGAAGGAAAACCTCCTGAGAAATGTCCAGTTTGTGGAGCTATTAAAAAGGTATTCAAAAAAGTCGAGTAATAAAATAAATTTTTTTATTTTTTTTATAATTTATCTATATTCGCCAGGGACTATAACAGTCTTTAATTTTTATTAGATAATTATTCATAGAGAAATTCAATTCTTTTTGAACTTTTCGTAATGACCCGAAATTAGCACCATTTAAATAATAATTTATAAGAAGCTCTGATATATTTTGATCTCCTAAAGAAAAAAGTGTTTGCAATCTAGCATTTTTAACAATTTCTTTGAAATTTATAAATTTAATTTTAATTGATGGTATCTTTTTTAATTCTTGTGTTAACTTGTGATAATACTTGTTAAATTTATTAGAATTTTCTTTTAAATAGAAATCAACCTCTTTTTCATAAGGTGTATTTAATTTAGGTATAAAAGGATTAATATTCACCCTAAGTGAATTAGTATCAAAACCAATATTACTAAAATTTTTTATTAAATCAATAATATCATTTATATTTTCATCTTTTTCATTTGGTAAGCCTATTAAGAAATAAAGTTTAACGTTCTTAATTTTAGATTCTTTAATTTGAGCCAAAACAGAATAAATCTTATCATTTGAAATCCTTTTTCCTAATTCATATCTTAAATCTTCCGTACCTGCTTCTGGTGCAATTGTTATTGTTTTAACATCTCCCTTTTCTAGAATATCAATAATATCTGAAGTTAGGTGTTCAACTCGTATGGATGGTATAGTTAACCTTTTTTCTTTACTAATTATAAATTTACAGATATCCTTGAATTTGGGATGGGATGACACACAAGAACCTATTAAACTTATTGTATCAAAATTAGAATACTTAACTCCCTGTTCGATTACTCTTAATATATTTTCATAACTTCTATTTCTAAATGGAAAATTATGAAAAGAAGAGATACAAAATTTACATTGAAAAGGGCAACCACGATTAATTTCTATAAAAAAGTTGTTTTCAAAAATGTTAGAAGTCTTTGAAATAAGTTGAAATATAGGAATAGGTGACTTATTCAAATCCTTAAGAATGCCCCTCTCAACCTTATTATTTAATGATGGAACAAAAATTCCACTTATTTTTGCTGCTTTTTCTAATAATTCTTTAAAATCTATTTTATTTTTTTTAAAATCATGGAATATTTTGAAAAATAAATCGAAATTTGGCTCAGAATCACCTATAAAAAACATATCAAATATTTTACTTAATGGTAATGGATTTGAAGTTACTACAGGTCCTCCACCGATAATAATTGGTGCGGGTTCTTTATCATCCTTAGCTAATATTAAACGCTCTCGAGAAGTTAATGGGATATCTGATTTTTCTAAAATCCATAGAATATTTTTAAAATCATTTTCGAAATGGAGTGAAAATCCTATTATATCAAATTCATTTGGTAATATTTTATTTTCTAAAGATCTTATATTATTTCTAGAGGAATAGTCTTTGGAAGCAGGAAATCTAATATTTTCAGGTAAAAATATACGTTCACATGCAATATTTTCATAAGAATTTATCAGAAAATAAAGTAGTCTAATGGTATAAGATGACATGCCAAGTTTGTAAATATTGGGATAGATTAATCCAAAGGAAAAATCAATTTTTCGCCAATCTTTGACAATTATATTTTCAGTAATCATTAATAGATTATTTCTAAATTGATCAAATTATATTAAATTTATGATTTAGTGTCTGAATGGCTTTCTTCCATAAGCCTTTTAAGTTCTTCTACAATTAATGGTAAAATAGTTCCAATTTTATTATGTATAACAACCTCTGCTTTTGAGTCTAAAAGTGTAGGTTCATCATTTATAATTATTAGTTTACCTCCTTCTCTTAAAGTGTATAAAGGTAGATCGCATACTGGTGCTACAGAGAGAGAAGATCCAACGATTAGCATAACATCTGATTTCTTCGCTACATCTTGGGAATAATAAATTTCAAATTTAGGTAAACTTTCTCCAAATAGTACTACTGAAGGCTTTAAAGGTGCCGCACATACGTCACAAAGCGGTGGAGAATTCTTTTCTTTTTTCAATTTATTTAAAACTTGTTGTTTTGTATAGCTAGCGCGACATCCAAGACAAGAATATCTATTAATATTCCCATGTACTTCATATACTAGAACTGCACCAGCTTTCTGATGAAGTTCATCAACGTTTTGAGTTATAATTGATTTTACAATATTCATCTTTTCTAATTCTGCTATAGCATAATGACCTGTATTAGGTTTTGCATTAAATAAGTTTGGAGCTATTTCTTCTGCCATTTTCCAAAATTTTGAAGGATCTTTTAAAAATGATTGGATATCTCCATAAACTTCAGGATCAAATTTTTCCCAAATCCCACCTTTGCTTCTAAAATCGGGTATTCCTGATTCTGTTGAAATTCCTGCTCCCGTTAATACGATTGCATGTTTAGAATTAAAAAGTAATTCGGCAGCTTGATTAATTTTTTTCCGTTCGATTGATTCTATTATTTTCATCTTGTGATATATATTTATTTAATAAAGAGTAATTGTGTTTTTGAAAATAGCAGGTAAAATATTCAAAAAGCTTGAGCCATTTAACATCAATTAAACTATATTATTTTTTTAAAATAATTATAAATTAATAACTTTAAGGATTATAATATCTAACAACCTAGATCATAAGTTTTGAAAAAATTAAAAAGAATTAAATTATCTAATTATTTTTACATTTATAACAACAATTTAAATGAGATTTTAGCCTTATAAAGTTTTCCCTATGATATCTGGCTTTTCAATTATTTTAGAGGATGATATACTTTATTGTTCTAATAAAAAGAAATATCCTTCTTTTGAGATAGTACTCTTTGTAGAAAAGCTATTGAGAAGTATAAATCCTAGAAATTCATGGCGTTTGAAGAAAATTTGTTTAACAAATCAGAAAATAAGGAAAGAACGGATTATTATTAAACATATAGTCACCAAGAAAAATCAAAATTTATTCTTTTGCATTATTGGCAATTTTCTTGTAGGATCTAGTCAAGCTTTTAAAATGCTAAAAGAATTTAGTAAACAAGTTTATAGTCATTTTAAGAACTTGGCTGAATTAGAAGAGGCGTCAAAAAAATCTACATTTAAAGAAATTATTAATCTTATTACTAATTATCTAAAAGATAAATATGTTGAATACTTAAAGGAGGAAGAAATAGACCAAGATATTACTAATAGTATTAATAATACTATTCTTTATGCAGGAATTTCTACCCAAGGTTTACCAATCATATCTCAATTATATGATAGAAATTTATTAAATAATTTAGAAAGAGAACCAACCAAAGAAAATATAGAATTATTTATTTCAGATCTTTCTGCTAAATTAGCTACTATTGCAATGAATACCCAGATTCGAGCCAAAACAAAAATTAAAGAAATTCATCTAAATGATATTGAAGACAATAATAATAACAAGAAAATAATTTTGTTTGGAAGCATTAATGGGTATTCTATCGATTTTATTGCATCTGGTAATTTTTATAAGATTAAAGGTATATTTAAACAACTCAAATCTAAAATGTCTTTAGATAATACCTTTAAAAACGAATTTTCTGGAGATTTAAAACCTTTTAAACATTTAAAGAAATATCTTAATGAAGTTGTAAAAGATTTTGACTATTAAATTATAATATATATAAATCATATCATTCATGAAAGCTGTAATCTTAGCTGCTGGAGAGGGAACGCGTCTAAGACCGATTACTTCAACTCGTCCTAAGACAATGATTCCTCTTGCTGGAAAGCCTTACCTTGCACATACTATTTTAGGATTAAAGGAAGCCGGAATTGAACATATTTTATTGGTGGTTGGATATAAGGAAAAACTGATAAAAGATTACTTTAAAAATTACAAGAAAGTATTTGACATTAAAATTGAATTTATCACTCAGAAAGAATATTTAGGCACAGCTCACGCAGCTAGTCATGCTAAAGATTTTATTAATGATGAACCTTTCTTACTAATGTATGGTGATATTCTAGTAGATAGAATCGTATTTAAAGAAATAATACAGAAGTTTAAAGAAACTAAAACTGATGGGCTTATTTCATTAATTAAAGTAGACAATCCTGAAAATTTTGGAATAATTTCACTCGATTCTAATGGTTTTGTTGAAAAAATTACTGAAAAACCAGCTTCAGAATTAAATCTAGGAAACTTAGCAAATGCTGGAATTTTTATTTTTGATTCGATGATATTTGACGCTATTGAGAAAACAAAAAAATCAATTAGGAACGAATATGAGTTTACAGATTCCATGGAATTCCTTATAAATCATTTAAATAAAAAAATCTATGGATTAATTATTGAAGATAGATTCTGGAGTGATATAGGATTACCATGGCAATTAATAGAGGCAAATGCTTACCTTTTAGAGAGTATTAAAACGAATTTTTTAGGAAATGTTGAAGAAAATGTGGTTATCTCAGGTAATGTGTATATTGGAAAAAATACAGATGTTAGAGCTGGTACATATATCCAAGGACCATGTCATATAGGTGAAAATTGTTTAATTGGACCCAACGCTTTTATACGACCTTATACTTCTATTGGTGATAATTGTCATATTGGTATTTCTGAGGTTAAAAATTCCTTAATTTTTTCTAATACAGATGTTCCACATTTTAATTATGTTGGTGATTCCATTATTTGCGAAAATGTAAACTTGGGCGCAGGAACAAAACTTTCAAACTTGAGATTTGATAATAAAAATATAAAAATGAATGTTAATGGAAAATTGATTGATTCTGGTCGAAGAAAATTAGGTGCAATTATTGGACCTAATTCACAAACAGGGATTAACGCAAGTATAATGTGTGGTAAGAAGATAGGTGAAAATTCTATAATTGGAGCACATACATTGGTAAATGAAGATATCCCAGCGAAAACGCTCTATTACCAGAATTTAAAGGGAAAAATTGTAAAGAAACCCATTACTTTTTAATTTTTTAATATTGAATTTTAGAATTTTAGATTTTGTTCAATTCTCTCTTTTTAAATTGGCGTAATAATTTTGAGAATTTTAAGGCTTTATCATTATAATCTAGTTCTGCAAGTGCTTGTTCTTGATAAGCAACAAATATTTTTTCTGACAATTCTTCCCAATCTCTACAAATTGCAAGAGTCTGCTCATCATTTCTAAGGAGACTCTCGTAAGACATAATTCGATGAAATTCAGGAGCCAATGCGTTAATAATATCTTTATCAGCACCCTTCAATAAATCATGAATAAATGCATCTAAGGAATACCAATCCTTTACTCTTTGAAAGTCACGATGGATTTGTGTCAGTAAAACCAGCCTTGGGCCTTCCCACAGTTCCATTATCATCGAGTCCCTGTGTAATCGTGGAAAAGATAAAAAATCTTCCATAATTCCATGACCTCCAAAAAAAGAAATAGCCCTTCTAATCATAGCTGGTGCTTCATCAGCAACAACAATCTTTTGTAGCATTATCAATTCTCTTAATCTAAAACGACGCTTACGTTCTTCTAGATCATCTATCTTTTCTAGGTCTCTTATACCACTTATTAATTCTTCGCCAAAATGAATAAATTCAGAATAAACCTTAAAAGCTCCTGCTACTGTTCTTTTAGCATAATCATTTAATTCATTAATCTGATTAATCATCATAGGGAATGAGGCTACGGGGATCTCAAAAGCTGTTCTAAATTGAGCATATAAAGTCGCTTCTCGGGCTACGCGTAAGGCTCCTGCAGCCATGCCAAAAGCAACGTGAAGGCGTGATAATGATAATACAATTCCAACCACATCTGCAAGTCCTTTTTCAAGTGGACCAACTGGATAAGCAACAGCTCCATTATAAGTTATTTCTGCTGTTGGTAATTCTGCAGTTCCCAATTTTGGCTTAAGGCGATCAATAGTATATGAGTTCCTGATTTCACTCTCCTTATTATTTGGAAGCCAAGATGGAACAACAAACGCAGCAACTTTAGTTGAGGATGGTGTTCCCTTGGGTTTAGCAGTCACCAGAGCATAATCAGTATGAGCTGCAGAACAGAAAAACTTTTGTCCATATAACCTCCAGCAATTTGAAATGCCATCGGGACCCTCAGATTCCTCGAAATTAGCTTCAACAAGATTAACCGGAATATCACTTCCACCTTGAATTTCACTGACAAATTGGGCACCTCTACTATACTCATCATCTTTTCCATCTCTAATATAGGCGAGAATTTCTCGCGCTTCAGGAGATAATTGCTCTTCATATTTCTGCATTAGCCAAACTAACCCATGTGTACATGCAACAGGGCACATTGCTCCCGCTTCTCCATTCTCATATAATAAGAAGATTTTAACAAATCTACTCCACGCACTATTTCTTAGAGGATCAAACAGTCCAAGGCTAAAAATTTCACGCTCTAATGTTTCAGTTTCCATACAACGCTCTATGCGATCAATCCGATGATTATGAGCATCGTAATGTTTAACTTTCGTGACTTTTATTCTATTTTCAAGTTCATTTGCTTTATCTGAAAGATCTCGAAATCTGAATGATACATAATCCGACAGTGCTCGAAGATCACGGTCAATGTTTTCAAATTCATCACCAGTATATTTTTTAACTAGAGCTTGAAGAAATTCATCATCTCGATAATAATTAAAATGATTTCTCACAAATAAATAATCATCAAAAGAATACGGATTATTCCTATTACCTTCTTGAGTAGACATATTAAAGGTTTCCTTAAATTTGTAATTCTAAATTAAAATCAATATTTTATATAGAATAAGTAAGTAATTAAAATTTACTTTTGATCAACTTATTAAAGCGCTCATTCAGTTTTTTCTGACTCACTTTCCTTAGCTGAAACTGCTTTTCTTGTGTCTGACTTACTTTCCTCAGCTGAAACTGGTTTACTTGTTTCTGACTTACTTTCCTCAGCTGAAACTGCTTTTCTTGTTTCTGTAGGAGGTGAACGTCTAGTTTTTCTTTGAAGTTTTTTTACATTGATTCGTTCTGTTCTTCTCATTTCTGATTTTCGAGACCTTTTTATGGGAACTTCAACAATTTCAAAATCTTCTTCTTTAGTAACATATTCTTTATCTACTCCACCTTCAGGAATAGATATTAATTTGCTTTTAATTATCACAGAACTAGATAATGGATATATTGTTTTTGCTACTCTCTGAATTTGGTTCTGAAATTCTCCATACACCATGCCAACAATGAATTTCTCGTGATTTAGTGATCCAGCAAATTCTTCTAAAATTTCTCTCATAATCTTACGGATTAAAATTTGCTGAGTATTTCTAGCTCTTTTTATTGTAGTACAAATCATTGTTACTCGAAATATATAATTATCCAATGTTTTTAAATTCAAAATAATCTGGATCTTTGAACTCCCTCTTCCTATTAAAGATCTGATGTAATCATTTGTGTAACTATGTCCAACAAAAACAGTTTCGCATTTCTTTGGATCTTCATTTACGTTGATGACTTTAAAACTCAATTTTAAGCTAATATCAGAATAACTATTGGTGAAATCATAAAGAAGAGTCTCGATCACCCTCCCTAAAACATTATTTTCCACTCCAATAACATCAGCAATCTCTTTAAAATTGAAACTTTTAGGGGCTGAAATTGTATACCAATTCTTGTCCTTATATAAGACTTTTTTAGTTTTAGGTTTCCTTTTTCTTGCTTTTTGGCTCATGTCTTTGGTCCTCCTATCTTGCTACCAGCGTTCTAATTTTTTCTGGGTCATATTTGAAATCTACCGGTAGCTTTTTCTTTTTCTTATAATATTTAATTAATCGGTAGATTTTTGATTCGGTTCTATTAAGACCCTTTTTTGCCTCTAGATCCTTATGGTTTGATTCGAGATGTTTTCTAATAGTTAATGCTTTTTTTACTAAGTTTGAAAATTCTTCGGGTAATGGGGCTTCTATTTCATTATCTTTGAGGATTTGACTGATAGGTTTTCCTGTCACTACTTTAACCAATGGTATCCCATAACTATCTCGTAATACTACTCCTATCATTGAAGCGGAATAAGCCTTTCGAGCAAGTTTAACAACTAGATTTTCAACTTCCTCAGCAGAATATTCTACCCATACTGGTTTCTCTAATCTTGCAGGGCGCGTACTTCCTGATTTACCTTTCTTACGAGAATGCATCCGAGCCATTTTTTTCTTCCTGGTTCTACTTTTTACTGAAAATATAGGCTAATTAATAAAATAGATAAAGAATCATATAAAATAAAATTTTGCAATTTAATTTCTAATAGAAGAAGATTAACAAAATAAATTTTGGTACTCTATTATTAAAATATTTATGAAGAATAAAAATGAAATTCTTTACTTTATTACTGGAAATAATAATAAATTTAATGAAGTTTTGAGTTTTTTCGAGAAAGAAAACTTAAATTATTTTTTAAAACAAAAGAAGATTAAAACAATCGAAATTCAAGCAGATTCTATTAAAGATGTAGCTTTATTTAAATTAAATAGCATAAGGGAAAAAATTAATGGCTCTTTTTTCATTGAAGATGCTGGATTTTTTGTAGATATCCCCCTCAATGGCTTTCCAGGTGTTTATTCCTCATATGTATTGAGAACCATTGGTAATGAAGGAATACTTAAATTAATTAATGATTTTGTTCAATCAAGAGCTCATTTTTCTGCAGTTATTGCTTTATATTTTAAACCTAAAGATAAAATCTTCTATTTTGAAGGTAATGTAGAAGGAAGGGTTTCGAGTAAAATTAGAGGTAAGGGTGGATTTGGTTTTGATCCGATTTTTATCCCTGATAGAATACCTGATAAGACTTTTGCTGAACTCTCAATAGAAGAAAAAAATCGTGTATCTCATAGAGGGATAGCACTAAAAAAATTAGTTGATTTTCTTCAGCAAAATATGAAAACTTGAAAGGAATTTTTTAAAATGTTTGGCGAAATATATCCATTATAGTTTGTCGACTTAATTTCATTAAAATTATAAAAGTCAATAGATCTTTAGAAATCGCATTATTCAAACTATTTATTCTTTATATAATTTAGAATTTTGAGATACAGATCCTTTTCTGCATCCTTTTTGTTTCCAAATTTTTCTGACTGTAAGCTATTTGGAAGTATTAGTAATTCCTTTTGACTATTTTTATCAACTATTTTAAGATTTTTGGCTCTCCAGATAGGGTCGTGTTCAAGACCATATTTTTCAAATTCAAGTTTTATAAGTATATTTGTTTTGTACTTATTTTGAAGAAATTCTAATAAAGCATTTTTATTTAATATAGTAGAATCTTTTATAATAGATTCAATATCCTCATAGAATCTATTAATTATCTTGTCTTCCACTAGTTTTAAATTGAAATCCGAATCAAGAAATATAGCACCGCATATCGCTTCAAAAATATCTGCTAAAATTCGAGTTCCCTCAATTTTTTGTTTATCAGATTTGAAAATATATCGCTCTAAATCAATTTCTATTGCTATTTTTTTAAATGCTTCATCGCTTTCCAATGATGCTTTAAGTTTTGTAATTTCTCCAGGATCCTCAATTCCCATTTGATATAATTTTAATATGAATGCTGTTTTTATAACAGAATCTCCGAGAATTTCCAAATATTCATATGAAGGAATATTGTTTTCATTTCCAAATTGGGGAGTTGTTAACGCTTGACCTAATAAGTCTTCATTCTTAAATTTATATTTTAATAAATCTTGGAATTTTTTTAATTTCTGACTCATCATATCCAGCATCTTCCTAATTAACTATTATTATCAGATAAATTTAAAAATTTAATCTATTCTTAATAAATATATGGAAAGAGAAAAAATTCTTTCAATAATAAAAGGAATTGAGGAGAAGAATTTAGAATTAGAAAAGTACCTTTCAAATTTAACTATTTTATCTAGAAATGATGTTATTAAAGAAATCTCACAAAACATTATTCAAAATAATGAATTATTACAAGAAATAGTAAGTAGTAAGGAACAGCTTTTTTCAAGCGGAATTAAAAGACCTACTAGCCCAATCCAACATATAATCGAAGGTTTTCTCTCTAAAATTAAAAACACTCCCTCTAAAAAGGTTATATATTTAAGAGAGTTTCTTGAGATATTCAAACAAGAAATATCGGAGAAAGATAAAGATGTGATTTTACAATCCTTGAAAGACGAAAAAAATGAAGAAGAATTAAAAGAGAAAATGATAACTTTAGCTAATACATTTGAATTGAAATTTTAAAATTAATTCCTTTAACTTATGATTTAAAAAGTTGTATGTATTATTTAATTCAAAGCTCAAATAGCTGAAGTAAAATTAATACTTTTTTAATACCTCGTATCTTTATTTTTCCAATAAGTACTTTCCTTATTATTTTCCCCATTGAAACTTCATCACCTCCTAAAATTTCCAAAAATAAGGGAGTAGAAGTTTGAAATAAGCCATCCCAACCAACAACTTTCTTTTTCAAATTCTTTTTTGGTTTATTTTCTATGCCCTCAACATGTATTGTGCCTTTATCGATCACAAGCAACGCAGCATATTTTCCATCTTTTGCATTCAAAAGAATTTTAACTTCAGTATCCATAAATCTTTCTTTAAATTTCTCATTTTCATTTAAAGGGTCAACCAATTTCGCTACAGTGGCAGCAAAACCACGTGGTCTTTTCTTTTTTTCTTCAGTCATACTAATCAATTACTAAAAATTTTTGTAATTTTAATACTTTTTTCGTTTATAATTAAATTACTTCTTAAATAATTTAAAGATTTAATCTATTTTTTTAAAGTTAAACGTAAGAATTCATAAATAGATAAAATATTGGAGAATAAGTGAACTAATTAGAAGCAATGCTTGCAATATAGTTAGTACCCATTTGCTTCAGAGCTTCCAAAATAATCTTCCCACGCTTTCCTATCTTCACCGGAAATTCTTTCTCCCAAAATTCTATCTTTAACTACAATTGGTGCTAATTCTTTCTCGTCATGTTTAATTGTTTTAATTATTTTGTATTCCTCTTGGTCTTTTCCTAAATCAAATTCTTTGTCACATGCTTTACAATATAATTTTTTGTTTTTTGGGATTAAGATGTTGTCGCACTCAGGGCAGAATCTCATCATTCCAGAAATCACCTTTTTCAATGCTTATGCTTATTAAATTTTACGGTTTAGTTCATTTTTATATTTTTCAGAGATATTAAAACTATTTAATCCTTATAAATTTATTGAAAATTTAACTTAATGTGCGTCAATAGTATATATAAATTTTTGCATTTAATCAATTAATAAGTCCAAAAAATCAGTCAATTAAATCATGTCAAAATATCTAATAATATAATTAGATTTAACTAAAATGAGTAATTAAAAACCTATTTAAATTATTACAAATCTTTTTACCTAAGAA
>Ga0114921_10000695_pt1 | contig 14386 bp, 13 predicted proteins | sample BentaG_FD_87016 | JGI IMG/M metagenome (GOLD analysis project Ga0114921, IMG submission 87016) | Deep subsurface microbial communities from South Atlantic Ocean to uncover new lineages of life (NeLLi) - Benguela_00093 metaG | ecosystem: Environmental > Aquatic > Marine > Oceanic > Sediment ...
AGAGCCGGTCTAAGGTGTTTCCTTTCTAGTGAATGATAAAAACGTTAGGATAGTTTCAGGGGAGAAATCACGACAAACAATTAGGGAGAGACGTTCACTAACCGTTGCTAGCGAAAAATACTACAAGGTCTACTTCCAGATAATGTAATAGTATTAAGTTTGAAAAAGTTTTTCATCGGTCTATCCCCGGCTGATGTGACAATATAGTCTATTATTTTGTCCGAGATAGTTAATTTAATGTGAGAGGAGGAATTATGGTTAACGTAGGACTTATTGGAGTAGGCTACTGGGGTTCAAATCTAGCTCGAGTACTTTTTCAGCTACCAGACAGTCGGTTACATACGGTGTGTGATAAAAAGAAAGAGGGTTTGGATTACATCAAAATGTCATTTCCTCTTGTAAAGACAACGCAAGACTATAGGTCTTTGCTTGAGGAACCCGAGATAGAAGCGGCGGTGGTAGCTACTGAGGCTCAGTTCCATTATCAAATTGCAAAGGATTCTTTGATGGCTGGCAAGCATGTTTTAGTCGAAAAACCACTTTCTCTTACAAGTGAGCAATGTAGAGATTTAATAAGAATTGCCAAGGAGAGAAAAACGGTTCTAATGACGGGTCATACTTTTGAATATAATGCAGCTGTCAGGAAGCTAAAAGAATATATAAATAAAGGAGATTTAGGAAAGATTTATTACATTTATTCTCATAGATTGAACTTGGGAAAGATTCGTCAGGATATTAATGCTTTATGGAACTTTGCCCCCCACGATATATCTATTATTTTATATCTTCTGGAAAGTGAACCGATAAAGGTTAGTGCCCAGGGACTTTGTTGTATTCAGGAAAAGATAGAAGATGTTGTTTTCTTAAACCTCACGTTTGCCAATGGGATAGGTGCGCATATACACATTAGTTGGTTAGACCCGAGTAAGGTCAGACGAATGACAGTTGTTGGTAGTAAAAAGATGATAATTTACGATGATGTGGAACCTGAAGCAAAAATACAAGTTTATGATAAGGGTATTGATAAAAAAAGATTAGCAAATACCTTAGGAAAGTTTGAAACTTTTGGTGATTTCCAGCTGCTCTTGCGGGCAGGAGATATATTTATTCCTAAAATCGATTTTGTTGAGCCTTTAAAGGTTGAATGCAACCATTTTATAGATTGTATAAAAAATGGCAAAAAACCATTAACAGATGGAGCTAATGGTTTAAGAGTAGTTAAAGTTCTGGAAGCAGCCCAGAAGTCTTTGGACAATAATGGAATTCCTCAGGATATAAATCAGGAAATATAAATGCATAAAAATTATAAAATCTTTCCAAATGTAAAGATTGGAAAAAATCCTCACATTGACGATTTTGTTATTATCGGTCATCCTCCTCGAGAAAAAAAAGAAGCGGAAATAAAAACGCTCATCGGCAATAATGCTATTATTCGTTCGCATACTATCATCTATGCGGGGAACAAAATTGGAAGCAATTTTAATACAGGTCATTCTGTAATGATTCGTGAAGAGAATGAAATTGGTGATAATGTAAGTGTAGGAACGAGTTCAGTAGTGGAGCATCATATCAAGATTGGGAATAATGTTAGAATTCACTCGCAAGCATTTATTCCTGAATTTTCTGTTTTAGAAGACAATTGCTGGATCGGTCCAAATGTAGTTCTTACAAATGTATATCATCCGCTTTGCCCTAAAGCAACTGAATGTTTAAAAGGTCCGACTATTAAATCTGGAGCCAAGGTTGGAGCCAATTCCACTTTATTGCCAAATATTGTAATTGGAAGGAATGCATTAGTTGGTGCAGGTTCAGTGGTAGTTGATGATGTACCAGACAATAAAGTTGTGATAGGTAATCCAGCAAGGGTAATTAAAGATATATCAGAGCTTAAATGTCCATATAAATTAATAAGGAGGCCTTATGGAGGGTTAGTTAGATGAACATCCAACTTGTTGATCTAAAGGCCCAATATAATTCCATAAAAGATGAGATTCAAAAAGCTATAAGTGATGTTTTAGAAAATACAAACTTTATTTTAGGTGAGAATGTCCGGAGATTTGAAGAAGAATTTGCTAGATTTTGTGGAGTAAAATATACTATAGGGACTTCTTCAGGGACTTCGGCTATACATTTAGCGTTGATTACATCTGGAATAAGACAAGGCAATGAGGTTATTACTGTTCCAAATACTTTTATCGCTACTACAGAAGCGATTACTCACTGTGGGGCAAAGCCAGTCTTTGTTGATATAAATGAGAGAAACTATAACATTGATGTAGAGAAAATAGAAAAAGCGCTCACAAAAAAAACCAAAGCCATTATTCCTGTTCATCTCTATGGTCAGCCGGGAGATATGGACTCTATTAATAAATTAGCCAGAAAGTATGATTTAAAAGTTATTGAAGACTCAGCTCAAGCTCACGGTGCAAAGTACAAAGGAAAAAGAACAGGAGGTTTAAGTGATGTTGCTTGTTTTTCTTTCTTTCCAGGAAAAAATTTAGGCGCTTATGGGGATGCTGGAATGGTAGTTACCAATAACAAAGAGATAGCTGATAAGGTAAGACTTTTAAGAAATCACGGGAGAAAAGAAAAGTATCGTCATATTATAGAAGGATACAATTATCGCTTGGATGAATTACAAGCAGCAGTTTTAAGGGTAAAGTTAAGACACTTGGAAGACTGGACTAATAAAAGGAGAGAAAATGCCAAAATATATAATCAATTATTAGAAAATATTGACGGAATAACCATCCCTCAAGCAATGGATTATGCAAAACATGTTTATCATCTTTATGTGATTCGAACAAAAAAACGCAATGCATTACGAGAAAAGTTAAAAGAAAAAGGAATTGCAACCGGCATCCATTATCCTGTTTCATTACATCTACAAGAAGCATATAAGCACCTCGGCTACAAAAAGGGCGATTTCCCAATCACTGAAAAATGCTCTCAAGAGATTTTATCTTTACCCATATTTCCTGAACTAACAAGAGGCCAAATTGAAGAAATTGTTAACGCAATAAATAGTGTCTATGAATGATAATTGATACGGAACAAAGTAATCATGGGATTATGAGGACAGTAGCAAAAAGCACTTTTATCTTAATAATGACTCGGATAGACCACAAAATCCTAACCCTCATCTTAATTATTTATGTGGCACAGTATTTGGGAGATGCTGGATTTGGGAAGTATGCTTTTGCTGTAGCTCTTGCTGGATTATTTATTGTTTTTTCTGATTTAGGGTTAAGTACGTTAGCTATACGCGAGATAGCACGAAATAAAAATAAACGAGAAGAATATTTAGGTAACGCTAGCACTATTAAAGAAGGAAAAAGTTAAAGGCCTATATTCAATGTATTTGCGCGATTGTCAAAGAGGATCTTAAAAGTCTATTAAAAAGATTAAAGTTTACACGGATCTGATATTAGGAGAATTCATATGAACTTGTTATATATGGGTAGTCTTGTGAGTTTTCATGCTCAGAATACTATAAAGGCTTTCAGTAGAAGTGGCTATATGGTAACAGCATTAAACATAAATAAAGAGTATTTTGTAGAACGAATAGATGAGCTCCCTTTTTTTGGGAACATTACGAATTTATATGAAGGTATAGAATTTAATAATAATATTAAAGATAAAGCTATAAAAAGTGTTAGAAGGACCTTGAATATAACAAGACTGTCAAGTACCAATAGGGAAATTAGAAAAAGAATAAGCAAGATTTTTAGAGATAATTGGTTTGACGTAATCTACTGTGTTTGGGGTTCGGGTGTGGTCCCGGAAATCGAAATGATTCAGGAAGAGAATTTTAAGATACCCATTATCCATGAATTATTGACTTACCCTTATAATACAGCCTGGTGGAAGGTTGTGTGGGAAAATTATTTCTATGGCAGAGTAGTAAAGAATATTAACGGCAGGATACATTGTAGTCACAACATGTACAAATACATGGATAATCATTTTGATTTAAAAGGTGGTAAAGACGTAGTTCTAATGACGTACTTCAGTAAAGACTATTTTTGGAGTAAGCGGCTGCCTTTATTGTCGGATACCGATAGGGAACCACATATCATATTTATCGGAAGAACGGATTTTTCTAGAAACAGACCGTTAGATGACGTGCGAAACCAGATTTTTGAAATATCTAAGGAGAAGATACACATTCATCTTGCTGAGACAAATGCAAATATGAAGCATAGCAATTATATACATACATTCCCAAGATTTGAATCCAAAAAAATGATAGACGGTTCTCTAGCAAATTTTATGACACAATTTGATGCTTGTATCGTTTTGTACAATATTAATAGAGAATGTGATAGATTTCGTAATAGTCTGCCTAGTAGATTCTTATTTGCACTTACCGCAGGTATACCAATAATTATGCGGGAAGTCTATTTTAAAAGTTGTGAAGAGATCATTAATAGATATAAAATAGGATTTTCTTATAAGAATATTTATGAATTGAGAGCCATGTTAGCGAATAAGAAGTTAATGGATAAGTATAGACAAAATGCTATAGTACTAGCCCCCAATTTTACATTTGAAAAGAATTTTCACAAACTTGAGAAATTTATTCATGAAGTAGCTAAACAAAAATGAGATATCGAGGAGATTTGAATGTTATTCTTGGGCCAAATTCCAGAAAATATTCGTATACCGAAACATTATCTCCCGAATGGCGAACCACTTTTTTGGCGGCATTTAGCAGCTTATAATTTTGCATCGACCTATGTGAAAAATAAGATTGTGTTAGATATTGGTTGTGGGGATGGTTACGGTGCTGCATTGTTGGCGAGGAATGCAAGCTTGGCGATAGGTATAGATAAGAATCCGATAAGAATTAATTTAGCTCGAACGCAATATTCATCCAGTAATCTGACATTTTTAAAATCGGATATATTTGATTCTAATTTTGCAGAGCGAACTTTCGATGTAATAGTAGCCATGCAAATCATAGAACATATACTGAATCCTGATGCATTTTTTGGCAAGGTCAAACACATCCTGAAATCAGAAGGAATCTTTCTAGTTTCAACTCCAAACAAAAAACTGCGATTAAAAATTGATGAAAAACCTTTTAATCTTGAACATGTAAAGGAATACAACAAAGATGAATTCGAAGACTTATTAGTTGCGTTTTTCTCTAAAATAAATCTAGTGGGTATTGTAGGAAACTACGAAGCAAATAAGTGGGAACGTCTTCGTTTAAAGCGAAATTTAATCCGCCGATTAGCACCGAAAGTTCTAAAGCTTGATTTCTGGAACTTAAGACATTTAATTCCAGATGATCTACGGGGATTTATCATACGAGATGGACGGAGGGTGAGGAGGTCACTTGGAAAAAAAATTTCTCTTGAGTCATTTAATATTAGGGGAAAAAATATTGAAGAAGCATTAGATTTCATAGGTATTTGCAAAATGGAATAAATTTCATATTTCTTAATAAATATATGGCTTAATTGATATTGACAGAAAAGAGATTTTGGTAATTTTGAATAAAGGATCCTAATTTGGGCATTGCTGAAGACAGTCTAACAACATTTTCTACAAGAATCTTGTCAGTCTGCTTTGGTATAATCAGTAGCATTATTCTTGCACGTGTATTGGGACCGGGAGGTAAAGGGGCATATGCTCTAATCATTCTGATACCTGTCCTATTAACAAAAGTTGGAGACTTGGGAGTAGGAATTGCAAATGTATATTTTATAGGGAAGAAGAAATATAATGTGTCTGCGATTGCTTCTAACTCGTTGATATCAGCTTTTGTTATGGGAATTATCTTGATAACTTTTTTTCTAGTCTTGTCTGGTTATCTCCGAAATACGTTCTTAAAAGAAATTAACCCAACATATTTGTTAATAGTAGCTTGTGCCCTGCCCTTTGCTTTACTTGTATCTTATTTTGGGGCTATTTTATTGGGAGAAAATAAGATATGGAAATTCAATTTGGTTAATATTTTACATAGCGGTTCCTTACTAGGATTTCTATTTATATTATTGCTTGTTGTGAAGGGTGGTCTATTTGGTGCTACTCTTTCTTGGATGTTATCTGTTATTGTTGCTGCCACCGGATGTATTTTTTTAGTGCGTAAACTAGCGAAAATAAACTTATTTTTAAATTTTAAGTTGTTTAGAGATTCGATCAAGTTCGGCGTTAAAGGATACCTTGGGAATGTAGTTCAATTGCTCAATTATCGTTTAGATATGTTCTTTGTTAATTTTTTCCTTGGTGTAACATTTGTCGGTTATTATTCTATTGCTGTATTACTGGCGGAGACGCTTTGGTATCTTCCCGGTTCTGTAGGCACAGTGCTGTTTCCTAAAGTGTCATCGATTAAACCAGATATGGCGAATCAATTATCTCCCAAGATATGCAGGAATACTCTCTTTATTACGTTGTTAGGTTCCTTACTATTTTTTGGGTTAGGCAAAGTCGTTATCCTTGCAGCTTTCGGTGCTCGATTTCTTCCGGCTCTCAGGCCATTACAGATATTACTTCCTGGGATAGTAGCACTAAGTATTCCGAAGGTCTTAAGTTTTGATTTGACAGGAAGAGGAAAACCGTTAATTAATACCTATGCTGCAGCCATATCATTAGGGATAAACATACCGCTTAACCTATTATTAATTCCTAAATGGGGAATTAATGGGGCTGCTTTCGCTTCGACTGTTGCTTATGTTGTTGCAGCAGGAATAGTTCTCCTTGCATTTTTGAAGATCTCAAAAAATAGCTTATCAGATACTATTATTATTAAAACGAGTGATTTAAAGACTTATCTATATAAGTTTCATAAGTTTCGACTTTTTGTGCAAAACCAGCTAAAGCGGTAGTGATCTAGAAAAAATATTAATTTCGGATTATTTAAAAATAATCAAGAGAAATAGACAGTTTTTATCGATTAGTTGGAAAGCATCCTATTGGACTGCGCTATCAGAGATTTCATTATCATGGAATAATACCCAAAGCAAAAGAGTTAGATACCAATGGATTTATTGAGACGACAGCGCTTATTGATAGAAAGATTAAAATCCTATATACCTATCTTTTTAGGAATCTTTCTAGGATATGTAGTGGCGTATAATAAACATTTCTTAGCGTATGGCATGTTATTAATTTTTGGGAGCGTACTTTTGCTGAAAGGATTCCTAGATCCCGTTCTATGTCTTGCTCTAGTTGCTTTAACTTTCCCGTTTCGGGTATATGCATCATTGCCGCAACTCAGGGTATTGAACTGTTATCGTCTCTTTTTAATTTTGGCATTTATAAGTTTCGGATTTAAGGTCGTCCTTGGTAAGAAATATCTTCGTTTCCAAATCAGAACTGAGGATGTCCTTTTAAGTGCATTTCTGGTAATAGTATTTGCCGGTGGACTGTGGGCGCAAAACCAAGCTTATTTTGTGAAGTATGTGGGCTTAATGATGGAAGGTGTCGGATTATATTTTTTAGTCAAACTTATAGTGAAGAGCAAACAAGAGGTATTAACCATCGTAAAAGCAATGTGGGTAGCATTTGGAGTAATATTGATAGTGGGTTTTGCTCAGGCTTTCTTCACGTTTGACTTGCCTTATTCAGTTCCACTTCTCTGGAGAGGGAAGGTTCGTCTTACCTCTTTTTTTCATAATTCTAATGATTTTGGGCTTTATCTATCTATGTTTATTCCAGGTATAACTACTTTCATTTTTTACCAAAAAAGTAGGATCTGGAAGATAGCTCTAATTGGACTTTTTTTTGTTTCCTTTTTTTGTCTCCTTCTGACCCGATCTCGAGTTGCCTTTGTAGCTACTTTACTGGGATTGGGGAGTCTCTTTTTTCTTTTGCCTCATCGGCTTTCGAAAAGAACTACCATTTTTTCCTTATTATTGTTGCTTTTTCTTGTATTACTTCCTTATTTACTTCCTTTGGTTCGGCCTACTATTTATGGATTGGTGAACGTAGTTAAAAATATACAAAGTCAAGCAATAAGAAAAGACTACGCCCGGTGGCAACTTCTTGTTGCAGGCACAAAGATAGGGTCATTATATCCTTTAGCAGGAGTAGGGGCAGGGAATTTTAAGGCACGTTTACTAGAAATAATGCCCAATTTTGTCTTTGGGCGAGATTTTAGTTCTCATAATTTCTGGGTTGAGTTATGGGCAAATTTTGGGATTATAGGATTTCTTCTTTTTAGCGGTTTTTACTTTTCAGTTTACAAAGGACTAAAAAGTCTCAGGCTTGCAGAGGATCAGTTTATCCAGGCGCTCTCTGTGTGGTTTCGTGCTTCACTCATCGGTTTTGCAGTAGGGTGTTTAGGGCCAAGTGGTGTAATGAACTTCTTAATTCTGTGGCTTTTTTTAGGATTGGGTAGCAAAATTTCTTCGTTAGAAATAATTCATTCCTTGCAAGGAGATTAGCTAATTGAAAGTCCTTATTCTTTCCCATATGTATCCGAACTCGCAATTTTGTGTTCATGGAGTGTTTGTACATGAGCAGAATCGAGAACTTATGAACTTATGTGAAATAAAAGTAATTTCTCCTGTTCCTTGGTCGCCAATTCCTATCCGTTGGTTAAAAAAGAAGTGGCGGCAATACGCGAGCATTCCTTATCGAAACCAAATAGATGGAATTGAAGTATATTATCCTCGCTATTTAGCCCTTCCGAAGGGGTATTTATTTGAATATTCTGGTTGGTTTTATTATAGGGGGATTAGAAATTCTGTTAAAAAAATCTACAAAAAGTTTAAATTTGATGTAATTCACGCTCATGTAGCCTTACCTGATGGATATGGAGCAATGTTGGTTAATCGATTTTACGGAAAACCGTTAATAGTTAATGTCCATGGTTTAGATATTTTCTATACTGTAAAGAAAAATCATAAATGCACACGAGCTATAAGAGAAGTTTTTAGAAAAGCCGATAGAATTGTGACAGTGAGCAATAAGTTGGCTAAAAAAGTCTCTTTGTATTGTAAGGATTTACAAAAGATAAAGATAATAAATAATGGAATTGCATCAGAAAGAATTTTCCAAGGAGAAAGTAGGATAAAACAAAAATATGAAAAGAAGAAAATTCTTCTTTCGGTGGGAGATTTAATAAAGCAAAAAGGTATTGACTATGTTATTAGGGCGTTCCCACAGGTGTTAAAAAAAATCCCAAATCTGGTTTATTTAGTAATTGGAAAGGGTTCGGAAGAAAAAAATTTGAAAAGATTAACAAAGGAATTGCTTCTTGAAAATTATATAATATTTTTGGGGCAACAACCTTATCAAAAAGTGATGGAGTACATGTCTATTTGTGACCTTTTTGTTTTGCCCAGCTGGAATGAAGGATTTGGAGTAGTTTATCTTGAAGCAATGGCCCATAATAAACCAGTTATTGGGTCTATGAGAGAGGGCATAGAAGATGTAATTCACAATGGCGAAAATGGATTGGTGGTGAGACCCAAAGATGTAAATTCGTTAAGAGAGACAATCTTGCGAGTATTAGAAAATCCAGAATTTGGAAAACAAATTGGACAGCGAGCAGGAAAATTAGTAAGAGAAAAATTTACTTGGCAGAAAAATGCCGAAAGAGTATATGGAATTTATAGTGAGTTAATTTCTGAAAATGCATAGCGGAAAAAGGAAGGAAAGAAATTGAATAAAGGTAAAATAATAATGCTACTTTCTAATCCTTTCAAACCCGATCCTAGGGTATATAAAGAAGCAAAAACATTAAGTCATAATGGTTACGAAATAGTGATATTTGCATGGGACCGAGAAGGAGGATTTAAGAAGAACGAAGAAATAAATGGCATTGAAATTAAACGAATTCAAATCATCTCTAAATATGGAACGGGCCTTAAACAAATCTTTAAATTACTTTTATTTTGGATGAGGACTTACCAATTTTTAAGAAAAGAAGACTTTGAAATAGTTCATTGTCATGATTTCGACACTCTACCAATAGGCGTTATAGTGTCAGAGATTTTTAGGAAGAAAATTTTTTTTGACGTACACGATTTTTACTTTACTCATTTTTTGCAACGGCGAGGCTTGAACAAATTTTTTGGTTATTTGATAAAAGGGTTAGAAAAAATTTTGGTAAAAAGAGTAGATGGACTTATTGCTGCTACCCCTGGGCTGAGTAGATATTATGATAAAATTATTTCTTCAAATACCCCCATGGAAGTAATTTATAATTTCGCAGAAAAAAGTCATTTTAATAAGATTAAAAGGGAGGCGATAAAAGAATTTACGATTTCCTATATCGGTTCTGTTAGATATCCAAAACAATTGATTAATTTGTTTGAGGCAACAAGAGATTTAGTCGGAGTGAAAGTTTTAGTAGTTGGCGGGGGGATTGATCTCTTTCGCATAGCTCAAGTTGCTCTAAATTATAAGCAGGTAGATTTACATGAATCTGTTCCTTATGAAGACATCCCGAAATTCTACGAAAGGAGTAATGTCATTTATGCAGTAAGCGATGCCAGTTCGTTGAACGTCAAAGTTACTTATCCCATAAAGGTTTTTGAGGCTATGATCTGTGGTTTGCCTGTAATTGTAAATAGAGGAACTGACGCAGGTGAGTTTGTAGAGAGTAACAAAATAGGCTTTATTGTAAATGGAAATAATATAAATGAGATCCGTAAGCTTGTTTCTCAATTAAAGAACAATCCCGGTCTTTGCCAGGAAACAGGAAAAAATGCAAAGAATCTCGCTGAAAGAAAATATTGCTGGGAAAATATCTCTGGAAAATTAATAGATTTTTATAACAAGAGCTTAAGGAATAAGTCGTTCTGTTTGCTAATTTCTTAGATGCCATTCTTTGTTTGTATAATGAATATATTTTTTAGGGAGGTAAAAGTTTCTTAGGATGACGACAGTAATAGATGAAGGGGTGGAGAGAGTTAAATGTAACTTATGCATCTCTGATAGTATAAAATTATTATATGATTTTAAAAGATATAAAATTGTGAAGTGCAAAAAATGTGGTTTAGTATATCTGAATCCTCGTCCTTCCTCCCAAGAGTTAGCAAAATTGTATGACAAAGATTATTTTGGAGGAAATTCAATTAATCGAGACATTACAAGACAAGAATTAATTAATAAACTGAAGAGTTCCAGGGTAGTGGAAGGAATGCTACAAGTAAAAAAGGTTAAACAAAATGGTAAATTATTAGATATTGGTTGTGGGTTAGGATTTTTTTTGAAGAGTGCTGAGAAAGAGCGTTATGAGTGTTTTGGATTAGAAATTTCAGAATATAGTTCAAATTATGCAAGGAAAAAGTTAGGTTTAAATGTAAAAACTGGGACATTAGAATCTGTCGAATATGGGAAGGAAGAATTTGATGTCATTACTTTGTGGCAATCTTTAGAACATCACCCCAACCCGAAATATAGCTTAGAAAAAATCCATTACATGTTAAAGAAAAATGGATTATTGTTTATAGAATTGCCCAATTTTAATTGTTTGGCCTCAAAATGGCGGGGAAAAAGATGGGAGGGGCTAAGTATTCCTACGCATTTCTATCATTTCACTGCAAAGACGATAGGTGAATTATTATGGAAAGCTGGCTTTGAGGTGGTTAAAATAAATTATCATCCATTAGGGATAATAAGCCGCGTCTTAAAAAGTGTAGAGGGAAGTAATAATATTTTTAAATTGAAAGAAATATTGGGAATGGTGTTTCCAGGCTGGAATATGATGATAATTGCTAAAAAATGTATTAAAGGAGAAAAGGAAGAAGTTGGTTGAAAAAGAAATTCGAGTAAATCATTACTTGGTCATAAATTTGTTGTAAGAAAAGAATGAGAATTTTATTTGTTAGTCATTATTTTCCACCAGAGACAGGTGCGGCATCAGTTAGAATACACGAGTTTATCAAATATTTAGTAAACAAAGGACATAAAGTAATTGTAATTACAGGTTTTCCTAATTACCCTACTGGAGTAGTTCAAAAAAGTTATAGAAAGAAATTTATTTCAAAAGAAATAATAGATGGCATAATTATTTTAAGACTATGGATATATACCAGTGTTAAAAAAGGTTTTTTGCCACGAATATTGAATTATATATCTTTTATGTTCACTGCTATTTTAGGCGGTATAGTAGCTGATAAATATGATATTATTGTTGCCACATCACCTCCTTTACTTGTTGGAATTTCAGGCTATGTGCTAAGTAAATTAAAAAGAGCAAAGTTTATTTTTGATGTGCGTGATTTATGGCCAGAATCAGCGGTTGCTGTTGGAATGTTAAATAATAAGTTATTGACCAAATTATCTGAAAAGTTGGAAAATTTTTTGTATGAAAAAGCTAAAAAAGTCATTGTTGCAACACAATGGATTAGAAGTAATTTAATCGGTAAAAGGGTTTCTTTGCAAAAGATAGAATTGGTTACCAATGGAGCAGATGTAGATATTTTTCAACCCGGTAAGAAAAATAATGAAGTAAGAAAAAGATATAATCTGAGCAATAAATTTGTCGTCATCTATACAGGGACACATGGTTTGGCTCAGGGTTTAGAGTCGGTTATTGAAGCAGCAAGGGTTCTGAAGTCCCAGAAGGATATCGTATTTTTAATGGTAGGCGAGGGGGTAAGTAAGCCTAAACTGATTCAGTTGGTAAGACTTTACCATTTAGAAAACGTTATCTTTATTAGAAGCCAAACGCAGGATTTACTACCATCTTTCATCAATGCCTCTGATATTGGCATCGCACCGACGAGAAATATAGGGCTTTGTAAGGGTACTTTGCCAGTTAAGATGTTTGAATATATGGCCTGCGAACGACCTGTGATTCTATGTAATGAGGGTCAAGCAAAAGATATTGTAGTGGAAGCAAACGCAGGAATCTGTATCAAACCAGAAAATTCCAAGGAACTAGCAGATGCCATTTTAAGATTATATGGTAATAAAACGCTGCGAGATGAATTCGGTATTAACGGAAGACGTTTCGTTGTTAATAATTTTTCGCGTAAGAAGCTTAGTGCAAAATTTGAACAAATTTTACTAAGTCTGTAGCTTTTTTCTAAATCCAACCAAGCGAAAAAATTCAAATACTAAAATTCGTAGATAAAATCGAAATGGAGAAATGTAACCTCAGTAGGAATTTTGAGCAGGAAAATTTCTACGATGAGTATGCTCATTGTTGGGCCAGGAGAAGTTTTGAGAGGAATTTTTATCGAGAAGGCGTTCTTGCTGCGGCTAATGGGTATGCAAAGAATGCTTTGGGAGATATTAAAGGGAAGAGAGTTTTAGACCTAGGTTGTGGAAAAGGGACTACCTCGGTTGAATTTGCTAAGGATGGTGCTATGGTATCAGCTATAGATATGTCTAAAGAAATGGTGAAGGCTACTCGAAGGATAGTTCAAAAATATGGGGTCGAAGGCCGGGTTAATGTAAATCAAATGACAGTTGAGGATCTTAAGTTCCCCGATGCTTTATTTGATTGTGTTTATGGGCATTCCATCTTGCATCATATAGATTTAGAGACCGGGAGCAGAGAAATAAAACGTGTTCTGAGGAAGGGAGGGAAGGCTGTTTTTGTGGAGCCGCTTGGGCATAATTTTTTTCTAAGGTTATATCGGAAATTTACTCCAAGGTCGAGGACACGGTCAGAAAAACCGTTGATGTTCGGCGATATAAGAAAAATAGCTAGGAATTTTAGTAGATTCAAATATGAGACATTCTACTTACTTTCGCTACTTCCATTCATATGGCGTATAATTTTTAAAAACGAAAACCGGTTTCAAAAAAGCTTCCGGCAGTTTCAGGTTCTAGATAACTTTATCTTGGAACATTTTTTCTTCTTGAGAAAATATTGTTGGATAATTGTATTAGAATTCACCAAGTAAGAAAGATTAGGGAAATCTAAAATGGCCAAAAAGGGTGGATAATAATGATAGCGGTTTTGATTGATGGTGTGCTGGTTAATGCGGGGATAGTTCTGGCTTTTTTGATTAGATTTGGTGGAAGGATTCCGGTAAGGAATTTTGCTGCGTACGAGAGTTTATGGGTATTTATTACTATTATTATGCTTGGGACTTTCTATATATCCGGGCTTTATGACCGGCGAAGAAGTTATACAATGGTGAATATCCTTGATAATACAATTAATGGTGTAACTTTAGGCACTTTGTTACTTTTTGTGGCTGTTTACGCAGCAAGGACAAAAGTTGGCAAGTTTCCAACCTCAGTTCTTATGATTTCCTGGTTGGTTAACCTTATGCTAATTAGTGGCTGGAGAATAATTCTCGTTCGATTTAGAAAAGTCGCGCCGAGAAGGGTCTTAGTTGTTGGAAGGGGAGAAGGAGTTGAGTCTATTTTACAGGATATAAGGAGGCGACCGGAACTGGGGTATAAACTTGTCGGTGTTATTTCCGAGGCAAGGGAGGAAAGTCCAGAGCCAGAGGTTAAA
>Ga0114921_10000696_pt1 | contig 14385 bp, 12 predicted proteins | sample BentaG_FD_87016 | JGI IMG/M metagenome (GOLD analysis project Ga0114921, IMG submission 87016) | Deep subsurface microbial communities from South Atlantic Ocean to uncover new lineages of life (NeLLi) - Benguela_00093 metaG | ecosystem: Environmental > Aquatic > Marine > Oceanic > Sediment ...
CTTCGGAAGTGTAAAGTGCCCCCCTAAACAAAAATAAGATAAGGTTAACAAAAAGTTATGAAGAAATTTCTTGACTCTTTTATCTTCACACCTTTAATAAAAGAAAAAAGAGCCCTTTTTGTTGTCTTTATCTGGGTTATTATTCTCCTTACTTCGTGCGCTCAAATAAAATATTTTCCATCGGGAAACATACAGACAGGCCTGGCTTCCTGGTATGGATCTGATTTTCATGGTAAAAGCACCTCAAGCAAAGAAATATTCAACATGTATGATATGACAGCTGCCCATAAAACCCTTCCCTTTGGAACTCATGTCATGGTGACAAACTTGAAGAATGGAAAATCGGTGATGGTCAGGATTAACGACAGGGGACCCTTTGTTAAGAAAAGAATCATTGACCTTTCCTATGCTGCAGCAAAGGTTCTGGATATGATTGATACAGGGGTCGTGCCAGCAAAAATTGAGGTTTTGAAGAATATTTCGCCCCATAAATCAACCCACCGCTATTCTGTTCAGGTGGGAGCTTTTATATTCAAAGAAAATGCCGAGGACCTGAAGCTTCAACTCAAAAGAGGATATAAACATGTTTACCTATCCACCTTTAGCACATCCAGTCAGACTTATTACCGAGTAAGAATAAAGGCTGAAAGCCTTGATTCAGCCTACAAAATCGCCCAAAGCCTCCTTAACGAAGGTTTTACAGTCGTTGTCTTTGAAGAAAATGATAATTTGTATTAAGGATTTATAATCCGGTTTTTCGCCTTTGCTTTCTTTTAAATAAATAGGCTGCCTCTTTCAATCCGTTTTCTTTTCCGTCATGGACAGCGTATCTTCTACCCCCCCACATGGAGCCTGCTCCATATTCTCCCTTTTTATTAATAGCATAAAAACTGAGACCAAAACGAGCAAGTCCATCCTCGTTTAAAAGACGAGGCTGGAGCTTGGATTTTTCTGCAATTCTTTTCAATGCCTGAAGACAGGCCTCTTCAGGAGAATTGCCCCTTCTCATAAAGTCAACAACAGTAAAGCTTCCACAGTTGAGGATATTTGCTTCTCCTCGACCTGTTGAACCAGCTGCTCCTACCTCATTATCAACGTATAAGCCTGCGCCAATAATAGGAGAATCTCCTACTCTTCCTGGGATTTTAAAATAAAACCCACTGGTGGTTGTAACACCAGCCAGATTGCCTTTGCCATCGATGGCAATACAGTTGATCGTTCCATAGTGAGTTAAAAATGACTCCAGCCCAGGCTCAAGCTTTTTTGATTCAGGAGGAAGCCAGAAATCCCTCTCTGAAAGGGCCTCTTTGCGTCGGAGCCAAATTTCCCTTGCTCTATCTGTAAGCAAGTTTTCCTCTTTAAAGCCATGGGCTCTAGCAAATTTCAAAGCCCCCTCTCCAACAAGGAGAGCATGATCTGTTCTCTCCATGACAAGCTTGGCCACTTTCGAGGGAGTTTTTATGTTTCTTACACTGGCCACTGCCCCCGCATTATGGGTAGGGCCGTGCATGACTGAAGAATCGAGCTCAACAACTCCCTCCTCATTGGGAAGACCGCCGTAACCTACTGACATCTCTTTGGGGTCTTCTTCTATAATATTCACTCCGGCAATAACTGCATCCACGGGATCGTAACTCATTTTGAGTAGCTCCATGGCTTTTTCAGTGGCTCTTAATCCATTGCCGCTTGCTACCACCCGCATCTTAAAGGTTTCTTCCTCTTTACTGATAAAGTTCTTCCCTCCAGCAAAGATAGAAACCACGCTCAGGCTCATTCCTGCTGTGAGAAAATCCCTTCGTGAGACTTTGTTGTTCATCATGCCTCCTTTTAACTTTTTCAATTTTCCTTTAAGTTACCCAATTTATTCTGGAGAAGCAACAGAAAATATTTTATAGAGTTGAAATTGACAATAAGGGGGAGGTTTAGTATAAACATTTTTCCTTCCTTTAAAAATGAAAAAAAGAGTTCTTTTCTCGGTTTCCCTCTTCCATTCTCTCAACGATGCAGCCACAGTCACTGTTCCCATGATCTTTCCTTTACTCTACAGTCAACAATTTATCATCCAGAAGTATTCCCATATCGGTTTTTTATCTTACATCGGTTTTCTGGTGACTTTCATTTTTCAGATTATTATTGCCAATTTCTCTGATAAATTTGAATATAAATATCTTCTGCTATTGAGCTACTTAGGTATTTGTATTTCTCTTTTCTTGCTCACTTTTACTTCTGTTTTTACAGCCTTTCTTTCTATCTATCTTATCTTTAGGGTATTCACCAGCTTCTATCATCCTGTTGGTGTTTCCTGGGTCTCAAGAACCCATCCTGGTCATGGTGTTGACTCTGCCATGGGAATTCAGAGCGGTTCAGGAAATCTTGGGGTTTTTATCGCGCTCATCTTCGTCGGCTATCTGGCCCAAAACTTTAACTGGAAGCTTCCTCTTATTGCCTGGGCTGTGGTCGGATTTTCTTTAGGTACGGCTAGCTTTGTACTGGTCAGAAAAGCGCGCATAAAAAGCCAAAAAATCTTCAAGCCTGATTTTTCTTCCTGGATTGAAACTCTGAAGAAAATCAAAATCTATCTTCTGGGGTTTGTCTTTGGTGGAGCCTGCTGGGGAACAACTGTTTATTATGCACCTTCTCTTCTCCATCACAAGTTCCATATCCCTTTGGGAAGAACAGGTCTCTATTTAGCCCTTTGGATAGGGCTGGGGACTGTGACGACTTATTTTTTTGGCTTCCTCAGCCAGCGTTTTGGCCGGTTCAAAATATCTCTCATCGGCTTTAGCCTTGCTTCTTTGTCCTTGTTTATATTAGGAACTGCAGGAACAAAGCCTCAGGCAATTGCTAGTCTATTGTTTTTTGGAGCTTTCCTTTTCCTCATCTATCCTGCCTTTAATTCTTTTGTAGGAAACGCCGTTCCTTCCGAGAATCAAACCCAGGCATTCAGCCTTACCGCCAATATTCAAGTTCTGACAGGGGCTGTTGTAAATCTCATTGGCGGATTTCTTTCGGATAAGTTTGGCATAAGTTCACCTTTCATTTTGCTGGGCACAATCGGAATTTTTATATATCTCTTCTATTTATCAAAAAAGTCAAAGTTTAAATCTGTGGGGTTTGCGTAAAAGTAGGAGAAGGATATTTCCTTTCACTTTTTCAACTTAATAACCTGGCCAGGAAGCTTTCCATTCCATTTGCCTTTATCAATAACGACTTCTCCGTTCACGAATAGATATTTGACACCCTTGCTGTACTGGTGGGGATTAGAAATAGAAGTTTTAGTTTTTAGGTTTTTCATGTCGAGAACAGCGATATCGGCTATGTATCCTTCCTTTACCCAGCCCCTGTCTTTCCAGTTCATGATTTGGGCTGGAAGGGATGTCTGAGAGCGGATAACATGAGCTGTGGAAACACTTTTTCTTTGAAAAGCATACTTCTTTATTTTATGAAGAAAGGTCGAATAGGAACGAATGTGAGTGAGCCCTATTCCGTAAAAAGGTGCAGTTCCATCGCTTCCTGTGCCCACGTAGTCTTTCTTCATTATGTATTCTATATCTTCTTCACCCATCTGAAGAGGAATACATTTAGCTCCCATAAGCTCCAGCTCAATAGCAGTATCTTCTATGGATTTCTTCTTCATAGCTGCGACCTGTTTCAAAGACTTTCCTTCCAATTCCTTCTGCACACAGATACCGACAATAATGTTTTCAGGACCAACCCATTCTTCAATATTTTGCCTGACCTCTTGATGAATCTTTTGTGCCTCTTCAGAGTTTTGCATTCTTTTTAAAAAAAGCGTCCTTTCTCTTGCATTTTCAGGGCCCTGAAAGTAACCAGGGCTAATCAATGCTCGAGCAACAAACATGACAAGCCTCTTCCTGGGAAGCTCTTTTAGGAATTGTTGATGGTGTTCAGAGAGGGGAGTATAAGGAGTAACCTTTGTGTAAAGGTCGATGAGTTCATTGTCTCGAAGGTAATCAAAAATTTTAAGAATATCCTCTGTTTTCAATCTGTCATCATTTGCCTCACCGATCCAAGTCTTTCCCGGGATGAGGCTTCGATAGGGATATCCACTGGAGAAACGATAGGGATATTGGTCAGCCGTGATTTTAAGTCCTCTTGAACGAGCTTCTTCTATTAGGGCACAGGCCTCTTTGACAAGTCCCCAGTTAGCCTTTCCCATAACCTTAAAATGAGAAATATGGACCGGAGCGCCCCCTTTCTCGGAAATTTCGATAGCCTCTTTGATGGCTTCCAGGAGCTTTTCTCTCTCATTACGGGTATGAGTGTGATAGATGCCGCCATAGGGAGCAATAACTTTCACCAATTCTGTGACTTCTTCTGTCTTAGCAAATCTTCCGGGAAGATAAATCAGGCCAGTAGAAAGGCCGTAAGCTCCTTGTTCCATGGCTTCCTTTACCAGAGCTTTCATCTCCTCCAATTCCTCTGGCGTAGGCTCCCGGTCTTCCATTCCCATAACAATCTGACGTACAGTGCCGTGGCCAACAAGCAAAGCAGCATTAGGACCTATCCCTTCTTCAGACCAGGAGTTCATCTGGTCTTCGGCCTTCTCGAAAATAGGCCAAGCGCTCCCGCCGCACTGACCTACAATGACTGTGGTCACACCCTGGGTTAGATAATTCAAGCAGGCTCTGTTTTCAGGGAAATACATGCCTCTGTCTACATGGGTATGGAGATCGATAAAACCTGGAGTGATATAAAGGCCTTTCGCCTCAATAGTTTTTAAGGCCTTTCCCCGAAGTGACCTCGAAACTTTGACTATTCTCCCGTCCTTTAGAGCCACATCTGCTTTAAAAGAGGGTTTCGATGAGCCATCAAAGACTCTCCCATTTTTGATGAGAACATCATAATCGTAGGCGTTTCGTTGCAGGGCGGAATTGTTACTTCCTGCCAAAAGGAATATACCCAGAATTAATAAAAAGGAGAGAAATAAACTTTTGTTTTTCATTAAAACCTCCCTAAAATTTTATTTTTATTCTATATTTTTCTCCTCAAAGATATTCAAGTTATAAAGAAAAGAGGCTTCTGTCAAGTTATGGAGCCAGAGGGAAGCATCTCTTTTTCCGTTTCTTCCTTAAACTTCATAAATTTGTTATTTCCTTTTCTAAAAGGAAGATGTATGATTTTAACAAATTGGTTATTATCTAAGGAGCTAAGATGGACGTCGTCAAATTTATAGAAGATAAAATCGGAGAATTAAAGGGAACTGTTGGAAATGAGCAAGCCATTTCAGCTTTATCAGGAGGAGTTGATAGTTCTACCTGCACAACTCTTGCCCATAGAGCAATTGGGAATAATCTAAAGGCTATTTTTATCGACGATGGATTAATGAGAGAGAACGAACCTGAGAGAGTAAGCCAAATATTTTCAGATTTGGGGATCAAAGTGGATATTGTTCAAGTCCAGGAAGAATTTTTTGAAGCTTTAAAAGGAAAATTCGATCCTGAAGAAAAAAGAAAAGCCTTCAGGAATACTTTTTACACAGTTTTTGGTAGAGAGGTCTTAAAAGCCAAAGCTAAATTCTTGATTCAAGGAACAATCGCTGCTGATATAATCGAGACAAAAGAAGGCATAAAAACCCAGCATAACATTCTCGAGCAGATTGGAATTGATCCAGAGAGAGGATTTGGTTTTAAAGCTGTTGAGCCATTAAAAGAATTATTTAAACCTCAGGTTAGAGAAGTTGCCAAAGAGCTTAGACTTCCAGAAGAGATTTACAACAGAATGCCCTTTCCAGGACCTGGATTGGCCACCAGAGTGATCGGTGAAGTTACTCCAGAAAGAGTCTCAACAGTGAAAAAAGCAACCGTGATAGTGGAAGAGGAGGTAGCATCATTAAAGCCTTTCCAGGCTTTTGCTGTTTTAATGAATGATAGAGGCACAGGAATTGAGAACCGGGAAAGAAGATTCGGTGAGGTCATTATCATTCGTTCAGTCGAAAGTAAAGATGCCCTGACAGCTGAACCGACAAATATTCCCTGGGAAATCCTTTTAAAAATCTCTAAGAGAATAACGGATGAAATTCCTACAGTCACTCGAGTTGCTTATGAAATTACACCCAAACCCCCAGCCACTATTGAGTATATATAGAACTTGAGTTTCTCTGACATTTCCTGAAATGTCCTTAAAAACATCAAGAGAGTGTTTGGGGAGGCAAAATGAATAAATACGGGAAAAAAATTAAATGGCTGGTTTTTATAGTAGTAATTGTGTTCTTGAGTAGATGTTTTTGTATACCTCGAGAACGATCTGCAGTTATTCTGGTTGATCCCTGTGAGGAAGTCATTCCTCTCATTGCTCTACAATCAATAGAAGGTGTTGCTCTCCATTCTAACAGAGCTTCTATTTACGATAAAATGGCTGAAATACTCGAGAGATACAATGAGTGGAAATTAATACCCAAGGAAAAGTTTAAAAATGCAGTGACAGATGTAAGCCTCTACTTTATAGGAGAGTTAGACCAATCCAAAGCAGAAAAAATTAGAGAACTTCTTGATGTAAAAATCATTATAATTGCTGAAAGAACAGGAAATAGAAGCGGCATCTTAAGAGTTCTTGACGTCGAAAAATGGACATTCATTCTGGATCAAGACCTATTTTTAGCCCCTCCCAAGAGAGATTCAGATTATGTTCTGACCCTGCAGATGTGTGATCTTTTAGTTCCTCATTGTATCTTGGAGAAATTGAGAGATGGAAGAACTCACACCAGAAAATATTTAAAATTAGAAATAGAGAAAGATTAAAGACAGAGACTTAAATCAAAAAAGCTTCCTTTTAAAATCCTTGCCTCTTCAGTTTCTCTTTTTGAACTTTTTGAGAAGTTCTGTGTACTTATTGGAAAGATCGACTTCCTTGCCATCAATAAAGACTCGTTCAATATTTGTCCTAAGCTCAAGAATATCTCCATCAGCCAGGACTATGTTGGCAACTTTTCCCTTTTCCAGGCTTCCCATTAAGTGGTCCACACCGAAAATCTCAGCGGGATAGATAGTCACTCCTTTTAAGGCTTCTTTCCTGTCTAGGCCAAAAGCGGCAGCTTTAGCAGCATGATAAGGAAGGTCTTTGGCCAAGCTTGAGCTCGAGGAGGAGAAAGCAAATTTCACCCCTGCTTTATGAAGAACAGATGGATTTCGATAAAGACCGTCATAACCATCTTCCCATTTTGGGGGCATACCATAGAGAGAGCTGAAGATGACAGGAATCCCTGCTTTTTTTATGTCTTCTGCAACACGCCAGGCCTGTTCGACTCCGAAAAAGATGGCTTTGAGTTTTTCTTCCTGGACAAACTTAATGGCTGCTTTGATATCCTTGTCAGCATGGACAGAAATTATAACTGGAAGTTCGCCCTTAACCACCGGGAGCAGAAACTCAAGGCTCTCATCAAAATCAGGGTAAGCAAGGAGCAGGTTTTTCCGGGCAGCTTCCTTTCTTTTTCCGTAATAGCGGGCTTCATTCAGTATTTTCTTCAGCTCTTCAATGCGTTTAGAAGATTCTTCAGGGGGTGCTGTTTCTCTTCCTCTCCTCCGCCTGGGAATAGAGGGAAAAGCGATATGCATGGCTACAGGGCTTTTGATAATCATTTCCTCAGGAGTCCAGCCAACAAGTCTTATCAGACCGCTTTGACCTGCAATAAGCGAGCCAGTAGGAGCAACAAGAACAGCTGTGATGCCATTAGCTCTTGTTATGGGTATATGCACCGACTCAGGCCGCAGGGCTTCCACAGCTTTGAGCTGAGAGTTGTTTCTCCCTATTTCTCTGTAGTCGATGGTAGACCTTAGGGAACTGATTTCGGAAAGACCCAGAAAGCAGAGGCCGTCAATCAAGCCCGGATAGGCAAATAGGCCTTTAGCCTCGATTATTCTTGCTTCCGGAGGAATATCAATATTCTTTCCCAGGCCTTCGATCAAGCCATCCTTGATAAGAATGATTCCTTCAGAAATGTCCTCTCCCTTAACAGGGATAATGTTCGCTCCTTTTATAGCAATGAGATTCGGGCTCTTTTCTTGGGTAAAACCAAAGGCTAAAATGAGCATGAGCAGAGTTGTAAAAGCGATTGCTCTCTTTATCATCTCTCGCCTCCTTTTTTCTTCTTATCTTTTTCCGCCTTTTTTTTCTTCTCCATTTCCTCTCTTTCCTTAAGGTATTGAGCTCGGTCAAAATAAATTTCCCCTTCGATTATGGTCATATCGCAGCGGGTATAGGCACTCATAGGATGTTCGTTGAATATTGCTATGTCTCCATGTTTTCCAACTTCCAAGCTTCCTGCAATCTTTTCAACGCCAAGCTGGATAGCAGGATTAATGGTGATCAGTTTCAAGGCTTCCTCCTCGCTCAGACCGCCGTACTTCATAGCTTTAGCTGCATCATTGAACAGGCGCCGGATTCTCTCCGAACTGTCTGAGTTTATAGAAACAAGGACTCCCTTCTTGGTGCAGTAGGCAGCACTGTAGGCAATACCTTCGTAAGCTTCTATTTTATAGGCCCAGTTATCCAGAAAGACAGAAATCCCAATCCCTTCTGAAACCAATTCCTTAGTTATCTTAAAAGCCTCTGAAGCATGTTCAAAACAAGCGATTTTAAAGCCTAGTTCTTTGGAAAGATTTATAAATTCAAGGGTTTCATCAGCTCTGTAGGTATGGCACCGGGCCACCATCTTTCCCCGAAGCACGTCAGCTAAAGCCTCCATTCGCAGGTCTTTTCTGGGAGGAATTAGATTTTTTGAAGATTTTTTAGACTTTTTTGCCTTTAAGTACCTGTCCCTTTTCTCCATGTAGTTTTTGGCCTTCAGGAATTCACGCCTGATGATGGCATTGACTCCCATTCTGGATTGAGGGTAACGAGAGGTAGTAGTAAAAAAGTTAGACTGCTTTACGTTTTCTCCAAGCGCGAATTTTAAAGTCCTGTAGGCTTCGTGGACAATCATCTCTTCTGAAGGATGACCCCACTTCATTTTGAGCACAATGTTTTGTCCTCCGATGGGATTACCGCTTCCATGCATGGTATGGACCATGGTTACTCCACCCGTTAGAGCAGTGTATATGGCAGGGGCTTCAGCATTGAGGACATCCCGGATTCTGACTTCTGGGGTAATCGCTTCTGAACTTTCGTTGCTGGCTGTAATAGCAATATGGGTGTGGGAGTCGATTATCCCAGGAATAACGTATTTTCCAGTGGCATCGATGATTTTCACTCCTTTAGGTGCCTCTATGTTTTCCCCGATTTGTTTTATGACGCCCTTTATAATCAGAATATCTCCTTGAGGAATCGTTCCTTTGGTAACTGTCAGGATTGTGCCGTTTTTTATCAAAAGATCTTGTCCAGAGGCAAAGCCAGGTATGAAAAGGAAACTCAAGCCAAGTATCAAAGTTGTAATTTTTTTCTTCATGGTTCTCTCCTTTGAGACCTTTCTTCAGGGATTCTCGTGGCCCTTATTTCTGCACTTCCACCCTCAAAAGTGATGGTGCCTTCTATTAAATCCTTTTCAGCTTTTCCACTAAACTCCATTTCCATGGACTGTCCCATAATCTCGGCTGAAATAGTGAAAGTCAGGTCATTGCCACTTAAAAACCCATCACTTATCTCCCACTTTCCAAAAGAGCTGGAGATTGTTCCAGTAACCTCATTCTCTACTTGTTCCAGTTCAATAGTCATATCTAGCTCACCCATTGAGCCCGAGACTGTTCCCTTCCATTTACCAGTAATGTTCAGGGCTGCAGCTTTTGCTTTTTTAGGAGGCTTTTTTATTTTGAAAAGGATACCGTCAACGAATACTTTTTCCACTCGAGTCTTTTCCTCGAAGATTTCGCCTGAAGTTAAGATGACATTGGCGATTTTTCCTGCCTCAAGACTTCCCATAATGTTGCTCACTCCCAATATCCGAGCTGGATGGATAGTCAAGGCTTTGAGAGCTTCTTCCTTTGACAGCCCTGCTTTAATGGCTTTCTGTATGTTCTTCAAAAAGCTATCCGCTTTCATTAGCCCATAAGAAGTAACAGCAAATTTAATCCCAGACTTTTGAAGTTTGGCAGTGTTAGCAGGGTAAATCTCTTTTTCCGATTTTTCTTTCATTTCTTCTCCCTGGTTGACATAAATGCTGGTATAAGGAGGTTTGAAATGAAGAGAAACCAAAAGAGGAATTTTCGCTTTTTTCAAATTTTCAGCCACCCTCCAGGCTTCGTTAACCCCACCGAGAAGGCCATTAAGCTCGAATTCATCGATGAGGCGAAGAGCACGTTTTATGTCTTCTTGGTTTCTACAGGTAAAAATAATAGGCTTTTTCTCCAAGACAAAAGGGAAAAGGGCTTCCAACAAAGGGTTGTATTCAGGTCTTTTTATTCCTTTGGGTTTCTTGGCAAGGAAAGACTTGTAGGAATGGTAATAGTTGACATCCATGAAAGATTGCCTGAGAAAAGCCATTGTTCCCATCACAGTAGCTGGGTAAACACCACGCGCTGTACTGAAGTTAATATGAAGAGCAACAGGGTTTCGAACAACCATTGCCTCAGGCTTTTCTCCGTTAAGGTTCAGGAGAACACTCTGGCCTGCAAATATCCCCTTTCCAGGAGCAGCCAAAACAGTTGTAACTCCAATTTTGTGGAAGCTTTCCATTGTGGATTTCTTGGGCTTTAAGAGCTTAAGAGCCATAACATCTGGATACCGACCACTCTCTTTTTCTTGAGGGGCCATCCCCACTCCTCTTCTCCTTTGAGGTTCTTCTTTAGGGAGTTCAATAAATAGGTTGGTATGAGCATCGATTAAACCTGGATAAGCAACTAGACCTTCTGCTTCGATCACCTCTGCATCTTCGGGAATAGCGATTTTCTCTGCCGGACCCACGAATTCGATAAGACCGTCGCGAATGATAATAACACCCTTGACTATAACTGGGCTGGAGACTGGGATGATTTTGCAGTTAACAAGAGCATAAGCAGGATCAACTCGTGCCAATAGGCTGCTGGCCAAAAGGAGAAGAGCAATAAAAAAACAAATAAACGAAAGATGTTTTTTGAATCTCATGTTCTTCCTTTCATTAAAAAATTATATATGTAAAATCCATTCCTTTTAGAGGATTTTGCAAGGCAGGGATTTTATCAAAAAAAGAAAACCTCGTCCACTTAAAATGAACGCAATAAATGACTACATTTTATATGAAGGCAATAAATGACTTTACATTATCATTGCGAGCGAAGAGCGGCAATCTCATCAATTAAGGATGAGATGGCCACGCTCCCTTTGGTCGCTCGCCACGACAATGTAACAATATTCATTGCGTTTATAAGAGTTAATGAACTCCCAAAATCACTTAGCCAACCACATATCAGAAAAGGCGCTCAAGCACTCGTAGCCTAAGAATCCTCCTTCGAATCCCTCTATTTATTGATTTCGATAGGGGGATTTTTTTCAAACCCGATGTTTGCATCCGCAGTCTGCTAAAAGAGCTATCGAGCCATCCCCTTGCTTTGTGTTGCCTTATTTAATAGACTGTTTCGCTTGTTTTCTTTAAGATATGAGAATAAGACCCAGTGGCTTGAGTGGAAAATTGAATAAAATTGCTCTCGAAATAAGCTCTATGACTATTAAGTCATCTCAGATGAATAAATGACAAAAGGTATCAAAAGAATTTTTTCAGAGGTTTCCAATAATTACGAGTTAATTAATCACATCTTAACGCTAGGCTTAGATATTTTGTGGCGAAAAAAGGCAGCTAAAGAAGCGGTCAAAGTAGGCGGTTTGCTTTGGCTGGATATTTGCACTGGCACAGGCGAGATGGCGCAGAATCTTTCTCGTCTGGCTGAGAAAAGGGTAAGAATTGTTGCTGCTGATTTTTGTTTTCCAATGCTCGCTAAAGCTATGAAAAAAGATATTCAAAAAGTCCTGTTTACGGCTACGGAGGCTAAATCATTACCCTTTCCCGATCAAACTTTTGATCTTGTGACAATCTCTTTTGCTACCAGAAACATAAATACTCTCAGGGAGATGCTTATTAACCACCTGAGGGAATTTCGGCGAGTTCTCAAGCCTGGGGGTCACTTTGTACACCTGGAGACAAGCCAGCCTTCGGTCAAAATTCTGAAAAGACTCTTTCATTTCTATGTAAAATTAGTGGTCAAACCAGTGGGCTATTGTCTTTCTGGTTCAAAGGCCGGCTACACCTATCTTTCCTACACCCTGCCTCGCTTTTATCCGCCTGAGGAATTTTCACTTATATTAAGCCAAGTAGGATTCAGGCGCATAACTTTTCGCTCTTTATTATTCGGTGCCTCAGCAATCCATATAGCCATCAAAAAATAAGAATTCAAAAGTTAAAACTCAAATCTCAAAACTTATTAAATGAGGAGTAAAGAGTGATTAGAAATTTATAGCTGATGGTTGATAAATGATTATTAATAGGCTGAATGCTGAAAGCTAAATTATTGTAGTTGCCTTAATTATTTTGTAATATACTTTACTCAATCTAAAAAAAATTTGAGCCATGTTTAAAAAAGGGATAAAAGTCCTTGAAGCTGAGGTTGGTATTGAATCCAATGATAGAGCGCTTCTCCCTCAATTTCCTTTCAAGATAGAAGTCAAATCTCTTCTTACAGATTTTAAAGATATTAAGGAAATTCCTTATTCTTCAAACCTTGATGGTTACATTTCAATCAAAGAGGAGAAAACCCAGAAAGCCCTTTACGAATTTTTGGGAGAAAGGGTTAAATTTAGAGGGCCTTTTCGAAAACTGACTGAAAGAGCTTCTGATTTGAGATTTACTCTCTGGGGAAATCAGGGATTTCTCTTTAGATACATTCTTTTTTTATTGGAGAGAAAGCACCAAATTTATAACTTTCATGGTTGTGCCCTTTACCAAGAGACATACAATCGTCTTTATCTCATCATAGGAGGAGCTGGAAGTGGCAAGACAGTATACCTTCTCAGCGGCTTAGATAAAGGATTGAAGCTTTTTTCCACAGAAATTGTTCATTTCAGGATAGAAAAGGGAGCCATTGAGTGGTTTATGGGTTCTCTCATAGATAATGTGAGGGCAGGCACTCTGAGGCACAATTTTCCCCGATTCACGCCTGATATCAAAATCCCTGAAGCAGAAGATGAATGGCAGAAAAAGATTGCTCTTGATTTATCTTCTTATAAAACAGAAGAGGAATCATTGACCGACCCAGAGATAGTGATTATTTTTCCCAGGATTGAAGAAGGACGAGATGGTTTCCTCTTGAACCCCATAAAGGAGAAGAAAAAAATAGCTAAGTTGCTTTTTTATAACATTTCTCAGAAGCTATCAGAGACAGTGGTTCTTTATGATGAAATCCCTGTTGTAGGATTTGATGACGCCAAAAGAGCCATGAATCGTTTGAATTCTGTGTACAAGCTCGTCCGACACAAGACAATAATAAAAGTGGCTTATGTTCTTTCAAATCCCTATGAGTGCTGGGGTAATCTTTTAGAATAAGCCAGCAAAGGAGAGAAAAGATGACTAAAGCATGGGAAGGTGTCCTTCATATTCCGTTGGAAGGGAGAACAGCAAAGCCTAGAAAAGAAGGCCTAACTATGGTTATCGATAAAGGCATTGGCCTCGAGAGCATTAAAGATTTAATTCAGATTGCTGGCGATTATATCGATATCATCAAACTCACCTTCGGGACTTCTGCTTTTTATGACCAAAATCTCTTGAAGGAGAAAAATGAAATTATCACTTCAGCTCACATTGATGTCATGCCAGGAGGAACTTTCCTTGAAGTTGCCGTCTGGCAGGGAGTCTTTGAGGACTATTTAAACAAAGCTAAAGAGTTGGGTTTCTCAGCCTTAGAGGTCTCGGATGGAACCATTGATATAGATAGAACAACGAGAAAAGATATCATAAAGAAATCGATAGATGGGGGCTTTAGAGTGATAACAGAAGTGGGAAAAAAAGATCCAGCAGAAGTTTTACCCATTTCCTTGATTCACCAGCTAATCGGAGAGGATATGGAGAATGGAGCCTTAAAAGTTATAATTGAAGCTCGAGAAGCTGGGAAAGGTGTGGGGATTTATGACCAGACAGGAAAGATCCTGGAAGAAGAGATCGACAACATCACCGCTGGAGTTGATGACCTGAATTGTTTAATCTGGGAAGCTCCGCTAAAAAACCAGCAACAGGCTTTAATCCTCCGTTTTGGCCCCAATGTCAACCTTGGCAATATTCCAGAAGAGGAAGTGTTATCTTTAGAAGCTTTAAGACAGGGACTTAGAGGGGACACCCTGAAAAAGGCTTATTTAGAAAGGAAAGAATGGAAAGACTAAGCAGAGTGAAGCATCTTTTTTTCCGTGATTAAAGATAAAATATAGGGTCAGTCTTCCATTTATCTTTCTGCCCAGCCTAGCTTTTTCTGTAAA
>Ga0114921_10000697_pt1 | contig 14380 bp, 13 predicted proteins | sample BentaG_FD_87016 | JGI IMG/M metagenome (GOLD analysis project Ga0114921, IMG submission 87016) | Deep subsurface microbial communities from South Atlantic Ocean to uncover new lineages of life (NeLLi) - Benguela_00093 metaG | ecosystem: Environmental > Aquatic > Marine > Oceanic > Sediment ...
AATCACCATTATCAAACGAAAGAAATGGTAAAATTTGAGGATATAAACATCGAAACGATAGATGTAGGAGAGGGAATAAGGCATACCTTCGATAAAGAGCCCCTAGAGGAGCTCACAAAATCCATCAAGCAGCACGGAATACTCCAGCCACTCATAGTAGAGCCCGGCGAGGAGGGAAGATACAACCTCCAGATAGGAAGGAGACGCCTCGAAGCCGCGAAGATGGCAGGCCTGGAGACGGTGCCAGCCGTTATCCTCGATGAACCCCTCGAAGCCGAAAAGTCCCTCGCTATGAAGCTTGTCGAGAACATCCACAGGGAGGACCTCGACGAGATAGACGAGGCCGAGGCATTCGCCGCCCTCAGGAAGATGGGCACCAAGGTCTCCGAGATAGCACGCCTCGTAGGAAAGAAAAGACCCTACATCTCACACCAGATGAGGCTGCTCAAACTACATCCCAAGGTAATAGAGGAATTGAAGCAAAACAACATCCCAAGGGAGCAGGCCCTAGCCCTCCTCAGGCTGGAGCCCTATCAGCAGATCGCCCTGGCGGAGGAGGTCATGGAGAAGGGCCTCACGATGCATGAGACGAGGGACAGGGTCAGGGGACTCCTCGGGAAAGAGCTGAAGTGGCGCCTCGTACCCATAAGAATAGAGCCAGCAGTCTACGACAGGCTTGTAACCATTGCACCCGAAGGAGACGTAGCACAGCTACTAAAGCAAGCAGTTGAGAATCTCCTACAAGGCATTCCACAATAATCTATTATTTTCCAATTTTTTAACGGAACTAATTACCGAACCGATTTTGTTATTTTATCATTCTAAGGCAATTCTTTACTCTGGGGAATCTTTCAATACTTCGATGTGGGAGGTAAAGGGCGTTGATGAATTCTTTTTCAAAAGCAGGATCGGCTGATAGTTCCAGATACCTTACCTTCTCTGCTAAGAGCTCCGCCTCCTCTCTGACTATCTTCGATATGAGTGCCATCTTGGCGCCGACGACCGCGGCATTGCCAATTAACTTTATTTTCTCGGATGGTACATCGGGTATCAGACCTATGAACTTCGCGCTTTCAGGATTTATGTTAGTCCCGAATGCACCCGCGATCAGAACCCTGTCGAGATCATCTCTATCCACGTTTTTCATCTTCATCAATATGGAGCATCCGGCGAAGATGGCGGCCTTTGCCAGTTGTATCTCATTTATATCCTTCTCTGATACTGCGATGTCCCTTCCAATTCCAGTCTCTTCTGCCCACGCAATGATGAATTTCATATTATCATCAATTTTCGTTAATCTAGGTGTTTTAACATCGAGGCTGAACCTCCCAGAGGGGGCTATGATTCCACATCTAAGCATCTCGGCAACCACATCCACGATGGCCGATCCGCATAACCCCACGGGCTTCACATCACCGATCGTATCGTAATCAACCTCATACGAGTCCTTCTTTATCCATAGCTTCTCTATCGCTCCGGTAACGGCCTTCATCCCTTGGCTTATATGGGCTCCCTCGAAAGCTGGGCCTGAGGCACAGGAGCAGGATAGAACATCCCTATCGGAGCTGACGAAGACCTCGGTATTCGTCCCGATATCTATCAATAAGGATGTGTCCTCCATGTCGTAGATTCCGCTGGCTAGGAGGTCGGCGACGGCGTCGGCGCCGACGAATCCGGCTATAACGGGTAGAACGTTAACAATCCCCCTTGGATTCATATTGATCTTCAATTCATCCGACTTAACGCTCACAGACCTCCTTATGGCGGGTGTGAATGGAGATAGGGCGAGATGTTCGGGGTTGATCCCCAATAGTAGATGGTGCATTGCCGTGTTACCAACCAAGACGGCTTCATAGATGTTTTTTTGGCTATAAACCGTTTCAGCGAATAATTCATCTATAGTTTCATTTATTCCTTGGATAGCCAATCTTTGTAATAGTTTTAACTTTTCCTCGCTATTCCTAGTGAACGTGATGCGTGATATGATATCCTCTCCATGCATGATCTGGGGGTTTTCAACAGATGCGATAGCCATGGTTTTACCTGTGAGCAGGTCGATGAGCTGTGTCACTATCTTTGATGTTCCGAGGTCTATGGCAAGTCCAAGAGAATCATCCACTGTGTTTCCCGCCTCGATAGAAATAAGTTTACGTTTATTCCAAATCACGACTGTCACATTCCAATTCGCGCCACGGAGAACGCTTGGCAGAACCTTCAGAACCTCATAATCAATATCTAGCTGCTCGATACTCTTTTCACTCCTCAGAAGTTCCAATAGTCTTTCTAGATCCGGCCTGACATCTTGCAATATGGGCCTCGATAGCGATACAAAATACTTGACGATGGAGGGATCTAATTGAACAGGCTTTTCAATACCCGTCGACTGAATTTTCCTCTCGCTCACCCTGCTTTCCTTTGGTATCATGACTGTTAATCTATCCATTAATCCTGAGATCTTGGAACAACAAGCGAGCCTATATCCCGATTGAATGTCTTCAGGACTTAATAACTCCGATTCTATCTTTGTTAATTCATTAAGTCCTAGCTGATATAGACGCCCTCCTTTTATAATTATACGGCATTTACCACAGACACCTTTTCCCCCACATTCAGATCTTATCCTTACCTCCGCCTCGTTAGCGACCTGTAATATCATATTTCCCAGCGATGCTGTTACTACACGCCCATCTGGCTCAAAAACAATGGAGAAAGAGGTCATACCCAACATCCCTATTGATTTAGATTAAAACTTTTAAACATGTTGTTATAATAGTCAAATTAATTAAAGAAACAGTAACCCTAAATGTGTATGCGCGCACGTAAGGTTGTGAAGAGGATATATATGTCTATAAAAGGCGTTAGAGGAGGACCGTTGAAGGTTCTGAGCAGAGAAGAGATACAGGAAATCCACTACGCAACTCTGGAGGTGCTCCAACAAACCGGCGTAGTGTTCCATTCAGAGGATGCTTTGAAGGTCTTGGAGGACGCAGGAGCTGAAGTCGATTACAAAGAAGAGTTGGCTAGAATTCCTCCGCACCTTGTTGAGGAGTCTATAAGGAAGACGCCACATGGCTTCAGGCTGAGTGGAAGAAACCCGAAGAAATACTGCAAACTCGAGGGAAACAGGGTCTACTTCACCGTCTCTCACACTACAGAGCGTGTGATAGACATTGAGGGGAGGAGGAGACCAGCGATGGTCAAAGACTGCGAGGATCTTCTCAGGATGATGGATGCCCTTGAGCACATAGATGTTCCAGGCGCTCCCTACATGCTTTTTGAAGAGATCGAGCTCCCTGAGACTGTTCAGAGGGCGCGTGCGATCCTCAGGAGACTTAAAAATACTGATAAGCCTGGGGGAGTAGGTGCAAGCAGGCACAAGCAAATAGCGTTAGACAGCATTAGAATGGCCTGTGTGATCATGGGAGACATCAAGAGACTTCGGCGGAACCCTATGGGGGCATGCTTTTCCGGCGCAATAAGCCCACTTGTTCGCTATAAGGGGGATATAGAGGCGGCTCTCGTCTATGCGAGACACGGGCTCCCAATCCACTTCGCGAGTGAGGTTTTAGGAAGCGCCACAGGACCTGCAACATTGGCTGGGATTCTTGTCCAGCAGAATGCTGAAATCCTCAGCGGGATTGTCGTAGCTCAGATGGCGGCAGAGCCAAAACACAGGCCCCCAATATTGTACGGGTGCTTCTCTGAAATTTTAGATCAGCGGATGGCTACGCCCGCATCAGGCTCCCCGGAGGAGGCTTTAATCCACGCCGCCTCGGCTCAGTTAGCTAAATACTACAGGATGCCGTGCCAAGGAGGTGGTGGATACACTCAGTCGAAGGTTCCCGACGCCCAAGCGGGTTACGAGAGTATGATGACGCTGATGACTGCGGCCATGGCTGGGACGAACTACATCTTTGCGGGTGGGGGGCTTGAGCCTGGAGTGCTGGCGATAAGCTACGAGAAATATGCGCTCGACAACGACATGATCGGTATGGTCAAAAGGACGATAGAGGGGATTAGCGTCACCGATGAGACGCTGGCCGTAGATGTCATCAACAAGGTTGGTCCTGGCGGGCACTTCTTGGCTCAGAAGCATACGAAAGAGTGGATAAGGAAAGAACATTATTTTCCTTCAGTCTTTGACAGGAAAAATTATGAGGATTGGGTGAGGGATGGTGCTAAGGATGCACGGATGTTGGCTAGGGAGAGGGTGAAAAGGATCCTAGAGGCACATCAGCCTATACCCTTAGGCAAGGATGTGGAGAGGGAGCTCCTGCAAATATTAAGAGAGATTGAGAAGAGGGAGATGAAGAAATAATGGAAAGAGGAGGCCATATGGGGAAGGAGGCTCAGATAGAGAACCTTGCTGAAGCTATTAGGGAGGGGGATTCTCAGAGAAGCGAAGTGGTTGCAAGGGAGGCCGTCGAACTTAGGTTAAATTCTCTCGAAGTCCTTGAGAGAGGGGTAATCAACCCCATTAGGGGTGTGGGAGATAAGTATGGTCGGGGGGAACTCTTTCTAACAGATCTTGTGATGAGCGCTGAAGCTGCTAAGGCTGCCATGAAGGTCTTAGCGTCGGAGGTTGAAAAGGCGGGGAAGCAGGTCAGATACCTGGGTCGGGTGATCCTTGGAACAGTTGCTGGTGATATCCACAGCATAGGGAAGAACATAGTCAATGCATTGTTAAGTGCGGAGGGCTTCGAGATCATCGACTTGGGAGTGGATGTCCCCACAGAGATCTTCGTTCAGAAGGTGAGGGAGTTGAAACCTGACATACTCGGGCTCTCAGCTCTGATAACAACCGCGATGCTTGTCCAGGGGGAAGTCATTGAAGCTCTTAAGAGGAAGGGACTCAGGGATAGCGTCAAAGTGATGGTTGGAGGAGCCCCGGTCACCGCTGAGTGGGCTGAGTCTATCGGAGCGGACGCTTATGGATCAGACGTTACAGACGCTGTGAGAAAGGCAAAGCAACTTGTTAATGGTTAATTAGGGTCAAAAATACCCACGCACGCAGGATATCAGTTAATGCCGTGGCCACCAAATGAGAAGAGCCATCGGATCAGGTGTAGGGGGCTAACAGTTCTCCTTTTCAGCTACGAAGGCCTAGGGGTAGCCCTCAGGGCATCGCGCGCGAAGTGTAAACAGACAACAATAAATAAAAAATCAAAACTTGCAACATAGACTTTTTTTTAAAAAAGGGTGGTGATTTTTATATCAGAAATAGTGTTTCTTGACGATGGCATTATAGACATATTTAATCATCGTTGAGCTGTCGAAAACTAGTAGATCAGTTGCATCCCGTACTGCTGCTGCATAGAGAGGCATTTCCGTACATTCAAGAACGATGGCGCCAATATCAGGGTTATCGACAATCATTTTGTTAGCTACATCCACCATTACTTTTTCGACCTTTTTTGGGTCATAGTCAGAACCTGGATGGAATTGGGTTCGCCATATGTCTACGTCTTCTGATTCATCCATTCCGATAAGGACGATTGGAATTGATTCATCTATTCCGCAACTTCTTAACATCTTAAAGTTTTGAGCCCGGGCCATTTCAGCACTTGCGATTAGGATTCCTACCTTCTTTTTCTTGCCTATGGAACACGATACAAAAGGAACTTGCATAAGACTAGAGGTGAATACCGGGATGTCCACAGCGTTCGATATTTCTTCTTGCATAGTTCCTGTAAGACCGCAGTTTGTACATATAGCGGCAACTCCTTCAGATTCCAATTCCTTGGCAACCTCAATGTATTTAGGGATATTCCAGTTAAGCCATTCCTCTTTTTTGTCTTCGGGAGCTCTATAGTTGTCAATGAATTTTATACGCACTGGAAAATCATAAGTTGTCACATAATTATGATGACCGTGTATTAATGCCGGATACCAAGTCCTCCAGACGATGATTCCTAGAGGTTCACCGAATGCACTTTGGGGAAACTTTTTCGCTTCCGGGAACATTCTTGTTCAACTTCTAAAATTATGCATACTATATAAAAAACCTACGTTACACAATAATTATAGCAAACCTTAAATTACGAGATTTTATACGTTTTCCAGATGAGTTATGAAGATTAGAGAAGGATTTAGAGGAATTTTCTGTCTACCCGTAACTCCCTTTAAAAAAGATGATGAAGTTGACGAGGAAGCACTCCGCTCCATTATTGATCTTTTAATAAATGACGGTGTAGATGGCCTGGTTCCTACAGGTGCCACAGGAGAGTTCCCTTATCTCATACATGAAGAAAGAAAAAGGGTTCAGGATATAGTCATTGACCAAACTAACGGCCGAGTTCCCGTGCTGGCCGGAACAGGAGCGACTACCACTAAAGAGGCCTTAATATTTACGCAGTACGCGAAGGATATCGGCTGTGATGGTGTCATGCTTTCACACCCAATCTTAGCAAGATCGCCTGACGAAAGAACATATGAATACTTCGAGAAAATCGCAACAAAGGTAGAGATACCCATTTTACTGTATAATAATCCTCATCTTGGTCAAGGAATGTCTCCGCAGTTAGTAGCAAAGCTTGCAACAGACTTTGATAATGTGGTATCTTATAAGGATGATAATTTTGAGTGTCATCACTTCGCAGAAGTTATTCGTCTATCTAAAGACAAGGTTACCATCTTCACAGGAAGTCCAGCAGCGCTATTTGCATTTCTCCAGTTGGGGGCCCATGGAGCACTAGTGGCCGAATTCCAAGCTTTCCCACATCTTGTAAAAGGGGTCTATGAATCTTTCAACAAAGGAGATTTAGTAGATACCTTGAATTACCATGAAAAAATCATGACTATGTTCGATATTATCCGCAAGCACTTCGGCATGGCGAGTTTTGCTGGTAGATACAAAGCAATTCTCAATCTACGAGGCATCGACATCGAACTAGCCGTAAGACATCCTAACCTATCTGTTACACCAGAACAACTGAAAAATGCAGAACCAGAATTCATGGAACTAGGATTGGAAAAAATTAATTAATTTTTTTCCATATAACTAGGGAATTTTGAATATTGGATGATTCCTACTTGGTTTTATTCCTTCCTCTATGAATGTTTGGGCATAAGCAGCATCTACTAAAGCGACTGAGGGAAAGATATAGTCTGCCTCTTCTATAGGTCCATATAATACAAAATCTGCACTTGAAGCAACGGCCAAAGTTGCAACGGTTGCCATTGCCGGTTTCTTTGCTTGCTTACCCATTTTTGTTTTTAATCCCTTCCAAGTTCCTACAGCATTATGTGCGCCACAACCCGCAGGGTATCCTAATTCTTTCTTTATCTCAAAAATAGTCTTGCATGCAGATCCCAATGAAGGAATGTCTAGAACGCAAGTATCTATGAGGATTTCTTCAATCCCAATCCCTAACAGCTTTGGAACGACTTCTCTGATTACTTTAAGTCTTCCCCTAGTTGTGAAGTCTTTAGTATAATAAGCCAGCAAAACCACGCTTTTAACATTTCCATCTCTTAGAGCATCTAGTTCATTTGGTCTATAGTCTGGGCTAATAGTATTATAGATAATTCGTTTAGAGAGTCCCACTTCTTCAACATATTTTAATGCTTCTATCCTTATATCCGACGAGACTCCATCCATAATCAAAGGAGAATCAGAAATCTCAGCAGAGAATTCCAAATATTTGATCAAGGCCTCTGATGAAGACCCAACAACATCCAGTGCACACGGGTTGCCCGTCTTTTCGGAAAATTCCTCTTGTTTATGGATCAATTCTTCAGCCCTAGCTTTATCGAATATTCCTTTTCGATCATCCTTAATGATATCATGTTTTCCATAGAAGATTGATCCTACTAATACAGTCGGGTTTATTCCAGGTATACCGCCTATTTTAACCCCACATATATCAAAAATCTTCTGCTCCCTTTCAAACTTCCACAAACTATTCACCTATTTTCCTATATCTTTTCATTATAAATAATTTTTCAATGAAAGAGACGGCGTAGGATCATCCAATGGCTGGGGGACGGCGCGTAAGACTCGGGTATAGTCTTCGAGGAGATGGAGGGCTGGGGTATAGAGGCCGTAGTTAAGCCTAGAAGGAACAGCATGCCGGGTACCGGGTCGCGCGCGCGAAAAAGTTTTTTATATAAAAAGAAAAAATATACAGTGAACAATAACGGTGATGAAATGCTAAGCGGAGTAAAGAAAGAAATTCCTGGAGAATTAGGAAATCAGCTGAAGTTTCTAACAAATGAAGAACTTGACATGATAGACGCTGCTGCAAAAGATATACTTTACCGCAAAGGAGTAAAAATGCCAAACACAGAAGCATTGGACATTCTTCATAAAGTTGGTTGTGTTGTCAATTTTGAGAAGGAAATCGTATACATCCCTCCTTACATAGTCGACGAGGCTGTTAGGAAGACACCAAAAAGCTTCAGATATGCTGGAAGAGATCCGAGAAAAACATTGATAGCAGACACAAAACGGGTCTACTTCGTAAATGGAATAGGTCCCTTTATGGCTCTAGCTGATGGAACTCTCAAAAAGCCAACGGAAAAAGATAACCAAGATCGCATGCGAGTTCTAGATGCATGTGAGCACATTGACATAGTAAGTTCCTATGTCGGAGGTTCTTACTGTCCCAAGGAAGATCTTGGACTGCCCCTAGCCATAAGGAAAGTTCGTGCAATTGCAAGAAGCTTAGAATGGCAGACAAAACCTGTCGATATGAGCGTAGATTACGTATTGGACAGAGAATGGATTCAAGAGGACGCGACACAATCTGCAAAAGATAGCGTAGCATTACAGATAGCCATCAGGGGAAGCTTAGATGAGTTAAGAAAGCTTCCCATAAGCTTTGCAATGAATGAACCTGTAAGTCCTCTCATGCATGCAGCTAAGCAGATCGAGAGAGAGCTTGTCTTTGCTAAACTCGGTCTACCTATATTCATCGGTTCCGAGCCAATGTCTAACGCGACGACTCCCGCCACTCTTGCAGGTACTTTAGCCTGTTGGACTGCTGAAACCCTTAGTGCTTTAGTTCTAGGTGCCATGGCTGCAACTCCTGGACATAATCCACCCGCTGTGTGGATTACTATCGCTGGACAATTCGATCAGAAGGCAATGACTGGACCTCAACTTGGATCTCCTGAAGGTTCCCTAATGCAAGCTGCATGTGCTCAAATCTCACACTACTATGGATTCCCCATCCGAGGCATCTGTGAAAGCGCATCAAAAGTTCCCGATGCTCAAGCAGGTTACGAGTCTGCCCTTTCACTCGTTGTCATGGCAATGGGAGGTATAAACTTCAACACCAGCATAGGCACAGTTGGCCCAGGAGAGATTGCACTAAACCTAGAGAAGATTGTACTTGACAATGAACTCGCGGGTACGGTAAAGCGTGTGATGCAAGGAATCAAAGTCACTGAAGAGACACTAGCTGTCGATGTTATATGTGAGGTTGATCATGGTGGTACATTCCTCAATCACCCCCATACACGAAAACACTTCAGAAAAGAACAATACTTCCCCAAGCTATTTGATCGCAGAAAGTACGAGGATTGGGTACGCCGTGGTCGTAAGGATGCACTACAGCGAGCAACTGAAAGAGTACAAGAAATCCTCAAAGATCACTGGCCTGAACCACTCGATGCTGATATAAAAAAGCGTATTGACGAATATATCCAACAAGTCGAGAAAAGGGAGGCCAAAAAGGCCTAATAGGTGAAAGAAATGAACAAGGAAGAACTCATAGGAAAACTATCTCTATCCGTGAAGGAAGGAGATAGCGATGAAGCTGCCTCTCTTTCTAAGAAAGGATTAGAGGCTGGTCATGATCCGCTGGAAATTCTTGCTGTCGTTACCAGTTCCTTGAAGGAGATTGGAGAAAGCTTCGGTAGAGACGAAATGTTCCTCACCGAACTAATGTTCTGCGCTGAAGCAGGAAAAACGGCGATGGCTGTCCTCAACGAGGAGATCATTAAACAGAAAAAAGAAGTCCCATACATAGGCAGGGTCGTAATAGGTACTGTCGCAGGAGATATACACGATATTGGCAAGAGTCTTGTAGTAGCAATGTTGACTGCAGAGGGATTCGATGTCATCGACCTCGGTGTAGATGTCCCAGATGAGGTCTTTATCGAGAAAGTTAAGGAACTCAAACCAAATGTCTTAGGCATGTCTGCCTTAGTCACTTACACTATGTATAAATTCTCAGATGTAATCGAGAAACTTGAAAAGGCAGGGCTAAGGGATAAAGTAAAAGTCATCGTCGGAGGCGCCTTTGTTGATAAGGATTGGGCCGATGAGGTTGGCGCAGATGAAGTTGGTACCGATGCTATAGACGCCATCTCTAAAATCAAAGCATTACTATAGAATGAAATCGAAGAACAGTAGAATTTCCCCTCTTTTTTGCTAGCGCGCGTGAACTTTAAGACTAATTCTTGTTTCCTCATATAGCTTTAAGTTTTCCAAGATTGGTTGAGACCTCAGGTCCAAGTGTCAGTAAGCTAATCGCGCGAGTATCAACATAAGAAAAACTTAATAAAAGTAATATTATATAGATTTCGTGATAAAGATGATAACAGGGATAAAGAGAAGAACATCAGGAATCACTGGTGGACAGTTGAAGTTCTTGAATAATGATCAACTAAAGGAGATCGACTACGCGTCGAAGGAGGTTCTCTGGCATACTGGCGTCGTAGTGCACAGCCAAGATGCCCTAGAGATTCTTAACAACGCCGGCGCCGTCGTCGACTTCAAGAAGGAGCATGCATGGATACCGCCATACTTGGTTGACGAGGCGGTTAAGAAGTCTCCGAAGGGCTTCAGGGTTGCAGGGAGGGACCCCAAAAAATACCTAGACTTCAGGGAGGACAGAGTCTACTTCGCACCTTATATAGGCCCGACTTATGTGCTGGATCTCGACGGAAAGCATAGGCCATTTACGATAAAGGATTCTCAGGACATCCTTAGACTCACAGATGCCCTCCCTAATCTGGATGTAGCAAGCTGGGGAGGAACTTACGAGTCAACACCCATTGAGGAAATGGGCATGCCCATGAGGGTTAGAAGAACGCGTAGCATACTAAGAGGATTTGAGTTCGCGGAGAAACCCGTCGATATGACAATCAAGTATGTGACAGACTATGAATATGCGAAGTGGACATTAACGAATCCCAAAGAGGCCGCTATGGATGAAATAAATATGGGAGTGGCCCTCAGGGGGAGCATTGAAGAGTTACGGAAGATGCCTATAGGTGGCGGAATGAATGAACCCGTAAGTCCACTAGTTCACACCCATGATCAAGTTGAGAGGATGCTAGTATACGCGAGGCAAGGTCTCCCTATCTATATAGGAACGGAACCTATGATGAGCGCCACGGCACCCGCCACCGTAGCGGGCACGGTGGTTCTATGGAACGCTGAATCCCTGAGCTGTCTCGTCATTGGACAGATGGCCGCAGACCCCAAACATAGGCCTCCAGTGGTATACCTAGCGATCGGGGGCGCCTTTGATCAGAGAGACTGCCAAGGCCCAATGCTGGGGTCACCCGAGTCAGCCCTGATCATCGCGGCGTCAGCTCAGGTGTCCAAGTACTATGGCTTCCCCTGTCGTTGTATAGGTGATACCGAATCAAAGCTCCCAGATGCACAGGCGGGATACGAGACAGCCACATTTCTTATCACAGCTGCCCTAGCAGGTGTCAACTACTGTCACTTTGCAGGTCTCATAGGGCATGAACAAGGCTTCAGCTTCGAGAAGGTAGTTCTTGACGATGATATGATCCATTATGTCCGTAGATTGATGGAGGGAATCAATGTTTGCGAAGAGACCCTGGCAGTAGATGTCATTGACAAGGTAGGACCTGGAGGTACGTTTCTAACACACAGGCATACGAGAGAATGGTTTGAGAAGGAGATGACTTTCCCAAAGATCTTTGACAGGAAGAGTCTGTCAGTCTGGCAGAGGGAGGGTTCTAAGGATGCTAGGCAGAGGGCGAATGAGAAGGCACGGGAAATCCTGAAGGAACACTGGCCAGAGCCTTTGGATTCAGGGATAAAGAAACGCTTGGTCGAATATGTTAAAAAGATAGAGAAAAAGGAGGCACATGATGTTATGAGTATTGCACGCGGTTCAGGTTTTAGAGGGTGAAACACATGAGAAAAGACGAGATGATGGAGAAACTAGCAGAAGCGATCAAGGAAGGTCGGATGGAGGAAGGGGAGGACCTAGCAAGTCGCGTGATCACAGCTGGCATCGATCCGCTTGAGGCGTTAAACGCGGTTACAGATACTTTGAAGTTGGTCGGCAATGCCTTTGAAAAGGGAGAGTTGTTCCTTGTCCATATGATGATGGCAGCTGAGACATCGAAGAAAATAATCGCAGTTCTTAGCCCCGAGATTAAGCGGCAGAAGAAGGAGGTATCCTACCTAGGCCGCATCCTAATAGGCACAGTTTCTGGTGACATCCACGACATCGGGAAGACTCTGGTGGCGACGTTCCTTGGTATAGAGGGTTTTGAGGTGATAGACCTTGGGATCGACGTCCCCACAAAGGCATTTATTGAGAAGGTAAGGGAGTTGGAACCCGATATCCTAGGCTTGTCAGCGCTCGTGACGAGTACGATGCCAGTCCAAGGTGAGGTGATTGAGGCGTTGAGGAAAGCTAAGCTACGAGATACGGTGAAGGTGATTGTCGGCGGTGCATCGGTGACGAGAAGTTGGGTTGAGGAGATTGGGGCTGACGACTTCGGAGCAGATGCGATTGGTGCCGTGGCCAAGATCAAGGCGATGATAGGCAAGAAAACATAAACCCACATTTTTTCTAGGACGCGGGTTTTCATCATCTCTTGATATTGAAACCTATGAGGCATGTTCCCATCACGGAGTCGTTTGAGGTGAAGGAGAGAAGCTTCTTCACGAGTGTGTCGCCATCAGTCGAGGGTGTTCCGAAGGTTCCCTTTTCCACGTAGGTAATTCCTTCCAGTTGTAAGGTTTCCCTTGGGGGGTAGACTATTCGTAGTTTTTGTCTCTCCTCTTGTTCTTTGGGAAGTCTCTGGGTGTAGATTACAAAGTTATCCCAGAGGAAGAAGTTGGATCGATCCCTCTTTAATTCCTCTATTCTCTTCAGATCTTTGACCTGTTCTCCGACGATAGCGTCGTCGCAGACCATCAACACATAGGGGTGGTGGGGGTATTCGTAGATGGATGTGTCCATCACGACGGCCACGGTATAATCTCGCTGGATAGCCTCTTTAATCCCCTGATTGAGAGTCCTGCACATGCCGTAGGCAATCCTCTCCTCAGCCTTCTTCTCCACTTCGAGGATATGCCTTCTTTCATTGGTTGTAAGGACCTTAAGGGTTTTGAAGCCCCTACAGCCTCGGAGCTTCTCTAGAACAAGCTCAAGGCAGTCATTGGTGGTTTCCATTGGTAGGCCGCCAGATTTCTTAAAGTATTGAAGATCACATATAATATTATCTCTGTGTTGGTGCATTGTATGGAGGACAAGATGAAACTGGAGGCACTTTTGACGCATGCACTCCAAAAGGGGGCGATGGGCGCGAAACTCATCAAGGTCGACCAGGTGGTGGTGATGGACTGGGTATACTGGAAATGCAGGTTCGGCTGCCCCCATTATGGCAAGATCCTTACCTGCCCTCCTTACAGCCCTAACTCCCAACAGACCCGCGCATTACTTAAGGGCTACGAGCATGCTCTCCTCCTAAAATACGACTCGTCCCAGGATTACCACCGACTCCTGCTGGAGATGGAGCGTGAAGCGTTCCTCAGAGGTTTCTACTCAGCGTGGAGCTTGACGGCAGGCCGGTGTCGCCTCTGCGAAAGTTGCAACCTCGAAATTGGAAGATGTCTTCATCCCGAGCAGGCTCGCCCCTCGATGGAGGCCTGTGGTATCGATGTCTTCGCTACAGCACGAAACGCTGGTTTTGACATTAAGGTCTTGACTTCAAAGAATGAGAAGTATCAGAGAATCTGCCTGCTCCTTGTGAGATAGGAGAGCGGGGTTCAGCTTTTACAACTTTCTTGTGACTTCAAGGATTTCCGCGCGCCAAGCTCCTACGTTGAATCCGCGCTGGCCTGTCCCTAAATTCGATAAACCTCTGAAAGCACGTTTATCTTCGAGAAAAAGGGTCTCGTCCCCCGTGACAACCCGTCCAGCCACAGGAGGTGAGTCCAATCGGACAGGACGAACACGAGACCCTTGAAACCCTCTTCCAAAACGTAGACTTAAACCTTGCCGAAACACAGGCACGAGAATGCTTCCACACCACCGGACCAGGCAGACCACCACGCAACCCCCTCGGCCTCCTCAGAGCCTTCATAGTAATGCGCATGAAGGAGATAAGGAGCCTCAGAGAGCTCTCCAGGACCCTCAACGTCGATCCTAGGCTC
>Ga0114921_10000699_pt1 | contig 14350 bp, 12 predicted proteins | sample BentaG_FD_87016 | JGI IMG/M metagenome (GOLD analysis project Ga0114921, IMG submission 87016) | Deep subsurface microbial communities from South Atlantic Ocean to uncover new lineages of life (NeLLi) - Benguela_00093 metaG | ecosystem: Environmental > Aquatic > Marine > Oceanic > Sediment ...
GCAAGCAAACGAGGGAGCTTACTTTGGATCATGTAATTCCAAGACAGCGTGGTGGGGAGCATGCTTGGAAGAACGTGGTTAGTGCTTGTAAAGTGTGCAACCGCCGTAAGGGTGGGCGAACACCTGAAGAGGCAGGAATGAGCTTGCTATGCTCTCCACGCATCCCTCACCACAATGGGTTCTATATTCCTTACCATTATCTCAATAGCCATAACGAGTGGCGAAAGTATGTTCCTGAATAAATACGACTTGCTTTGTTCAGGTTATCTCATCGAGGGACAGTTCTCTAACAGTCTGGTCACTGAGCTTTATTGTTACTGTTTCTTTTAAGGGATTGGTGCTAACCACTTTGCCTTCCCCAAAAGGTGTTGAGACCTCCTGATTTACTCGAGGCATTTTCTCCTTCATAGCTGCATATTGCTTGCTTTCATAGCTGAGGCAGCACAGGAGTCGCCCACAAACTCCGGATATTTTCATGGGATTTAAGGATAACCCTTGCTCTTTAGCAATTTTGATGGATACTGGTGAAAATTCGGTGAGAAAATTCTGGCAGCATAGTAGACGGCCACATTTCCCCATGCCCCCGATCAATCTGGCTTCATCTCTAGGGCTTACTTGTCTCAACTCCACTCTTGTTTTGAGTCGCTGGCTTAGTTTTCGAACTAGCTCTCTGAAGTCGATTCTTGTTTGGGCACTGAAGTATATAGTTAAGTGCTTACCATCGAGGTTATAGTGAGCCACAAGGGGTTTCATTGCTAAATCAAGCTCACTAACGAATTCCTTACACCTATTGAGCGCTTCACTTTCTTTGTGGTGATTCTGCTCAGCTTTCTGTAAATCTTCCGGTTGTGCCAGGCGCATTATTTTGGCTAATCGTTTTGGGGGATGTTTTGCCTGCTGAGCCTCCGCAATAACCACTTTAGCTAGGTCTGCTCCGTGCTCTGTGCCCAATACTATGTAATCATTAAGTTCTACTTTGATTTCAGCAGTATCGCAATAGATTACCTTGCTTTTGGGTTGAAGATAAACTCCGACTATCATAGGCTAGCATTCCACCTTTGGCATATTAAGCATCACCCATTCCAATAATAAGCGTACATTTATGTTTTTGCTTAGTTGCTCTTTTAGCAAACATAAATCTGCAATGAAGCCATTGATTTCGCGCATGGTCAGATTGCTTGCCTTTCGTTGCAAAGTAGCTTTATAGTCTGTATTGGTGATAAGTTCCTCGCAGCTACCCCGAATAAGCATCAAGTCACGCCACCAATCAATCCAGTCTTCTATAATTTCTATCACGGATCTCCGCTGTCGATTGAATTGAATAGCCCACTCTTGGGCACAGGCAAAGCGCTGTTCTAAATTAGCAGTAAGTAGCGAGACAAATTTATTAATATTTTGAGTTCGCTGAGAAAGTAAATTATCATCTTTCACGGCTGATATTGCCCAGCCGAGGCAACCGTGGCTCAATCGGGCTAAAAGCTTTGCTTTGTTGGGAGCAATGTCATACTGGTCTACAAGTATTTTTTTTAGCTGCTTCATAGGCAGAGGCTTGAATTCGAGCCTTTGACATCGAGAGATAACCGTGGGTGGAAGGCGATTTTCCTCACTCGCTAGCAACAACCAAATGACTTTGGGTGGTGGTTCTTCCAAGATTTTGAGTAAACAGTTTGCTGCTTCAATGGATAAGTATTCGGCATCATTAATGATGAATACCTTGTATTTGCCTTCGTATGGTGGCAGGTTAGCTAAATGCTGAAGCTCTCGAATGGTATCGATGCTGATTTCTGCACTTGAGTTCAGGTGCGTGAAGATGACATCGGCATGCTTTTCCTGGGCAATTCTGAAACAAGAATGGCATTGACCGCAGGGTGGTTCACTTGCATCGCAATTCATCGCCTGTGCTATGTTAACAGCCAGAGTTCCTTTCCCTATGTGCCGTGGCCCTGTTAGGAGATAGGCATGTGCGATGTTACGTTCTTTAAGATTTTGTTTCAACAAAGATAGAAGTCTGTCTTGTCCAATTACTTGCCACATATCAAATTGTATCTAAGCTCATTAAATCTTGATAGGTTTCGCGGCGACGGATAAGAGTTGCTTTGCCTTCATTCACCATAGTTATGGCTGGTCTGGGCAAGGCATTATAATTACTCCACATCGGGATGGAATAAGCGCCGCAACCCGGGACAGCTATAATATCATCTGGAAAAACCGAAGCCAGATTAGTGTCGCTCACTAGAATATCCCCTGATTCGCAAAGCTTACCAGCAATGGTAACGATTTCTCTCTCTTCCTGTAAAACTTTATTGGCTACCAGAGCTTCATGTTTAGCTCCGTAAAGGGCAGGGCGGATGTTATCACTCATTCCACCATCGATACATATGTATTTTCTTATGCCAGGTATCTCCTTTATCGCTCCAACCTTATATAATGCTACTCCGGCTTGGGCAACAATGCATCTTCCCGGCTCGATGATAAGTTTGGGATGGTCTAGTTCAAATTGGGGAATAAGCTCGTTCAGCTTACCCGCTATAGCTTGAGCATATTCAGCTACATCAGGCGCTTTAGAATCCAAGGAATATCGGACAGCAAAACCTCCCCCAACGCCAAATTCATCGAATTGAAAGCTGTACTTTCGCTTCATTTGGCGAATGAAGCTGAGGACGAGCTCTATAGCTAGGCGGTAGGGTTCCAGCTCAAATATAGGGGAACCAAGGTGAAAATGAAACCCTACCAGATTAATGTTGGAAGCTGATATAGCTTGACTTACAGCTTCCTCAGCTTGTTCTGTGGCCAAGGGGAACCCAAATTTGCTGTCTAATGTTCCTGTAGTGGTATATTTGTGGGTATGGGGATCAACTCCAGGAGTAATGCGGAGTAAGATATCTTGCTTGATACCTTTCTCATAAGCTAGTTTATCAAGCAACTCAAGTTCGTAAAGATTATCTACTACAACTCGTCCAATGTTCCAATCGAGAGCTAGTTCCAGCTCTTCCAATGTCTTGTTATTACCGTGGAAATAAACCTTGCTTAGCGGGAAGTCTACAGAATGAGCAATGGTAAGCTCTCCACCAGAAACAACATCAAGTCCAAGCCCTTCTTGGTCGATGAGGGCGGCTAATGCTCTATTAAGAAATGCCTTGGAAGCGTAAATGACTAATGTGTTTGGATAGTATTTGTGGAATTCAGCGGTAAATTGACGGCATTTATGACGAATGGTGAACTCGTCGAAGACATAGAGGGGTGTGCTGAGTCCCTCGGCTAAATCAACGGTATCGCAACCGCCAATACAAAGATGCCCTTGACTATTTACTTCAGCAGTAAGCGGGAAAAGGGAAAGTTTAGGCGAAAATTTTGTATTCAATTTGACTCTAGAATGTTACCATAAATTTTCCTATTCAATCTATTTGCCAGTTTCATTATATCCTTCTTTCTGGCAATTTGCTCAACCCAGTCTTTGGGTATATTTTCATAGCCATAGTATATTCCTGCTAGCCCTCCAGTAACTGCGCCCGTTGTATCGGTATCGCCTCCAAGGTTTACTGCGTTGAGCACTGTTTCAGCGTACGAATTGTTGTTGAGAAGACACCACAGACTAGCCTCAAGCGTATCTATGACATAGCCGCTTGACTTTATTTCGTCCTCAATGAGCTTTGAAATGTCGGCTTGTAAAATTCTGGCGAAATTATTTACTCCCACGCAGTATGGGTCTTTTCGATAGAGATCCACGATAGTTGCTTTCATGCTCTGGTATGCTAATTTTGGCTCATCTCCTTTGAGGAGGTTAATTGCTAGCTGGATATAGATAGCACAAGCCATTTGTGACCTTGGATGAGCATGGGTAATAGAGGATACCTGATGGATTATTTCAAATTTTTTGGGAGCCTCGGCATTTTCGAGATAATATGCTAATGGCAAAATTCTCATCAGTGAGCCATTTCCATTGTCATATTCGTTTTTACCACCGGCTTCTTCGGGGTTTACACCTTTTGTGAGGCGGGAAATAGCCTGTCGACTTGTGTTTCCGACACCAAAGGTTTTCCCATATGGAGTCCAATAACCTTCATAAAGCCATTTACAAAATTTACGGGCAATATCATGCAGATTAAAGCCTTGACACAAGCTATCGGCTAAGCAGAAAGTAAGCGAACTATCATCCGACCATGTCCCCGCTGGCTGATTGTGAACACCATAGCCAACCATAGCGGTTACCGGATTTCTCTTCAATTCATCTCTGGAGCAGGACTCGAAAGGAACACCAAGCGCATCGCCAATACATAGCCCGAACAGACCACCGAGTATTTTATTTCTTTTCATCTTTAGAGATACCGCCCAGTATTGTATCAAATGGGTCTTACAGCGTTTTTTTGTTGACGGAGGAGATAGATGAACGTAGAATTTGAGGCAAATGTATACCAAAACTGTTTTTGACAACGGATTAAGGGTTATTACCAGTGCTATGCCTCATACTCGTTCAGTATGCCTCGCTTTTCTTATTGGTGCCGGCTCTTGTTATGAAAATGAGAGGGAAGCAGGCATTTCTCATTTTGCTGAGCATATGTATTTCAAAGGCACAAAGCGGAGGCCCACAGCTAAAGAGATAAGTCAGGATGTTGAGGGAGTAGGCGGCATAATCAATGCTGGCACGGATAAAGAAATGACCGTTTTTTGGTGCAAAGTAGCGGATGCCCATTTTCCTGTAGCTTTGGATGTGCTATCCGATTTGCTGTGCAATTCTCGTTTCGATTCCAATGATATAGAGCAAGAATGCCGAGTCATCATTGAAGAAATAAATATGAATATGGATATTCCTCAACAGCGAGTGAATATGCTTATTGATGAGCTTTTATGGCCAAACCAGCCTTTGGGGCGCGAAATCATCGGCAGTAAGGAAACTGTAGCTTCGACAACCAGAGAACGGATGTTAAGATACATCCGTCATCGATATTTGCCCAATGATACCGTGGTTAGTATTGCCGGCAATATACAGCCTGATGAAGCATTAGTTCGCATTGAGGCGCTGCTTCATGACTGGTCTGCGGGCCAGGTATCGGAGGGGTATGTGACGAATAGTGGACAAGACACACCGAGGTTACGTATCGAGCACAAGAACAGTGAACAAGTGCATCTTTGTTTAGGTGTCCATGGGTTCTCTCGTTTCCATCCACGACGTTTTGCTCTTGGCCTGCTGAACACAGCGTTTGGAGTGGGAATGAGCAGTCGCTTATTCACTGAGATCCGAGAGAAGAAAGGGTTGGCATATGACATACATAGCTATGTGGAGCATTTCCTTAATTCAGGGTCATTTGTTATCTACGCCGGTGTGGACACAAATAAGGCAGAAACTGCCATTGCCACCGTAGTTGAGGAAATAGCCAAGTTAAGGCAAGGAATCACTGCAGATGAGCTTCGCAGAGCCAAGGAGCTATCAAAGGGCAGGTTGCACCTTCGGCTTGAGGACAGTCAAAACATGGCTTTATGGCTGGGTGGCCAGGAATTATTGAGGCGGGAGATTCTCGGCATAGATGAGGTTGTCTCTATAATTGAGGCTATCACCGAGGATGAGCTAAAACAGGTAGCCCAAGAAATCCTGATTGATAATGGGCTCAACTTAGCTGTAGTAGGATCGGTAAAAAAGGAAGAACCTTTGCTAAATTTGCTCAAGCTATGAAAAGGAGCTGCCTGGTGAGCAGCTCCTCTTAATGATGGTGCTCGTTATCAATACTCAGGATACCCACCGGGTGGCATGGGCATTTTTTCCTTTTCAGGGATATCGGTTACCAAGGATTCGGTGGTGAGAATCATATTGGCGATGCTGGCGCCATTTTGCAATGCAGCCTTGGTGACCTTAAGCGGGTCAACAATACCTCTTTTCACCATGTCGACATCCAATTCATCCCTAAAGGCATCATAGCCCACACCTTTTGGGCTCTCCCTTACTTTGTTTACTATTACTGAGCTCTCTCTTCCGCTATTGACGGCGATACAACGAATAGGCTCTTCCAAGGCTCGTTTAAGTATAGCAACGCCAGTAGCTTCATCTCCCATGACCTTTAGCTTGTCCAGGGCAGGTATTGCGTTGAGAAGGGCAATGCCACCGCCAGGCAAAATGCCCTCTTCTACAGCGGCCCTTGTAGCCGAGAGAGCATCCTCGACACGGTGTTTCTTCTCCTTTAAATCTACCTCAGTGGCGGCACCTACCTTTATTACCGCCACGCCACCGGCTAACTTCGCCAGTCTTTCCTGGAGCTTTTCCTTGTCGTAATCGGATGTGGTTACGTCAATTTGGGACCTGATTTGCTTGATTCTCGCTTCGATATCTTTGGTTGCCCCTTTTCCATCCACGATGGTAGTATCATCTTTGTCAGCGATAACCTTTCGTGCTCGTCCCAGGTCTTCTATGGTTACTGAATCCAGCTTTCTGCCAATTTCCTCTGATATGACCTTACCGCCAGTGAGAACAGCTATATCCTGAAGCATTTCCTTTCGTCTGTCCCCGAATCCTGGTGCTTTAATTGCCAGAGGGCTTAAAGTTCCCCTCAGCTTATTGACCACCAAGGTAGCTAAGGGTTCACCGTCCACATCCTCAGCAATGAGAACGATATTCTTGGAGGTCTGGACCATCTTTTCCAAGGCGGAAAGGATATCATTCAAGGCGGATATTTTCTTATCGGTAATTAGAATGTATGGGTCTTCTAGTTCGCATCTCATCTGTTCGGCATTAGTGATGAAGTAGGGGCTGATATAGCCACGATCGAATTTCATACCCTCAACATACTCGGTTTCAAATTCAAGTCCTTTGCCTTCCTCGACAGTGATGACACCATCCTTGCCCACCTTTTCCATTACATCGGCGATTAAGTTGCCAATTTCTTGATCCACCGCTGATATAGCAGCCACCTGAGCGACTTGTTCTTTACCAGCCACGGGGATAGCCATTTTTTTAAGTTTTTCCACGACAGCGTCAACTCCCTTTTCAATGCCGCGTTTTAGAGCCATGGAATCAGCACCAGCGGCGATATTTTTGAAACCTTCGCTAATGATACCTTGTGCTAGAATAACTGATGTGCTAGTTCCATCACCACATTGGTCATTAGTTCTAGTTGCTGCCTCTTTTACTAATTGAACCCCCATGTTTTCAAATGGATCGGGCAGTTCCACATCCTTGGCAATGGAAACACCGTCGTTAAGAACCGAAGGAGCGCCAAATTTCTTGTCCAGTGCCACCGGACGCCCACGAGGCCCTAAGGTTACTTTAATTGCATTTGTTAGAGTGTCTATGCCTGTTTTGAGTGACTTTCTCGCTTCCTCACCGAAAAGAAGTTGCTTTGCCATTTCAATTTACCTCCTCTTTATGAACTTCGCTTAGCTAAAATATCGCTCTCACGCAGAATAATCAATTCTTCGTCGTCGAGCTTGATTTCTGTCCCGGCATATTTGGAATAAATCACCTTGTCTCCTACTTTTACTTCCATAGCGATACGCTTGCCATCTTCAGATAGCTTGCCTGGACCTATAGCGACGATTTTGCCTTCTTGGGGCTTTTCCTTGGCTGTATCCGGCAGGACAATGCCCCCTTTGCTTACTTCTTCTTGGGGGGTGGGTTTAATCACTACCCTGTCTCCTAAAGGCTTAATTTTAGTTGCCATAACTCCTCCTTTCCCAAAATTTACTTTTTAGCACTCTATGAACTAGACTGCTAAAAATTATAACACAAAAATTTTTGAATGCAAGCCCCCTGCTTATTTATTGACGAAACACAAAATTTTATATTAAAATCCTAAGTTCGATGTGCTTATCAAATGAAGGATGCCTAACATTTAGTTTGGGCATCCTTATTTTTATATTTAGATTAGGAAAGGAGACACCCTACCGTGTTTGATTTAGTTTGGATATGTGTAATTGTGGGGCTTATCGGTGCTGGTGTAGTTGGTTACTTTGTGCGCTATGTTTTAAGGCAGGACCAAGGCTCAGAGAAGATTAGGGAGATTTCTGGTGCCATTAAAGAAGGGGGGCTTGCTTTTATTCATCGAGAATACCGAACGTTGGGCATTGTGGTAGCGGTAGTAGCGATTATTCTCGTATTTGTTCCTGACCTGGGTTGGAGAGTAGCTGTGGCTTTTATCTTCGGTGCGCTATGCTCTATAGCTGCTGGATACGCTGGCATGAATATGGCACTCAGGTCTAACGGTAGGACGTGTGCCGCAGTACAAAAAGGCTTGAATCAAGGATTGAGAATTGCCTTCAGAGGTGGGGCAGTAATGGGGCTAACGGTAGTTAGCATTGGCATCATCGGCTTAGCTGTTCTTTATTTTGCTTGGCACGGCCTTCCTCCGCGGGAGTTCTTGGCTATAATTCCAGCCTATGGCTTCGGGGCTTCATTAGTAGCTCTTTTTGCCAGAGTGGGTGGTGGTATCTTCACCAAGGGTGCTGATGCCGGCTCAGATTTAGTGGGTAAGGTAGAGGCAGGAATACCGGAAGATGACCCCAGAAATGCTGCTGTTATAGCTGACAATGTTGGTGATAATGTCGGCGATGTGTGCGGCATGGGTGCTGACCTCCTTGAGTCTTATGTCGAAACCGTTATTGCTACTATGACACTCTGTATTGTTGGTGGTGTGGTAGCACCATGGGTAACTGGAACGTTGTTTCCTACGCTCTCAGCTGATGCTGCTCTGCAAGCTGCTTGGTGGTTACCAATGTTAATCATGGCTGGAGGCCTTGTAGCCTCTGTGATTGGCTGTTTTTTGGTTAGAGTAGGAGAGAAAGTGGAGATGGGTGCTCTTTTAGGAGCATTGCGTCGTGGCACGCTTAGCGCCACAATATTGACGGCAATATTTGGTTTTCTAATAATTTATTTTCTACATGCTAGCTTAGGCGTCTTCTGGGCGATGCTTGTCGGTCTTGTTGCTGGTGCGCTTATGGGTGAAAGCACAAATTACTTTACCTCTTATACCTATAAGCCAACGCTGGAAATTTCTGAGGCCTCTACCTCTGGTGCTGGTGCTACTATAGTTCGTGGCTTTGCTAATGGCATGATGAGCACCTGGCCACCGGTAATTTTGATAGCTATAGCGATTGGCGTAGCCTTTCACTTCGCTAGCTTCTACGGCGTAGCCTTAGCTGCTGTTGGCATGTTGTCCACTCTGGGCGTGACATTGGCTACTGATGCTTATGGACCGGTAGCTGATAATGCTGGAGGCATTACCACTCAAGCGGGGCTACCACCTGAGGTGCGTGAAAGAACTGATGCTTTAGATTCTCTGGGTAATACCACTGCAGCTACAGGCAAAGGATTTGCCATTGGTGCTGCTGCTATGAATTCCTTGGGGTTGATTCTCGCCTTCGCTATGGCTGTGGGTATAGTGACAGTCTCATCCACAGGCACACTAATACTACCTCCGGAATTAAGTCTGCTAAACACACCAGTTATCATTGGTGTAATTCTAGGTGCCCTTATGCCCGCTATCTTTTGTGCTATGACAATGAAATCTGTGGGTGTAACTACATCAGCTATTATAGAAGAAGTTCGCCGACAATGGCGTGAGATAGAGGGTATTATGGAAGGCACAGCCAGGCCGGAGTACGGTAAATGCGTAGATATTGCCACTGGAATAGCACTGAAGGAGATGATGGCTCCTTCAATAATGACCATAGTTATGCCCATACTCGTGGGGATAATCCTTGGCGTATATGCCCTGGCTGGTTTCCTTATTGGTGCCTTAGCTACCGGCTTTATCTTTGCCGTTATGTTAAACAACGCTGGTGGTGCATGGGATAATGCTAAGAAGTGGATTGAGGCAGGACATTTTGGTGGTAAAGGCTCAGAGGCTCATAAGGCAGGAGTGGTGGGAGATACTGTTGGTGACCCTATGAAGGATACTGCTGGCCCAGCATTGAATATAATGCTCAAGCTAATGTCGGTGATCTCATTACTATTAGCGCCGGTGTTAATGCATTTTGGTGGGCTGATTTAACTTTCTGATTTTTGGTCTTGACAAGCAAAAAGAGGATGGTTATAATTTGTTAGCCTAAACTAACATTTTCACTCATGATGGTGAAACAGAAGATGGTAAAGAAATATAGCGCAAGTGTAGAAGATTATCTTGAGGCAATAGCTAATCTGCATAAAGGTGAGAAAGCTGTGAAGGTCAAGCAGCTTAGTCGCATGCTGAATGTGAAAATGCCCAGCGTTACTGCAGCGCTGCAAAAGCTTTCTGAAGAAGGCCTTGTAGTGCATGAGAAGTATGGCCATATAGAGCTTACTCCTGAAGGTAATGAGACTGCTGGCGAAGTAATTCGCCGTCACAAGGTACTAAGCCGCTTTCTTGCTCAAGCTTTGGGTATTGACCAGAAAACGGCTGAAGAAGATGCCTGCAGGATTGAACATGTCATTAGCCCCCTTACCTTGGAAAGAATGATTAAATTTATGGAGTTTGTAGAAGTATGCCCGCCGGGAGAGGCTAAGTTCCCCCAAAGATATAGATACTATCTGGAGCACGGAGAACTCCCTCCGGAATGCTTGGAGAGAAGATCGGGAGAAAGGTAAAAAATTTTGCCGTGGCAAGTTAGCCATGGCTAACAAAGTTATCAATTGTTGATGGCAGGATACAGGAGCAAATCTGAACATGACCTTTGATAGACAGACGACGGTTGTCCAGATGCGAACGGGCGAAAGGGGTAGAATCATCGAGATTGCCGGGGGATATGGCCTGACGCGTCGGCTTGAAGCCATGGGGATCAGATCGGGGAAGAAAATAACCAAGGTCAGTTCCATGCTCATGCGCGGGCCGGTGACGATCCAAGTGGATGGTGTTCAGGTTGCCATTGGCTTTGGCATGGCCAGGAGAATCCTGGTTGAGCTAGAGAGCAAGTGAAGATACTTTTGATGGGCAACCCCAATGTGGGGAAGAGCGTCTTTTTCTCGCGCCTCACTGGGGTCAGGGTTATCGCTTCCAATTATCCGGGCACTACAGTAGAGTTCACCAAGGGGTATCTCAAACTGGGAGAGGAAATGGCTGAGGTGATAGATGTGCCCGGCACTTATACCTTGGAGCCTACTTCCAGGGCAGAAGAGGTGGCTACAGAGATGCTCAAGGACGGTGATCTAGTCATTAATGTCGTCAATGCTACCAATCTGGAGAGAAACCTATTTCTAACCATGCAATTGCTAGAAAGAGATATTCCTGTAGTAATAGCGCTCAACATTTGGGACGATACCAAGCATAGAGGAATACACATCGATGTCAAGAAGCTGGAGCAGGTTTTGGGGGTACCCGTTGTGCCCACAGTAGCAGTGACGGGAGAGGGAATGAAGGAATTGGTGACTCGCATCCATGAAGCAGCATCTCCACCTGTATCTCATCGAACGCGTGATGAGCGGTGGGCAGCAGTGGGCAGAATTATAGAGCAGGTGCAGACAGTAACTCATCGACACCACACCTGGCTGGAGCGCCTGGGCGATGCTTCGGTCAAGCCTTTCCCGGGAATCCTCATTGCTGTTTTGGTGCTTCTCGCCTCATTTATGGTAATCCGCTTCATTGGCGAAGGTCTCATTGTATATGTATTTGACCCGTTATTTGAGAACTTCTGGGCTCCCGTGATGATGCGACTAAGCGAATTTCTAGGATCAGGCGGCTTCCTGAACGATATCCTTGTTGGGAAATTGATCAATGGCGAGGTAAACTTCTTTCAATCCTTTGGCATCTTGACTACCGGGCTGTACATACCTTTTGGGATTGTGTTGCCTTACATCGTCTCATTTTATCTAGTGTTGGGATTTCTGGAGGACTCAGGATATCTGCCTCGCATAGCTGTGCTCCTTGACACTCTGATGCACCGTCTGGGAATGCACGGATACGCCATTATACCCACGCTCCTTGGCCTGGGATGCAATGTTCCCGGAATCCTGGCCACCCGAATTTTGGAAAGCAAGAGGGAGAGATTCATCGTTGCTACCCTCATATCCATCGGAATTCCCTGCGCCGCCCTTCAGGCCATGATCATCGGATTGGTTGGGAGAGAGGGTTGGCACTATGTAGCTATAGTGTATGGCACGCTTTTCGTGGTCTGGGTCATCCTGGGATTGATCTTAAACCTAACAGTGAAAGGGTTCAGCCCTGAACTCCTAATTGAGATTCCGCCATACCGCCTACCCGCGGCTCGCATTCTGGCTTCGAAGCTCTGGATGAGAATCTTAGGCTTCCTTAAAGAAGCAATCCCTATAGTTATGTTAGGCATCTTCGTCATCACCATTCTCTATGCCCTGAATGTATTTGACTACATCGCCAACTTTGCAGCGCCAGTGGTGACTGGACTTTTGGGGTTGCCCGGGGAGGCAACTGCGGCGCTGGTCATCGGCTTTTTTCGTAAGGATATGGCCGTGGGTATGCTCGGCGCCCTAAGTCTGAGTGCTAACCAGTTGGTCGTCGGCAGCGTGGTCCTGGCTATGTTTTTCCCCTGTATCGCCAGTTTTGTGGTGCTGGCTCGGGAGTTGGGACTTAAGGGCATGCTTGCTGCTACCGGGATAATGATAGCTGCTTCCCTGATTGTGGGCAGCCTGTTGAATTTGATTCTGTAAGCGGTTGAAACTGGACTTGGACATATTTGGTACGTTTTAATCTAGCAGCATCTTGAACGCCGCGCCAGGCCTTCTAGGAGCTCTGACATGACCGTTGCCTTGCCTATTATGCGGGGTAGCACTTCAAGCACTCGCTCTATATCACCTTCGGTAGTTTCTCGACCTAAGGTAAACCTGAGCGAGCTACGGGCTTGTTCCGGTGAGAGCCCTAGTGCCAGAAGCACATGCGAAGGTTCGGGATTCGATGAGCTACAACCTGAGCCGCTAGAAGCGTAAATCCACTCTGTTTCGAAGTTTAGAAGCACTAAATCCGCCCTAGCCGAGTCAATGGTCACATTGACATTGTTGGGTAGCCTTTTTGCGGGATGACCATTCAGCTGAATCTGTTCAATTTGCTCTGGTAGACCTTTAATGAATTTGTCACGAAGATGGCTGAGTCTCGTTCTCTCCTTAGTCATTTCCTCCATGGCAATTTCTACTGCCTTACCAAAGCCTATAATGCCTGGGGTATTCTCAGTGCCTGCGCGCTGTCCCTTCTCCTGTTCGCCTCCATGGATGAATGGAGCCAGCTTAGTGCCTTTCTTGACATACAGTGCTCCTATTCCCTTTGGTCCGTAAAACTTGTGGGCTGAGATGGAGAGTAAATCCACTCCCAGCTTGTCTACATCAACGGGGATATGTCCCACAGTTTGAACCGCATCCGTGTGGAAAATTATTCCTCGTTCTTTAGCAATCTTGCCTATTGCGCTTATTGGTTCTATGGTGCCTACCTCATTGTTGGCATGCATTATTGAAATAAGGATGGTTTTATCGGTGATAGCGTTCTTGATATCCTGTGGGTCAACCAGGCCCTGGTTATCCACGGGAAGATATGTAACGGAGAATCCTCTTTTCTCCAGAAACTTACACGACTCTATCACAGCGTGGTGCTCAATAGGGGTGGTAATGATGTGATTCCCTTTATGTTCATTGGCGTAAGCAACACCCTTTATGGCGAAATTGTCTGCCTCTGTCCCTCCACTGGTAAAAACGATTTCCTCACTCTGAGCATTAATCAGGCTGGCAATCTTGTTCCTTGCCTCCTCAACGGCTTTCCTTGCTTCCTGCCCGTAAGAATAGAGAGTTGAGGGATTGCCGAAGGCATCGCTGAAATATGGCAGCATCGCTTTTACCACCTCAGGGTGTGTCGGTGTGGTGGCAGCGTGATCAAGATATATCCTGTTCATCGAAGTAGTGTGTTATTAAAGCAAGTATAGCTGGAAATGGGCAAGTTGACCGCATTATTGACAATTTCGGGTTTTTTAATATAATCTTATAGGTTCGCAATTATTTAAGGAGGTTGGATAATGCCGATTAACATGATTGTCTGTTGTAAACAAGTTCCTGATCCTGAGGCTCCCCCAGCTTCATTCAAGGTGGCTGGGGACAAGATGACTGTGCCGCCAGATGTAAAGCCAGTGGTTAGTCCCTATGATGAAAATGCTGTGGAGGCTGCGCTAAGGATTAGAGACACGATAGGCGGCAAAATCACGGTGATTAGTTTGGGAAACAATCTGACGCGTGACGTGATTAAGAAACCGCTGTCTGTGGGTGGTGATGAGCTTATCCTTCTTGAAGACGCGGCTTTTGAAGAGGGTGATAGTTGGACGACGGCCAATGCACTGGCTGCGGCGATCAAGAAGGTGGGGGAATATGACCTTATTCTCTGTGGGCGTCAATCTGCTGACTGGAATGCCGGGCAGGTTGGTTTAGGTATTGCGGAAATTTTAGGGA
>Ga0114921_10000700_pt1 | contig 14339 bp, 22 predicted proteins | sample BentaG_FD_87016 | JGI IMG/M metagenome (GOLD analysis project Ga0114921, IMG submission 87016) | Deep subsurface microbial communities from South Atlantic Ocean to uncover new lineages of life (NeLLi) - Benguela_00093 metaG | ecosystem: Environmental > Aquatic > Marine > Oceanic > Sediment ...
AAGAACAAACTTCAACGAATTGGGAAATATCGAGAGGAAAGAGCTGCAAGGATTTTGGATAAGATTAATGTAGAATTTGAAAAAGAAGGAATTGAAAAGTTAACGAGGAAGGAACTGAGGGCGATTCGAGATTCTGTTGACGGAGTGCTTGGGAGGCCTCACATAGCGAACTATTTGGTGAGAAAGAGAATTGTTAGAACCAAACAAGAGGCTTTTGATAAGTATCTTGTGAAATGCGACGTTCCTAAGTATCCTCTTTACGTTGGAGAGGCGTCGAGATTGGTGAGGAATGCTGGAGGAATAGTAGTGTTAGCTCATCCCAACGATCCTCATGGAACTTCACTTGTGAGGCTGACTAGATCGCTGCCCGAACAGACAGAGATAATAGAAGAGTCAATTTTAAGGTGCATTGATGGGGTGGAGTGTTGGCACTCCAGAAATGACGCTCTAACAACGAATCATTATGTAAAGTTTGCAAAAAAACATGGGCTGATCATGACTGGGGGAAGCGATTGCCATCAAAAGCCGATTCTCATGGGAACTGTGAAAGTTCCCGGATATGTAGCTGAGCAATTCAGTTTTGAGTGAGCTTTTAACGATTAAAGAATTTTCGCGTAGGTGGAGGCTAGTTTGAAGTATGCCTTTGCTTCTTTCATTGCTGCACTCTTTTCCTCACCACCTACGCTAGGGTCTTTAAGTTTGAAACTGGTGACTTTTCCTCGCACATAGGCTCGGTAGCATTTGTAGAAGGGGAGAAGTTTCGTCAACTCTTGGTCTCCAGAATATTTGACATATCTTTTGACGAAGAAGTTAGATAGATCGGTTCGTTCTTTGAAGTCTAAGTCCATGGCTAAGAAGGCAATGTCAGAGGCAACGTCAGAATACCTAAACCTTTCGTTGAATTCTATCGCGTCGAAAATGTAGATTCGGTCTGTAACAAAGATGTTACCCGAATGGATGTCTCCGTGACAATCTCTAACTCGACCCTCGTCAACCCTCTTCTCAAAAAAAGACACGTTTCTCTTCATGAAACCATCGATCCTTTCACGGATTAATTTGAAATCCTTCACAGATATCGTTTCGCCGACAAACTCCCGAGTCTGCTCAAAATTCTCCCTCCAATTGGTTCCGATTATCCCAAAGGAACCGAACTCGCCTATCCTCCTATTCGTCTCCGCCTTCGAATGAAAATCCGCGATGATCCTTGCTATTATGTCAACGAGTTTGCCATCCACCTTGTTCTCTTCAAGAAGCCTATTCATCATCCTTTCTTGAGGCATCCTCTTCATCTTCACAGCATACTCAACGGTCTCTCCTTCGCCTTTTATCTTGATAACGTTCGATCTGTTGATAGGAACAACCTCAAGATACATGTCTCCGCACAACCGTCTGTTGAGCTCCAACTCTTTTTCACAGAACAAACGCCTCTTCTCGAGAGTTGTGAAGTCTAGAAACCCGCGGTCCACAGCCTTCTTCACCTTGTAGACAAAATTTCTAGTTAGAAAGACGAAGGATATGTGAGTCTGGATCAGTTCAATTTGACCTGGTTCTTCATCATAAGCTTCAGGCTTCATTAGAGCGTCCACAACTTGCTTCTGAACCATCGGGTTCTCCCCAACCTTGCTACTCTGGATAAAACTTCAATGAATCATATAGGAATATCCCTATGAGAAACCCCTAAACTCCAAAGCAACCGTGAACCCCGAAAAGCTGAGTCCAAGTCAATGCACCCAAAAAATTTAAGGTCCTCAAGAAAACATTTCATCTTAAAGCTTTGAGAGAAAAAACTATGCGCTTCAAGCCATCTAAAATCTTGATTACCGGCAGCGCAGGATTTATTGGCAGCCATTTAGTGGATCGCCTAATGATGGATGGCCAGAACGTAACCGTCTTCGACAACTTGAGCAATGGAAGTCTAAAGAATCTCCAACGCTGGTTAGAGAACGAACGTTTCAGGTTCATCAAAGGTGATTTAAAAAAAACAAGCGACGTTGAAGAAGCGGTTAAGGACATCAAATTACTGTTTCATTTGGCAGCCAACCCTGAAGTTCGCGTCGGAGAAACGGATCCATACATACATTTTCAGGAGAACCTTGCGGCTACTTTTAATCTCCTTGAGGTTATGAGAAAGAGCGCTTCGGCTAAGACTTTTGTCTTCTTTTCCACTTCCACAGTTTACGGCGAAGTAGAAATCCTTCCTACTTCCGAGGATTACGGTCCTTCGATTCCTATTTCGACTTACGGCGCTTCAAAACTTGGATGCGAAGCCCTTGCGTCCAGTTACGCGCATACTTTTGGATTACTCACCTTAATCTTGAGGGTAGCCAACGTGGTGGGTTCAAGAGCCAACCACGGTGTCATCATCGACTTTATTAACAAACTGGAAACAGACCCTAAAAGACTTGAGATTCTTGGAGACGGAACCCAGAAAAAATCTTACCTCCACATCAAAGACTTCATCGACGCAACTCTCCACCTAATCAGTCGATTCTTAGATGACAAAAAGAAAGCGGATGTATATAATGTCGGTTCAGTTGACCAAGTTGAAGTTGAAAAAATCGCCGAAATCGTGGCAGAGGAGATGGATCTTCAACACGTTAAATTTGTTTTCACGGGTGGGGTTGATGGCGGTCGCGGCTGGCTGGGAGACGTGAAGATTATGCTTCTTTCAATAGACAAGCTTATGAAAACAGGATGAAAACCGAAATACAACAGTGAACAAGCAGTTAGGCTCGCTGTGAAAGCAATTTTAAAAGAGAGATAACACTTGACCCTAAAAGAGATTTAAAGACATAAAACATATAAACGAGCATTCTCCAGTTGAATCAGCACATCAGGACTGAATAAAATGCCAAAATGGGGATACTCAATAACCGAACTAGAGCCGGACAGAACCGCGAAAGCTAGCGGACGCGAGTTGAGAGTATCCCCAAAACACGCAAGAGAAGTATGTAAGACAATAAAAGGAATGAAGCTTGATCAAGCCAAGGAATATCTTCAACAGGTTATTTTAAAGAAGAAACCTGTTCCCTTCCGTCGATACAAAAAGAAGGTAGGCCACCGCCATGGAATAGAAAAAGCCAGCGCTGGCAGATATCCAGTCAAGGCCGCACAAAAAATCTTGAAGGTTCTAGAAAGCGCCGAAGTAAACGCTGAATACAAGGGACTCGACGTGGAAAGACTTCGAATAATCCACGCATCAGCCTATCCAGGAATGAAGATAAAAAGATATATTGAACGAGCCTTCGGACGATCATCACCACGCTTCGAAACCCTCTGTCACGTAGAACTTGTCTTAGAAGAAATAGAGGGAACCTAAGTGTCTGCAGTCAAGCACTTTATAGAGGAATCGGTGAAAAAAGCAGAAATCGACGAATTTTTGCGAAACGAATTCGAAAGAGCAGGATACGGCGGCGTAAGCATCACAAAAACCCCGCTTGGAACCCACATAGTGATATACACCATGCGCCCAGGCTTGGTCATTGGAAGAGGAGGAGAAACCATAAGGGAACTCGCAAGAGTACTTGAAGAAAAATTCCAGCTTCCTAACCCACAGATTTCTGTGGCTGAAATCGAAATTCCAGAACTCAACGCCTATGTTGTAGCCTCACGAATCGCTTCAGCTTTGAAACGAGGCGTCCACTACAGGAGATCTGGATACTGGGCCTTAAACCAAATCATGGAAGCGGGAGCACTAGGCGCAGAAATCATCATAAGTGGAAAGTTACGAACGGACAGATCTCGATACGAAAAATTTCGAGCAGGATACATGCCCAAAAGCGGAGAACCCGCAAGGAAATACACGAGAAAAGCGGAGGTCTCCGTCCAATTGAAACCCGGCATTTTGGGAGTAAAGGTACGAATAATACCTCCTGAAGCAAAGTTTCCTGATCAAGTGCAGATAGTTGAAGAAGAAATAGTAGAAGAAGAAAAAGAAACCGAAACAGCCACCGTTACGACTGAAGAAGCAGAGGATGATGGAGAATAACATGCCGATCTTAAGGATAAAAGACATTCGGTCTATGTCTTCTAAGGAACGTAAAGAAAAGATAGCCGAGCTACGAACAGAACTAACAAGATTGAAAACAATGGTTAAAGCAGGAGGGTCTATCGACAACCCCTCTCGGATACGAGAACTTCGTAAAACGATCGCCCGCATTCTCACCATTGAAACCGAAGAAAGACAAGCGAAGGAGAAGAAATGATGAAGGTCACGCCAGCCATAGTTCAACAAGAACTCATTGGACTCAACGCAAAGGTTGTTAGGAGCTCCCACCCCGGCTACGTGGGAATCGAAGGCAAAGTGCTCGACGAAACCCGCAACACTATTTTAATACTGCATAAAAACAAGAAAAAAACTGTCATCAAAAATACATCAGTTTTTAATTTCACCACGCCGGACGGAACGATCGTAGAGATAGACGGGAAAGCCATCGTCGGGCGACCTGAAGCTCGAATCAAGAAACGAGTTAGGAGGCGGTGGTAAATGGCAACTCTCTCTTTGAAAAAACCGAGGAAAACATGCAACGACCGTAACTGCCCCTTCCACGGAGCCCTTCCAATAAGAGGACATGCGCTGGAGGGAGTTGTCGTTAGCGCCAAGATGGACAAAGCAGTCATCGTTCGACGTGACTATCTAAATTACGTGCCAAAATTCAAACGTTACGAACGGAGGCACAGCCACATACCCGCCCATAACCCTCCCTGCATAAACGTCAAAGCGGGCGATCGGGTGAAGGTAGCGGAATGTCGCCCCATAAGCAAAACCGTTTCATTTGTCGTCGTTGAAAAAATGGAGGAAGGACGGGGTGGCGGCAAGAGCTAAATCACGCGCCTTCATGGCCAGAGGAGTACTTGGTCAGACACCGAAAATTTCTAGGGGCTTGCCTGTTGGGGCCGTCATAAAATGCACAGACAACACAGGGGCTAGAAAACTTAGAATAATTCAAGTAATGGGATACAAGGGACGACTAAGACGGCTTCCGGCGGCTGCTGTTGGAGACATGGTTGTCGTTTCGGTTAGAAAAGGAACGCCTGACATGAGAAAAAAAATCTTTCACGCCATCGTGGTTCGACAGAGAAAACTATATCGCCGTGCTGAGGGAATCTGGGTTCAATTCGAGGACAACGCAGCCGTCATAATGACCCCAGAAGGTGAAATGCGAGGCTCAGAGATTCGGGGACCCGTTGCGAAGGAGGCGGCTGAACGATGGCCCAGAATAGCCAGCGCCGCAAGCATCATCGTATAGGAGAGGAAAGATGAAAACAACCAAACCTGGAAAACAGAGAAAAAGAATGCACCAGGCCCCCCTTACCGAACGATATAGAAGATTCTCCGCATCCCTCTCGCCCAAGCTAAAAGGATCCCATAACACCAACTCGGTTCCTGTGAGAACCGGTGACACCGTCAAGATTATGAGGGGAGATCGCAAGGGGTTTGAAGGAAAGGTCAGTCGAGTTGACCGAAAAAAATATAGAATATTCGTTGAGGGAGTGACCCGGGAAAAGGTGGACGGAACCACGACACTGATCCCAGTTCATCCATCAAAAGTTATGATCACCCGCCTCAATCTTGATGACAAATGGCGCAGAAAGATGCTAGAACGAAAGGGCGCAGTTGAGAAAGCCAAAATGCCCAAAGAAAAAATCGTTGAAGAAGAGGCTGAAGCTCCAAAGAAAAAAGCAAAAAAGAAAAGAACACCACGTAAGACCACCAAAAAATCTGGAGGAACATAAATTGGGGAAAAAAGGTGAAAGGAAGCATTTAAAGCGAAAACCAGCGCCGAGAATATGGTCCATTCACCGAAAGGAAGCCGTTTGGACCCTTAAGCCCAAGCCTGGTCCCCATCACCTTTCGCGTTGCATACCCCTTGCACTCATTGTCCGCGACATGCTTAAATTCGCAAAAACAGGAAAGGAAGCCAAAAAGATAATTTCTCAAGAAAAAATAAAAGTTAACGGAAAGGTTCAACGGGAAGAACGCTTTCCCGTAGGTTTGATGGACGTAATCTCCATACCTGACACTGAAAAAGTTTATCGAGTTTTACCCTCTAGAAAGGGACTTTTTCTTCATCCAATCGAACATGATGAAACGGAGTTTAAACTCGGTCGGATCGAAGACAAAACTGTTGTGAAGGGGGGACATGTACAGCTTAATCTCCATGACGGAACAATTGTGCTGATTCGGGTGAATAACCCTAAGAAACCTGAAGAGGATGTATATCAAACCCTAGATACGTTAAAGCTAAGCATCTCTGATCGAGAGCCCCTTGGATACATGAAGTTAACTGTAGGAGCGCCCGCGATAATTATTGGCGGGAAGAATATAGGCAAGTATGGCAAAATCACCGCTATAGAAGAAAAAACAGGCCAAAAACGTAGAGAACTGCTTGTTACCATCGAGGACAAAAACGAAAACCAGTTCCAAACAATCCTCAATTTTATCTTCGTCCTCGGCGACACCGAACCTTCCATATCCCTACCTGAGGTCGATTAACTTGTCTGAAGAAGAAATCCGCAAGAAATGGAACGAAAACCCCATGCTTAAACCCAGAATAGAAAAGGTAACGGTTAACATTTCCGTTGGAACGTCTGGAGAGCCCCTTGAAAACGCGGCGACGATTCTCAAGCAACTGACCGATCAACAGCCCTGCAAAAGAAAAGCCAAACAAACCATACGCGATTTCGGCATTAGAAAGGGAGAACCCATCGCTTGCCTCGTAACTCTTCGGAAGGAAAAAGCGAAAGATTTTCTCAAAAAGACTTTCCGTGCCGTCGACAACAAACTGTCGAAGAAAAGTTTTGATCGTTACGGCAACTTTTCTTTCGGCATCAAGGAGCACATAGAAATCCCAGGCACCAAATACGTACCAGAACTCGGCATACACGGCATGGATGTTTCAGTTGCTCTCGGCAGACCTGGATACCGCGTTAAGCGTAGACATCGCGCCAAGTCCAAGATCGGGCCAGATCACTTACTGACAGCCGAGGAGGCAATGCTCCTTATTAAAGACGAATTTGAAGTTGAAATAGTGTAAACGCACGGTGACATCCATGGTGAAACAGAAGCCCAGAAAAGAGCGAAAGTACGGCAAGGGTAGTCGACCCTGTAGACGATGCGGATCCTACGGTTCGGTCATCCGTCGATACGGGCTTAACTTGTGCCGCCAGTGCTTTAGGGAGATCGCTAAAGAATTAGGTTTCAGAAAATACGAGTAAAGGAGAGGTTACAAGTTGCCAATGATGGACACTCTTGCAAATGGGTTGACAACCATCATGAATAACGAGATGCGACGCAAACGTGAATGCGTGATAAACACAGCCTCCAAACTTTTAGGGCGCGTTTTGAGAGTCATGCAGTTGAACGGTTACATCGGGGAGTTTGAATTCGTTGATGACGGGCGTTCCGGAAAATTTAGGGTGCAACTCCTTGGACGAGTTAACAAATGTGGCGCCATAAAGCCTCGCATTCCTGTAAATCTTAAAGAAATTGAAAACTGGGAGAAACGTTTCCTCCCATCTAGAGACATAGGCGTCCTAGTGGTTTCCACTTCCCAAGGAATTTTGTCCCATCGCGAGGTCAAAGAACGAAAAATTGGTGGACGTCTCCTAGCTTTTGTTTATTAGGAGAAACAAAAATGCGAGTAATTGATACCCTGAAAACTGTTGAAATCCCTGAAGAGGTGGACGCCAAGATAGACGGGAGAATCGTCACAGTAAGAGGTGAGAAAGGAGAATTAACTAGAGACTTTTCCCACACGCCCATATCCATTTATCTGGAAGAAAAGACGATCACAGCTAAGGCAAATTGGCCTCGCAAAAGGGAGGCCGCCCTCGTAGGAACCGTTTGCTCTCACATTCGGAACATGATAACCGGAGTAACGAAGGGATTCACCTACAAATTAAAAATCGTTTTCTCCCACTTCCCCATATCCGTCAAGGTTAAAGAAAAAACAGTGGTGATAGAGAACTTTACCGGGGAACAGAGTCCACGCATAGCAAAGATAATGGGAGACACCAAGATCGTGGTGAAGGGAGACGACGTAATCACGCAGGGAATCAACATTGAAGACGTCAGCCAAAGCGCTGCAAACATCGAAAAAGCAACCAAGATTAAAAGAAAAGATCCTCGAGTGTTTTTGGACGGCATCTACGTTTACGAGCGACACGAGGGAATGGAAGAATGAAAAGCAACAAAAAGCCTGAGCCATTCACCGGAGAACGACCCCCAAAGAAACGTCAACTCAGTAAGCACAAGAAACCCAAATTCAAGCGCCAAGAAAGCTGGCGATACAAACGAGTGAAAGAGAACTGGAGAAAACCACGCGGAATAGATAGTAAAATGCGTAAAAAAGTTAAGGGATGGCCTCCCTCTCCCGGGGCAGGTTATCGTAGTCCCAAGAAAATAAGGGGGCTTCATCCATCAGGATACGTAGAAGTCCGGGTTCAAACAGTAGAGGACCTCAACGAACTAGACCCCGGAACTCAAGCAATCAGAATCGCTCGCACGGTTGGAGGTAAAAAGAGAGTCGAAATCTTAGCCTTAGCCGATGAAAGAGGGATTCATGTTTTAAATCCAAGAATAGCAAAAGAACTCGAAGAATTTGAGGAAGAAGAGGTGGAAGAGGAAGAAGAGAAAGAGGGAGAAAAGGATAAGGAGGAAACCAAATAGCCTAGATGGAGTGAAGGAGAATTGAGTCTTAGAAGCCAGCGCCGTTTAGCCGCCGAAATACTCAAGGTTGGTGAAGGTCGAGTTTGGATCGACCCCGATCGAACAGAAGATGTTGAAGCTGCCATTACCCGAGAAGAAATCAGGAAGTTAATTCATGAAGGGGTCATTCAATCCCCTCCAAAGAAGGGAGTTAGTCGTGCCCGAGCCAAAGTTTTGAAGAAAAAGAAAAAGAAGGGGTTAAGGAGAGGACCGGGAGGAAAAAGCGGTTCTGCTCGAGCAAAGATCTCCAAAAAGCAGGCTTGGATGAAAAAGATTAGACCTTTAAGGAAAAAATTACGTGAATTAAAAACCAGCCGCGCGATTACGAAAAGTGTTTATCGTCAACTTTATGACAAGGCAGGAAGCGGAGTTTTTGAGTCGACGGCTGATCTAGAACGCTACATTAGAACCCGTGGTTTAGGGAGGAGACGGTAATGGCAACTGGTCCCAGCTATCGAGTTCCTTTCCGCAGACGGAAAGAGGGAAAAACAGATTATCGATCACGGAGAGCTCTTGTTTTATCTAGGCTACCTCGCTTAGTTGTTCGACTCACATTAAAGCATACAATCGTTCAGATCGTCAAAGCCGAGGTTGCCGGTGATAAGGTTGCTGTCTCAGCTCATTCTCGTGAATTGACGAAAACCTATGGTTGGCAAGGTAATTGCAGAAACGTTCCAGCTGCTTACTTAACTGGACTCCTCTGTGGTCTTAAGGCAATGGTTCACGGCGTAAAAAAAGCTGTTTTAGACATAGGTTTACATTCTCCATCCAGGGGAGCGCGAGTTTTTGCCGCCCTAAAAGGAGTCCTTGACGCTGGCGTTACAGTTCCCCACAGCGAAAAAATGCTTCCAGACGAAACTAGAATAAGTGGAAAACACATTGCTGACTACGGAAGTCAACTGTCTTCAAATCCAGAAATCTATCAACAAAAGTTTTCCAAACATCTTTCAAGGGGCCTACGGCCAGAACAACTTTCAGAACATTTTTCTTTGATAAAAGAGAAGATCACATTCGCATTCGAGAAGAAGGAGAAGGAAAGAATATGAGTTCTAGTGACGAAAAAGTTGAAGGTTGGATGCCTCGTACAAGGCTAGGAAAAATGATTCATGAGGGCCAAATCTCCTCCATAGAAGAAGTGTTCATGGAAGGATTAAAAATACGCGAGCCCGAAATAGTGGACATTCTCCTTCCAGACCTACAAGAAGAAGTTATCAACATAGGCCTGGTGCAGAAGCAAACAGACGCTGGAGAAAAGTCCCGGTTTAGGGCCATCGTAGTCGTGGGAAACCGCGATGGTTATGTTGGTTTGGGCTCGGAAAAGGCTAAGCAGGTGCGCACCGCCATCCAGAAAGCGGCTATAGACGCGCGTCTCAACATTAACCCTGTCCGTCGAGGCTGTGGAAGCTGGGAATGCGGATGTGGAAAACGGCATTCTTTGCCCTTCCAAGTTCGAGGCAAATGCAGTGGAGTCAAAATCGTGCTAATTCCGGGACCACGAGGCTTGGGTCTTGTTGCAAACGAAGTGGCTAAGATCATCCTTGAATTGACTGGTGTTAAGGATTGCTGGACGAGAAGCTACGGCTCCACGAGAACCGTTCCCTCCTTCGCTTACGCCATCTTTGATGCCCTTCGAAAGACCTACAGCCTAGTCACACCAAAGGACTGGGTGAGATAAGATGGGAGAAAAACGGAAATGTTTGGTGGCTGTTCGGGTTCGCGGTCTCAGTGATATTTCCCAAGAAACCAAAGATACGCTTAACATGCTTCGTCTAACCCGAAATTGCCACGCCACGTTGATTGATGACCGCCCCTCTTACACCGGAATGCTGCATAAAACGCAGCACTGCGTGACTTGGGGCGAAATCTCTAAAGAAACCGTAGCACTTCTTTTGAAGAAAAGGGGAAGACTCGTCGGTGATAAAAAATTGACAGAGGAATATGCTCAAGAGCTGGGCTACAAATCGTTGGGCGACTTAGCTGAAGCCACGTATAAGGTGGAAGTTGAGTACAGTCATCTCCCCAAAGTAAAGCCGGTATTCCGCCTACATCCACCGAAAAAAGGTTTCAAGGGAAAGGTGAAGAGAAGCTACGCCGCTGGTGGGGTCACTGGATATAGAGGAGAAGCCATTAACGACCTCATAAAACGGATGGTGTAGTTGGCTCCAGCGATACCTTTTATAGTCACCTTCTCATGCACAGTTTCTGTTAAGGGAAGGAGTTCCGTTGAGCGAACGTTGGTGGAGAAGGAGAAAGAAAAAACGTCCCTGGTTCAACGATTTCTTTGACGAGTTTGATAGACTTCAGGGAATGACAGATGAAATTATGCGGAAAGCATTTGAAACGACTTCTGAAAGAGCGAAAGTTCGTCGACCTTACGTTTACGGTTTTTCCATGTCCGTTGGACCTGATGGAAAGCCAGTGATTCGGGAGTTTGGGAATGTTCAACCAAGTCGAAGGGGACCCAAAATCCGGAGAGAACGGGAACCTCTAGTTGATGTTATCGAAGAGGATAAGGCGGTAGTTATTGTAGCTGAACTCCCAGGCGTAGAGAAAGACGACATTAGCCTCCACGCAATCGAGGACCACCTAACGGTTTCTGTGAACACACCTAACCGGAAATATCGTAAGGAATTGACGCTTCCAGCTAGAGTGGACCCGAAATCAGCGTGTGCTTCGTACAAGAATGGAGTACTGGAGGTAAGGCTGAAAAAACTGGAGACGGCAGTTAAGGGTGAAAGAATATCAGTGAAATAATTTGAGGTTTGGAATTTGCCTCACAAACTCAGGAAAATTAGAAAGAAACGCGGTTCCAGAACCCATGGATATGGTCAGGTAGGGCAGCATAGGAAAGGGTCGAAAGGTAGAAGGAAAGCCGGGCGTCACAAGGAAGGATGGACATATGTAATAAAATATGAACCAGATTACTTCAAAAAGAGGGGATTCACATCTCAAAAAGCCATTAGCAGAAAAACTAACGTCATCAACGTGGGAGAACTGGATGAACTATCCCATAAGCTAACAGCAGAGAAAAAACTGGAAAGAAAACAAAAGAAAATTTTCTTAGACCTGGACAAACTTGGATACAACAAGCTTTTGGGAATGGGCAAAATAACTGAGCCCATGCTTGTTAAGGTGGTTGCCCACTCAGAGGCGGCAGCCAAAAAAATAGAAGAAGCAGGCGGGCAAATCCTCCAAGAAAAAGGCTAGACGTAAAATACACGCCCTAATCTACAGGAGAGACCGGGACTAGCAGAGACTAAAACAGACACAACATCCAAGTCAAAGCTTTTATATTCACGTTTTACCTACGCAATTCTACTAATTAATAATCCAACAACAAACATGAACAAAAAGGCGAAGAAAAACCATGGCCGGCAGATTCCTCTCGATATTCGGACCATTCTCAAGATTCATGCCAGAAGTAAGCCCACCTACCCGAAGAGTAGGCTTCAACGAAAAAATCTTCTGGACAGCCATGGCCCTCGTAATATACCTCATCATGAGTGAAGTACCTCTCTACAAAGTCGGGGTAGGCGGAGGATGGGAACTCACCTATCTCCGAGTAATCTTCGCTTCAAACAGGGGTACCCTCATGGAACTGGGAATAGGCCCCATCGTAACAGCTGGCCTCATCCTCCAATTACTCGCCGGATCAGGCATGATAGCTTGTGACTTTGCCAATCCAGACGACCGAGCCCTCTTTACCACAGCCAGCAAAGTCTTCTCCGTAATCATGACTGGAGTTCAAGCCTCTGCATACCTTATCGGCGGTGTGTATGGTTCCCTAGACGCAGGTACATCCACTATTGTCTTCCTTCAACTCTTAGTTGCCGGGCTCGTGCTCATGCTCTTAGACGAAATGATACAGAAAGGCTGGGGAATTGGAAGCGGAATCAGCCTTTTCATCCTAGCTGGCGTAGCCCAACGCGTTTTGTGGGACGGCTTCTTCCCTGGGCCTTCCATGGGGGATGGAAAAAGCTCTGGAGCCTTCATCGCGTTATTTCAGACACTCATGAAACGTGAACCCTTGATAAACGCGTTCATCAGAGTTGACAGTACAGGCAACGTATTGAACCTACCTACTATGTTAGGTTTTTTCACAACAGTAGCCGTTTTCATCATAGTAATATACGTTGAAGGAGTTAGGGTTGAGCTTCCCGTTTCCCATGCTAATTACCGAGGATTTCGAGGTAAATACCCGATCAAACTTCTATACGTTTCTAACCTACCGGTCATCTTTGCTTCTGCCCTTTTTGCAAACGTGTACTTCTTCTCCCAACTTCTTTGGAGCAGATTTAACCCGAATAACACAAACTTCTGGCTTAACCTTCTTGGTCGATATAGCGTAGGAGAAGGAGGTCAACCTCAACCCGTAGGCGGCCTTGTCTACTACGTGATTTCCCCCAGAAATATTTCAGATGTTACGAGCGATCCCACAAGGGCCCTCGCGTTCGCAGGCATCATGATTGCATTTTGCATAGTCTTTTCACTCACATGGCTCGAAGTGGGAGGCCTAGGTCCAAGAACCGTTGCGAAACAACTCGTCGACGCCGGGATGCAGATTCCAGGATTTCGAAGATCTGGAAGATCCATAGAACAAGTTCTTAAGCGTTATATTCCAGTAGTTACAATACTCGGAGGGGCAATAGTAGGATTGATCGCCTCGGTCGCGGACTTCTTTGGAGTGTTCGGAACGGGAATGGGCATCTTGCTGTCAGTTGGAATTTTGTATCAGTATTACCAACTCCTCGTGCAGGAGCGTGTTGCCGAAATGTATCCAGCCTTTCGTCGCGTATTAGGAGGATAAAAACATTGGGTAGAGTTATCGTTGTCACCGGAATCCCAGGAACAGGCAAAACAACCGTTTGTAACGAGACACTGAAACTCGCTGAACAAACACGAAAAAAAATTCAGGCGACAAACTACGGATCAATTATGGTTGAACTATCTCGCAAGCGTGGAAAATCCCTTCACAGAGACGAATTAAGGAGATCTGGGCTGACTTTTCAACGCAATCTTCAGGCAGAGGCGGCTAAAATCATTTCCAAAAAAACTGGTGAAGTCGATGGAGACCTCATCGTTGATACCCATATGTCGATAAAAACTGCGAACGGATACTGGGCGGGTTTACCGTTCCACGTTCTGCAACTTCTGAATCCGGACATGTTCGTTTTAGTTGAAGCAGAACCCCACGAAGTACTCTCTCGTAGGTTTAGAGATAAAACTCGGAAACGAGACAAGGTTTTGGAAGATGAAATAATGGAGGAGATTCTCTTTTCAAGGCTCATGGCTGGTGCCTGCGCAGTTTTAACCGGTGCGTCTGTGAAGATAGTTAAAAATCCAGCTGGAAAACAGGCTGAAGCCGCTGAAGAGGTTTTAAAGTTGTTGGTGTGGTGATAACATGAGTGGCGATTTGGCGCAACTTCCCTATTCAACGATCATAATTCTAGTAGTTTCCTTGGTTATGGCCTTCATGTCATCTCTAATTAACAGCCGCTTCACCCCTAGGGAACACCGTGAAAAACTCAAAGCTTTGCAACGTCGGATCGCTGCCTTAAGGAGGGAGAAAGACGATAATGCTAAAAAGGCTAAAGGCACTGGCGACAAAAAGCTGCTTAAAAAAGTTCGG
>Ga0114921_10000701_pt1 | contig 14333 bp, 21 predicted proteins | sample BentaG_FD_87016 | JGI IMG/M metagenome (GOLD analysis project Ga0114921, IMG submission 87016) | Deep subsurface microbial communities from South Atlantic Ocean to uncover new lineages of life (NeLLi) - Benguela_00093 metaG | ecosystem: Environmental > Aquatic > Marine > Oceanic > Sediment ...
AAGCATATATTTTTGCTTTAAATGATTTACTTGCGGCATCTGAGAAAGAGGCAAAAAGTGCCTGCTCAAAAATAAAGAAAGAGGTTGGTGGTGGGTGATGCCGCTTTACGAAGCACTCACAATAGACGCTTACTGTTGGCTCGCTTTCGCAAAGCAGGTTGCAAAACGACCACGGAGGGATGAATGATGTTAACAAAGAAAGAGAACTTAGTAGCACGGAGATGTTTCGGCAGTATAATGTGGTTATCCTGTGCTGCTTTGATAGTTAACTGTGCGAGTTTTTTCTTTAGAGTTATATCATATGATAACTTTATGGGATTGAACGTTGCTATTATTACAGTAGGACTTATATCAGCAGGGATGGTTTTGTTTTCTTTTTTGTTTGAGCGAGCTTTAATAACTGAGGTGGTGCGTCCCCTCAAAAAACAATCGGAGCGTGGGAAGTGATGGGTAAGAAGATTGAGAAAGTTGTTTTGGGTTTTAAAGGAGTAAAGGATAAAAGCGAAGCATATAGATATGTAAAGAGCAAGGGCAAGATGACGGTAAAGGCATATGGTTTCTCCTGCAAGTCAACTTTCCAAGATGAGACAGGTAGTTTAACACTCACAGCAAAACTTGTTTTTCCAAGCATGAAGGATTTGGATAGATTGAAAATGCAGCAAGTTGTTATACGATTTGAAAAGGCAAGCACCACCAAAAAACCTGCGGGGGTGAAGGGGTGAGTTATTACAAATGCGGACATGAGCAAACATTGATTGTGGTGGATGCTTCTGCAATTTCTATGTCTGCTTACATTAGATGGAAAAAGTGGGCTGGTGACAGAATCATGTGTTTTGATTGTTGGTGTGAGAAACAAATGCGCACCACCCAGAAGGGGGGAGATTGATGGTAAAGGAAACACTGGAAGACGCTAACCGGCCGTGGTCTGAACTACAGGAAGAAGTAATAAAAGAGGTTATTATTTTGGGCTTTTTTAAGGTGGCGTTTATAGTTGGCGCAATACTTTTGATATTAATTGTGGTGAGCGGATGACAGCGATAGTATTAGGCGGTTCAACAACCGGGTTGGGAGTGGTGCGGAGCTTGGCACCTGAAGGCATTCACACAGTTGTAATTGATTCAAACCCACGAACAACCTGTTTCTATTCCAAGCAATGTGAGGCCATAGAGTCTCCGGTGGAAACAGATGTCGGCTTTTTGCTATCGCTTGCCCGGAGATTTAAGGATGCGGTGTTATTCCCGACAACGGATGCCTGGTGCAGGGCGCTGGCAAAGCATAGGGACGAGCTCGGGAAACACTTTTTGTATGATTTCCTAAGTGAGAAACAACTTGACAGGATAATGGATCGAAGGAAGCTTTACAAAGCAGCAAAAGACGTGGGCGTTGCTGTACCGAAGACTTACAAAAAGATGCCAGACAGGCCTTGCATAATAAAGCCGATAGACTCGGCACGATTCTATGAGGTGTTTTACAGCAAAGGTTTCATAGCTGAGGATAAGGAAGGATTTGAAAGATACACAAAGGAAGCGAAAGACGCAGGTTTTGATACAGTGGCTCAGGAGATTATAGCGGGTCCAGAGACTAACCTTTATACTTTTGGCTCATACATAGACAAAGAGAAATACCCGGCAGTGCAATTCATTGGAAAGAAGCTGAGGCAGTATCCACCAAACTTCGGGACCTGTACTCTTGGGATGCAAACAGAATATTATCCTGAGCTCCAGAAGCAGAGCTTTAAACTGCTTAAGCATTTAGGTTACAGTGGAGCCTCACAGGTTGAGTTTAAAAGAGGTAGAGATGGGGTGCTGTATTTGATGGAGATAAACCCCCGGCTGTGGCTGCAAAGCAGGCTGGGATGCTGGTGTTGTCCTTGACCCGTTCCTCGGATCAGGAACAACGCTTATGGTTGCTGCGCAGGAGAGAAGGAATGGCATTGGTATAGAATTGAAAAAAGAATATATTGAATTGTGTAAGAAGCGTCTAGAGCCCCACACCAACCAAACAAATTTAACTGGTGAAAAGACCACGCTTGAAGTAATAACAAACCAAGAGGTGCTGCCAAGATGACACGCCAGACAGTTAGAGTTGAAATAAAGGGCGGCTGGATTGACAGGGATGTTTATATATAAGTTAGTCCCTTATTATGGAAGAATTAATTAGAGTTGATTGGTTTGGATTTGCTTAATAAAATCATAAGGGTAAACTATTCGGTTTCTAACACACCACGATTCATCACAGGCAAAGTCATAGACGAGGACGACTTCTTTATTTCTATCAAAGGCCTGCGGGATGGCACAGTGTTCCGCATAGCCAAGGCTAGCATCAGTGAGATACGGGAGGGGCGGGACTGATGAGTGAGATATCTTGGGAAACTGCAAACCTGCTTAAAATCCGTCCAGCGCTTGATTTCAGACGAGGCTTTGTTTTTTTGGGGACTGTGCTTCCTATGCACAAAACAAAAATGGTAAAGAACAAAGAAACCAAAGAAGAGGAGCCAGTGCCTTACATTGAAAACACCCCAGCAATATTAGCAGCAAAAGGCAAGTTCAGAGAAATCTGGGAAGTTGATGACGACCTCACAGTAACCGGCTCAGACATATTCAGAGTATTGACATTGCCAAACACTATTGACAAGTGGCGGGCTGAAGACATGAAAAACTTTTTAGGTCTTTCTGAAGAGAAGCACACGTTGCTTGAGACATACGACAGTATAAAATTAGAAATTAGTAAATATATTGAGTTCTCTGATGACCGAGAGTATGACTTGGTTACCTGTTGGGCGCTTGCCACATATTTCCATCCTTTGTTCTCAGCATTCCCTTTCCTTTTCCTCAACGGCCCAAAGCAGTGTGGAAAAACCAAGCTCCTAATGTTCCTTAGCGAAATTGCATTTAATGGCGTGCTTACACTAAACCAAACCCCTGCAAACCTATTCAGGATGACGCAAGAGCTCCAGCCAACATTCCTCATAGATGAAACAGACAAATATGCGAAGGGGGAGCAGAGTGATTTCCGTTCACTGCTGCTTGCGCGCTACAAACAAGGGTCTTGTATTTACAGGATAGAGGAAAAACAAAAAGGCAGGTCTGTGCAGCGCAGCAGTTCAAAATTTGAGGTTTATGGCCCCACAGCCCTCGCCAACATCCGAGGATTGGATGATGTGCTTTCAGACCGAACCATCAACATCACGCTGAAGAGAAGTGTTAACCCCGCCATCGCCAACAACAGGATAGACTTAACTGAGGAAAAATGGAGTGGGTTTAGGAATATGAGTTACATAACCCTCTTCTCCTACGCAAACCAGGTTAGTTTTATACATAATTTGTTTAATGAATTGCTTAAAATCCCTCATACCACTAAAAATATTACCACTACTGAGGAATCTAATGATACTGACGAATACACTAACTTTTATTATAATAGTAAAAATAAAAAAGTAGTAGATAATGGTTCCTCAGGGGGGGTTCTAGAAAAAACCGATATTCAACCGTTTCCTCAGTTTCCTACAGATTTCCCCCTTGAAAACTTTATTGATTCTGCCATTGATAACGAAACCGCCATTAAAACACTGCACGAAATAGTCAATAAAGTAAAAAATGATGTTGTGGCCCGTGAAGCTGAACTTTGGCTGCCAATCTTTACAATAGCCCTCATGCGCTCAGAAGAAACCCTACGGCGCATGATTTCCCTCTCTTCTGATAAGACAAAGGAAAAACACGCAGTTAGCCAGGATTACACGCTTGAGGCACAGGTTCTTCCAATCATGTGGAAAAGTGCTGAGGTCGCTGGCTTTTTTGAAATCAAAACCATCACTGACGAATTGAATAAAATGATAAAAAGCGAAAACGAGAACGCGCGGGGCTTCTCAGGTAAGTCAGTCTCCACAATCCTCTCTCGCTTGGGGTTCAAAACACGGGGTAAAAGCTCTTCAGGTAGGGCAACAGTGTATCTGAAAAGGGGAGATATAGAGGATGTCTCAAGGCGCTTGAAGATAGATTTGGAATACGTCCAAGAGAGTGTGGAAGTGATTGAGCCATTACCAGACGGCGTACCAGAGCACCCAAATGTAACGAGGGATAAGGCTAGCAAGTAAGGTGTTTTATATGGATGGTGGAGTGTGTAAAATTTGTGGGGGGTATGACGGATTAATAAGGCATCATCTGAGCTATCTACCTTGTGTGATAATGTGGATTTGTGGGGGTTGCCATATTAGGATTCATAGGCACAAACAACTGAAGCATTTTTGTCCCCCAAAATACGATGTTATGATATTTCATTCTAAAAAGAAGTGGTTGTTTGATGATAAGGGCGGACCGCTCAGAGCATTAACCGAAGAAGAATCGGTTTTGCGTAAATCTTTTTTAAAGGCAGATAGATTAGAAAAACAAAATGGAGGAATCAAACATGGAAAAAGCGAAACAAACTTTGCCTTCACCGAAACTTTCGAGTAAGGAGAACGCAAAAATCAGGCAGTTGGTTGATTGCTACTATGGTGTGCAGAAAACCAGGTGCCAGGCCGCGAACAGGATAAACATGCTTGCTCGCGACTACAAGATGCCTAAAAAAGAGGCAGAGCATCTGCATGTCTTAACAGATAGTGAGATGCAGAGGATAGAGGATAGTATAAAGAGAGAGATAACGTTGCTTGTCAAAGAGACTGCGGTGTTTCTGTGGTTCCAGCAAGTTAAGGGTATCGGTCCTGTGCTGTCTGCTGGATTGGTTTCAGGAATACAGTCGGTAAGCAGCGAGGAGCGCAACTTCGGCACTGTGTCAAAGTTGTGGAAGTACTGCGGCATGGCAACGGAACAGGTGTGTAAGGAGTGCAAAAAGCCGATACCTGAAAACAAAGAGGCTTACATAGAGTATGCAATCAAGAGGTTCAAGGAGTTCAAAAAGAAGCCAACAAAAAAGGAAGTAGAAGCAAAGCGCAAGACCATAGAAACGCATTTGTGTAAATGTAATACACCAACACTGATAACCGTGGCGCAGAGGAAGCGCACAGGCCTGCCGCTGAGTTATAGCCCATTTATGAAGGTGCTGTGCTGGAAGGTGGGTGAGCAGTTCAACAAACTAATAAACAACAAAGATGCGTATTACGCCCAATGGCTTATGCGTTTCAAAGCAGAGGAGAAAAAGAAGAACCCAAAGATGACTAAAGGACATATCCACAACAGGGCAAAGCGTAAGGCAGTTAAACTGTTCTTGTCGCACCTGTGGGATGTCTGGCGACAGATTGAGGGCGCACCACACGAGAAATCATACTACGAAAGGAAAACAGGACATACACCAGAACCACCACCACACACAGAGTTTATTGAAACAATAAGGAGGACAACAGGCAAGAAGCCATAGCGACCATAAAACCCACAAAACTCTTGCGAGCCACAGTAGAGGTGAAACCCAACGGAAAACTGCGAGCCCAATCAAAAATTAAAACCCACTGCAAACATGCGAGCCAGCCGTCGTATGAACCCCACGCGAATGTTGCGAGCCGTTTCGCGGATGAAACCTAAAGTAGAAATGCGAGCCAGAAACGAGTTGAAACCCAGAGTAAATGTGCGAGCCAGAATAACGTTGAACCCCAGCAGTCTTATGCGTAAAAAAATAAAAAGGAGAAATGAAACATGGTAGATATGAAAGAATACGCGCTTGGGGACTTCCTAAGCCCAATAGACGTGAAAGACTTGGAGGATAAGACAGCAGAGATAACTGGTGAGGGAATCCTGAACGAGGACACACCCTTCGGTAAGGCGGTTCTTGAGGTCCCGGTAAAGCTCAGCAACGGCACAGAACGCACCTACGGCATGAATAAGACATCAGCCAAGAACATCATGGAGGCCTATGGAGAGGATACAAAGAAGTGGGTTGGTAAAAGGATTTCTTACACAATCACACAGCAAAACGTCCAGGGCCAGATGAGGGACGTGCTGTATGCACAGCCAGTAGAAGAAGCACAGGAGGCAAAATAAAACCACACAAACACGCAGGAGCGCGCGGACACGGCTAGGGCTTTCTGTCCACTCGCAACCGCACAGCGCTTCTGTGTAATACTTCAGGCGGGGTGCCCAGGAAAGACGGGCCTTACTCGGTTCTGTCCCCTGACAGGCGCTCCTGCCGTTATGGTTAAGCAGAGGTAATTAAATGAAAAGAATATTTTGGGTTCTGTTGGTGTTGGGGATAGTTTCCCACGCATTCAGCTTGGCGGTGCTGCCTGATTCGGCTTACTCAGATACCGCTTACCACCTCACTCAAATAAAGCGAGCCACCACAGCAACATACGAACTCGACTTGATGGAACTTCCACTGTATTATTTCCTGTCAACACCGGTGGCCCTGGCATTCCCTATGGGGTTTCCTTTTACAAAGATAATGCCTGCGCTGGTAACGGCTGCGTTGTTCTATTTCAGCTACCTGCTATTCAGGCGGGAGTTTGGCGAGAACTATATAATCCCCCTGGCGTTCATGGCAAACATCCCGATACTGATAAGGTATGGCTCGGTAAATTATGTTGGGGTCTTTGCCGCAGCCTGCCTGATGGCGGCGCTCTACTTCAGGGATGGCTTTTCTATAATGCCTGTGCTAGTTTCAAAGGCAAACGCCGCATTGGTTGGGTTGTTTATGTTTGTCCCCGAACAACTTAGGAGAAATTCATTTTATGGGTTCACAGGAGTAAGCCTTGTTGCACTCGCATTAATTGACTGGGCCTCGAGCTACCTGAGCTTCTTTGATTTCCCGCCGGCATCGGCGTTCTCAAAGTTTGCGGTACTGAAAGGAATTGCCTACGAGCCCGCGGCAATGCTGTTCTGTGTGATGACTTTGTTTATTTTCATTGCCATCATCGAGGGCCTCTGGAAAAGACGGGAGAGCACATACGCCTTCTGCTTCATGTTCCTGTTTTCAATAACCGCGCTTTGTGGGGTCTTCTGGTTCTATAAACTGGAGTTCCTTTATGTGCGCTGGTTGATTCCTGTGATTCCTTTGATTTCGGTTTTCTATGCCGATGGATTGCTGTCTTCTGATTACAGGAACACAATCTTAGCTTCAACAATCCTGTACTGCGCTTATTCCTTTGCGATGACAACAATAAGCGCAGCATCGTATGGGGGGCTGTTATGACGATTCGCTTGTTCCTCTTGTTCTTGATGTGGATTTTTTACAAAGGAGTTCACTTTTCCCCATTCGGAATGCTCTTTAAAAATCTCAAAATTGAGGGGGAGAATGTCAGCATTGGGGCAAACACATATTTTGGTCTGAGAAACAGGGTAACCATGAAAGGGAATAATCAGATTGCCCCTAATTGTGCCATACTTACACGGTCTAGCATTGACGGAAAGGTTGGGGATATTGTCATTGAGGATGGCGCGTGTATTGGGGCTAACAGCGTAATCCTGCCTGGCGTGGTGGTTGGTAGGAACTCAATTATTGGCGCAGGCGCTGTGGTTACCTTCGGAACAAAGATACCATCAGGCGAGATATGGGTCGGGGTTCCGGCAAAATTCAAAAAGAAGCGATCTACAGACATGATTGCGATGATTACTTGGGATGATTGATGATGAATAATCTGCACATAGTATGCTTGGTTGTTGTAATCTCTGCGGTTGCCTGCGCAGTTTTGGTGGAAACATCAAAAACCACAGATCTGTCGCCGCAGGAGAATTGTGTTTTGACCGGTGGAAGTATTATGGTGGTGGATGACGGCACAGAGTGGTGCCTAATGCCATACGGACAGCAGCATGTGCCGGTTGTTGGGGTTGTGATTCCTGAGGAAATACAGGCGGGGCCTGTCATTGTTGACCCATGCCCTGATTACTGCGAACTCCTGGGGCATGACCGGGGCTGGCGGCTGAACGACATAAATTCAACCTGCTGGTGCTGCACAGACATAGAGTTGCCTGAGCAGTGCGAGCCAGAAACCTGCCGGCTAGTTGACGGAAAGGAGGAGTGCGACCTAGTTCCGCACTGCTGGGTTGAGGAAATGGAGCGGTGTGAATTTTTTGAGATGACAACAATAAGTGCGGTTGCTTACTCGGGGGCCTTAGCATAGATTACTTGTTTCGTGAGCTCATTGGCTGGATGAGCCAGTTGCCGTTGTTTGCGCGATGGATTCTTCAGATGCGGGCGACGGGGAAGGCCGGACGCAGCATAATCCCGTTCTCATTCTGGGTGTTAAGTGCAATTTCAATAGTCTTTGGGATATGGTATGGCATTCTTTTGAATTCAACAGTGTTGGTTGCCTCAACATCGTTTGGTGTGGTGGTCTTGGCTTACAATGTCTGGAAGGGATACAGCCACAACAAAAACAACAAAATAATTCCCCAAAAACCAAAAATGTACCAAAAGAAATGACAAATCCTTAATATCCCTGAAAATTCTGCATAGTTTCGGCGATTTGAGGTTTCCTCATAGTTTAAATATTATCTATGCCCTATATGCAAACATGCTGGAGAAACTAAAGGCAGAGTTTGCGGCACTCGATAAGGATCGCGGTGGCCAGGCCAACGTGCTTGTCGGTGCAGTAACAGCTGTCGGAGGTTTGATCGGTATACTCGTTTATGCAAGCGTCTTTGACGGCATGAACAAAGACACGATCAGTGCTGGGACACAGTCCTTGCTTGATCTTGTACCGATTGTTCTCGCGGCTGTAATGATTATAGGAATCCTAAGCGCTGTGCTCGCACTGCGTTAGATTCCAATAATCCTTGCTAGCGTGAGGGCCTTGCTTCCTGGGGAGGAAGCAAGTAAAAGATTGTGATGGGGATTGGATGATTGAACCTATATTTTATCTGTTTATTTTTGTAATCATCGCGCTGATTTATTTTGGGCTTGTTTCAAAGCAGCCTGGCGCAATTGCAGTTGCCGGAGTATTCTCAATTCTGCTTGGCGCATTATTCCTTTCAGGAGTGTCGCTTGAGTTGCAGAAACCAGACAACTTTTCAACACAGGACGTAAACGCCGACAACACACAGACCTCAATCGTTTACAAGACATTGGACTCAAGCGACGAGCTTATTTTCATGCTTCAATACCTTTTCTTTTTGGGTGGGTTTGCGCTTCTGATAATAGCTCTTGTAATATCTACAAGGACAACGCCGCAAGAAGTTGAAGAGTTTGAAGAGCAAGTTACAGAGTGATTTATGTGGGAGATGGTGAAGGGTCCGCAACTAATGCGGCGATGGCTTTGGCTGGAGCAGCTATACTCATAGCACTTATAGCTTATGTGTCGCCGTCAATGTACGTAGCTTTTACTAAAATTGTACATGATGTTAACGCAACTGGCGCATTGGATATTAATGGCGCGTTGGATGTCAACGGCGATTTTAACAATGCTGTCGGGGGGCACAACCTAAGCACAACAGATGTGAACTCCCTTACACTTCACGTTAATCCAAATGATGTGAATGGTTTTGAGGTAAATGGTGAAGGAGCAACAGCATGGAACTTTCTTAATGTGATTAGGGACGGAAAAAATGGAGCACAGTTTAATTTGACAAAGTTCCACAATACCGCAAATCAGGCAGCAAACATCCTGCAGCGAAGGGCGAGGGGAACATTTGCTGTTCCTCTCCCTGTAGAGATCGGGGATGTTATCAGCAATTTTGGAAATCAAGGATGGACCGGTTCAATGTGGTCTTTGGGTGCTTCACTAAGAACTGTTTTAGATGGCCCTGTTACATCTAATAGAGCTCCTATGAGCTTTGAGTTTAGGGTAAGGAAATACGGCGGGCTCCTTACTGCAATGACTATTGATTCAAACAACTGGGTATCTATCGAACACTTTTTAAGGTTGATTGACGGCAACCTGCTGTTCCAGGACCATGTCGCAGGTGATGGCAGTTTTATTGGATTTACTATGCGGAACACAGACAGTGGTGGTGGCTCAGGACCAGGGAGTATCTCTGAGGACTTGATTTTTGATTTGCACAGCGTTAGTAGAGAGATTCATTTTGATGGGGCTGCAGGCAACATAAGATTAGGCAACTGGTTTGACCAGTCAGTGAAAACCACAGCAAGCCCGGCATTTGTCAACGTAACTGCTGATAGCAACGTGAATTATGGTGGCAGGCTGATAGATGAAAACCTGAATGGGTTTTGGCAATTTGACAACAACCAAGCAATAGATAGTTCCATTTATGATAACGATGGAACATTTGTAGGCGCAGCCCACGCTGAGAAGGATATTGCTGAGTTTAATGGGGTTGATGCGGGGGTTAATATGGGAAACCCCACAGAGTTGCAGATTACAGGAAAACTAACAATTAGTGTATGGATACAATTAAATGAATTAGGCAGGAACCAACTGGTTGTAGCAAAGGACGACACTGCTGGTGGAGGAAACAGAAACTATTCGCTCTGGATTCCATCAAATAACTTGGCTTATTTTACAGTCTACAAATCTAATGTTGCAAGAAACGCAATATCGGGTACCCCACTTGAGCTTAATAAGTGGTATCACATAGTTGGTGTCCATGACGGGGTTACTAATAGTGTATGGGTTAATGGGATTGAGCAGGCTACAACTGGTAGTGCTGTAGGCGATATTGACAACGACCCTAATGATTTCCTGCTTGGGAACAACACAGCTAACTTTTTCAACGGCAAACTGGACAACGTAAGGGTCTACAACAGGCAACTGTCTCAAGAGGAAATAAACCAGCTCTATGAAAAAGAAAACAAAAGACAAGGTTATTTTAATGAATTGCATGTTAGAGATTTAAACGTTTCTGGAACAGCAACCTTTGGCAACGATACAAACTTCTCAAGCATTGATGAAAACGGTGTGGCGTTCATAACAGTCTCGCACGGCTCAATGTTCCAGCATAATACAGGAATAGTGATAACCATATCCGCAGCGGGTGTTCCGGTAGATATTAATGCTATGTCTTTTGGAGCAGTCAATGGTTTCCACTCAGGTGGAACAGACAACAACGCATTAGTATGTCTTGTTGCTGGTTTGTATAAAGTGGATTGGAGTGTATCATTTGGTGGTGCGGCAGCCAACCAGAACTTTGAAAGCGGCGTGTCTGTCAATGGCGCGATTCAAGAAAACACAACCGCACACCGGAAAGTGGGAACCGCAAACGATATAGGAAACATGGGCGGCACAGGAATAGTTGACTTAGCGGTTAATGATTTGGTTTCTGTGTTTATCTTAAACCAGGATGGCACTAACGATGCAACGATTGACCACGTTAACTTGGCGCTGATAAGGATTGGTTAAGTGAGGTTGTAAAATGACAGAACAAGAAGAAGAAATCAAGGAAATGGCACACGCTGAACAGGTAGAGAAGGATTACCGTGGAGAGGAGGAAGACGATGAGTACCAAGCGCCAATACATGATGAGTTCGGGATAGGCGTAAAAATAATAACCGTCAGCAAGGATGCAAAGATGAAGGCTAAAAAAGGCGAGGAGTTTATTGAGCTCTGCAATGATGACCTTGCTTCTGGCTTCTATAACCACAACACACAGTGTGTTATCAGGGTGCTTGCTTCACTCTGTGCGGATTTGTGTGAGCTCACAGAATCGTATAGGTTGCCTATACTTAAAGATGGTAAGATTACTGGTTGGCAGTCTGTCGATATGTCTTCAGTCTATAACATGATTGCAAGAAAGCACAATCACTTGATAATCTCAAGCAAGGGCCTTGAGGGCCAGGCGGCGGCAATGTCAAGAAGCCACATCGCAATAAGTAAAGGCACAAGGAGCATAACAAGAAGCGAGGGAGATAAAAAAGGCGGTGGCTTTCCACTAAAAATAAGGGGTAGTAAGTGATGCCAAAGGTTAAACTGACGGAAGAGGTGAAATAAATATGGGTAAGAAGAAGGGTGGGATAGATTTTTCAGAGATAAACAGAGAGATGTGGAAGCATTACTACAACGAAAGTGTAGATAGAGGCAAAGCAATAGGCGTTCTGCTGCCTCTAATTAATCAAGAAGACATGATTGACTTATTGGCAGAACTCTATAATTACCGCAATCCACTTCCGCCTGAATTTTTAAAGAAGGAAAAGAAATGCGCTAAGAAATTTCGGTTAACCAAAAAAAAGGTGTCAAGTGATGGGGATAAGAGATAAACTCAAAGACAAATATAAAAAGCATGTTGCTGGCATAGCGATTCTTGGATGGCATGTACAGTCAAAACGCCTTGTTACAATGCTGTACAAGCAGTTCTACAAGCGTTGCAACCGCGTGCTTGATGGCAAAACAGACAACAGTGATTACAAATACTGGAAAAACAAAGTGCTTGGCAAGTTCTTTGGAAAGAACATAAAGAACCCTGGCAAGTTTGTTGTTGAAGTGCGAGAATGGTTACAGCAGTTCACCAAGAGGCTGCGTAGTGATGAGGTAAATGAGGAAGACAAGAAAATAATCAAGGAAGTTATAATACCTTATATGAAGCGAACAGAGAAAAATGCTATGTATGAATATTTAAGAAAATACAAGGTTGTTTAAGGAGGTCTAAGATGCAAGAAAAAGGAAAGAAACCACTACCAACTTTTCAGGAAGCACAAACCAAAAAGCCTGAAGAGAAAACAAAAAAGACTGTAACTGAGCCAGACCGTGCCGAAGTGATGGCCGCGGAACTCACAAAGAACAAAATACTCAGTGGCAGGCACCTGATAAAAGAACTGCCCTTTTTCGCAATAGAGCCGATTGCGCTAATAGCAATGATTGTCATGGGCACAATGCTGATAAGTTTTGAGTTGCTTGGAATAAGCGGTAAATTTATGGGTATAAACCCCTCAGTTATCGCCTTTTTCCTAATAGCGTTTTTGTCGCTAGCGCTCTATACAATCAAGCGTGTCATGTACTTCCCGGTAAAAAACAAGGTAATTGTTGAACGGGTGTACAAGACAGGCGGCAGCCTGTTGTCGGCAGAAGAGATACCGCACGATGGGAAGCTGCTCTTTTTTAAGGATGGTAAAGGCGCAAATGTCTTTCTTGAGCGCCTTTATGAGTCGTTTGATGTATCCACTGGCAGGCCAAAGATTACCTGTGTTGAGGGGTACCCAACCAATGTGTCAACATACGATTTGGCACACGATAAAATAACAGACAGATTCGCGCAGAAACTAAGTGATGTGGTGGCTACCGCAGAACAGGCCGGAGAGATAAAGGCACGGAACGACCTTATGGAGTTCGAAGGAAAGCCAGGCAGGGACAAGACATTCATTCTGCTAATCTTTATACTCCTTGCGGCAATAGCATCAGTTGGTTTGGGTGTCGCGGCGCTAATGCCACCGACAGCTTAAGGAGGACTCACAGTGAACAACAACCGTAAATACTACGGACGCAGGGTAAAAATCCCCATCGTCCTTGAGTACAGGGAATCGGGCAAAAGCGACATCGAGGTAAGGGTAAACAAAAAAGAAATACGAGGCTCCCCCATGTCAGTGCTAAAATGGCTTATTGACATGGGGTTTAGCAGGGGTTGGTTTAAATCAGGTTCGCGCCTGATAGGCCAACTTACCGCATTTGGCATAAGGCGCTGTTGGGATTACCCCCACAAACATAAGCGGCTACTAGACGCTGAAAAGGAGGAGTCAGATGCCGTATAGTGGCACACAACAGAAATCAGAAATAACCAACCTGTCAAACATAATTTTTAGGCATCTTGACAGGATGAGCCTGAATCTTACAGATATGGTAGATTCACACAGGTTCACATCAAACACCTCAAAGATTATAACCTACTACACACAGATTCAGCATTACGAAAATATCCTCCACCCATTGCTTGATAAAGAATACTATGATTTGAAGAAGAAACATATCGAGCTCCCCAATCTACGCACGCTTGATAACCGCGCGCCATCAAGCGCCCTGAATTATTTTAGGGCACTTAGTAAGTGGATCAAATTAATCCAAGTGTTTGCATACAACAACAGTCTGCTCAAAGTGGACATCAAGCGGGACAAGGAGGATGATATTGGTGGTTTACTGGAAGAAGACACCGAAAACAATCAAGAAACATAGGTATTCCCAATTACTAACTAAGATTTGGAATGAGGCACACAATCACAACTGCATGGTTATAGTTGTGATATGCGGCAAGCCAGGCAAAGGTAAAACTAGCACTATGGCGCAGCTCGCACATTTACTTGATAGAGATTCGGATGACAAACCCAGATTCTCACCTGAAGAGATGATGTGCTATAAACCGGCACAATTCACAGGAAAAATTAGAGGCACAGAAAAGCCAATGGGGAGGGCCCTCTGCCTTGATGATGCGGAACTGGTTTTATATAATAAGGAATCATTGACTAAAATTGCGATAGAAATAGGAAAAATCCTTGCCACTATGCGATACAAAAATTTTATAGTTTTCATGACA
>Ga0114921_10000704_pt1 | contig 14327 bp, 12 predicted proteins | sample BentaG_FD_87016 | JGI IMG/M metagenome (GOLD analysis project Ga0114921, IMG submission 87016) | Deep subsurface microbial communities from South Atlantic Ocean to uncover new lineages of life (NeLLi) - Benguela_00093 metaG | ecosystem: Environmental > Aquatic > Marine > Oceanic > Sediment ...
TGACTGGCACCACCATCCAGAGTTACCTCCTTGGTGGCGATGACAACCTCGTCTATCTTAAGGGTCACCGTGTAGCTGCCGGCAAGTTCTCCGGTATTGGTGACAAGGACACCGATGGTTACCGTTTCCTCTATATCAGCTTCAGCCGGAGATATATTCAGGGAGCTGGCACTAAAGGCGGCGGCTGGTGCCAGCGGGAGCTTGGCCAGAATGGCAAACGGGGTGAAGTGGGCTACGCTAATAGTAGCGCTGTCGGCTGTAGGATTGACCGTGGTGGGCAACATCACCCACTGGTCGCCATCCCAGTAACCCATAACCAAGTGTGCTTCACTCACTCCGGTAGGTATGTCCGCCGGGTCATAGTCGAAGGTCAAGCTTATCGCCGGAACAAAGGTAACCCCATCCGGGAGACAGTCATAAGCCGGACCCACTAGAGTATAGCCAGGGGGAGGTGGCGGTGTGCTCAGAGGTGTAATTGCTATAGGTCCTCGGTATGTATTGCCTTGGGCATCAAATATGCTAGTCCCCTCGGGAATGACCATAGTAACCTGGCCATCAGTGGAGATGAGATCTATCTCGCCAGTAGTTTTACCCTCAGCATCAAGGTGGTGAACAAGGTTTACCGAGCCGGTTGCGGTAACGGCTGGTGGTTGTGCGGGCGGAAGTCCACCGCCACCATAGCCCCCCTGGGCATAGCAAAGCGTAGCTGGCAAGCCAGACCACAGTGAGGTAGTGATTGCTAATACCAGAGCAAATATCGCTACCATCTTAGAATAGTTCTTGTTCTTCATGTCTTATTCCCCCCTAAATAAATCGTGTTCTTTTATAGAAGTCAACTAGTTATTTTCGAAAGCTGGGGTCAAGCTCTGCTGCCTTGTCATAGTCAGCAGTAGCTTGTTCATGTTGTCCCGACTTAATATGGGCCCAGCCCCGGTAATTATAGGCGATGGCAAGGCTAGGGTCAAGCTCTATCGCCTTGGTGCAGTCAGCAATAGCTTGTTCATATTGTCCCAACTTGATATAGGCCCAGCCCCGGTTACTATAGGCGATGGCAAGGCTAGGGTCAAGCTCTATCGCCTTGTCATAGTCGGCGATAGCTTGTTCATATTGTCCCAACTTGATATAGGCCCAGCCCCGGTTACTATAGGCGATGGCAAGGCTAGGGTCAAGCTCTATCGCCTTGGTGAAAGCGACTATCGCTTCTTGGTATTCCCCTTCGTTATTGTAGACAAGCCCCTCATTGTTGGCGCTAATGGCTGTATCCGCGACCGGTGAGGCAAACCACAATGCACCAACAATTACCACTACTGCGGCAATTGCCGCCACCACCTTATAATACTTTCTCCCCCTCATCTCTTGCTGCCTTACAGATTAGGGTAGTATACTATATAATGTTTGTCAATAAACGAAGGTATAAACGAAGGTACTATTTTGTGCCACACCACAATATCACTCTAAAACAATTTAGGACACTTGTCAATAGGCTTGACATTTGTCAGCAGGCGTATCTTGTGTTTTTAATATATGCGTAGGTGTAATAAAGAGGTATTAGGCGTGGATTGGATATTCCAATGACTGAAGTCTTCGGGTTTATTTCTTCCATACTTGAATCTTTACCTGGCATCAGGGGAATTCTGGGAATCATTTTGATGTTTTTTCTTCCTGGCTTTGCCTGGACGCTGGTCTTCTTCAAGCAGATAAATATCGCAGAAAGGATTGCCCTGTCTGTCGGTTTATCTATTGCTCTGGTAACCCTCAGCATCTTTACTTTGAATAAGCTGATTGGGGTTAGGATTACCGGAGTCAACTCGGTACTGATTATCATGTTTATTACTCTCATACCTGTAGCAATCTACTATGTCAATCGGCTTAGAAGGCGGCGTTAAGTTACTCTTCCAGTCAGAGGCTGAAGTTGTATGATGTAATTGTTATTGGAGCTGGCCCCATCGGCAGTCAGGTAGCTTATAGGCTGGCTGGGATGGGATATGGGGTGGTGGTCTTGGAGCAGAAGGAAACTCTGGGTGGGCAGGTCTGTTGCACTGGCATCGTTGGTCAGGAGTGTGTCAGGTCTTTTGACATTGATGAGAGTGTCATTTTGAAGGGGGTAAACACTGCCAGGTTATTTTCGCCTTCAGGGAGATTGCTTAGGCTGTGGCGGGAGGCAACACAGGCCTTTATCGTAGACCGTAGCGCTTTTGACTTGGCTATGGCTAACCGGGCTCAGGAAAAGGGGGCACGATACGTATTGAATAGCCCGGTTTGGGATATAGAGGTTGGGGATAAGGGGGTTAGAGTTGAGGTAGCTCATCGGGAAGGAAGGTCAAGCTTTGAGGCCAGAGCGGCAGTTATTACCACTGGCTTTGGTTCTAGACTTGTTGGCAAGCTAGGTTTAGGTAAGGTTGGCGATTTTGTTATGGGAGCCCAGGCTGAGGTGCCGGTGGTTGATGTAGATGAGGTGGAGGTCTATTTTGGTCAGGAGATGGCCCCCGGTTTCTTTGCTTGGCTGGTACCGACCTCACCTCATCGGGCTCTGGTCGGGTTATTGTCGCGCCGTAACCCGGGGCTCTACTTAAGAAACTTGATGTCTTGGTTACTGGCTCAAGGGAAAATAGTTTCGGCTGAAGTAGAGCTAAGCTATGGCGGCATTCCACTAAGGCCTTTAGCCAAAACCTATGGGGAGAGGCTGATAGTGGTGGGGGATGCCGCTGGGCAGGTGAAGCCAACTAGTGGTGGTGGCATTTACTATGGTTTGCTCTGCGCCGACATAGCCGCCAACACTCTGCAACGGGCGCTGGGAAGCAATACACTGTCGGCTAATAGTCTAGCTGATTATGAGCGAGGGTGGAAGAGGAAGCTGGGGCGAGAGCTAAGAATAGGCTACTGGGCGAGAAAGGTTTATGAGCGCCTGAGTGACGGGCAAATTGATAAGGTATTTGATATAATAAGGTCATACGGTGTTGACGAGGCTCTGCTTAAGAGGGAAGAGTTGTCTTTTGACTGGCATAGTGAAGTTATTCTGCGGCTATTACAGCACGGGGTGGTGTCTAAGGCGATGGAGGTGATGAAGGTTCCTTTCCGTTTAGGTAGGAGGTCTGGAGGTATCCGGCCATGACTACTGGCGACCAGAATCTAAGCCTTGGTGAAGCCGCTAGCCGGTTTCTGGTTAACTTATCACCTGAAGAAAGGAAAGCGAGCCAACAGGAGATATATAAATTTGTCCGCTGGTACGGGTGGGAGCGCCATCTGGCTGGACTTACTGCTCCCGAGGTGGCTAACTACGCTGACCGGCTATCATTGTCGGATATTGACTATGCAAAGAAGCTGGAACAAATACGAGCCTTTCTGACTTATGCCAAGAAGGAAGGTTGGAGCCAGAGCAATCTGGCAATCCACCTTAAGGTGAGGAAGGCGAAAACTAAGTCACCACCCTTGACCGGGCAAGGCGTAAGGCAGACAATGTCCTTGACTCAGCAGGGGTATGCTGAGCTGCAAGCCGAGCTAGCTGAGCTAAAGAGCAAGCGTTTTCAGGCTATTGATGAAATGCGGAGAGCAGCCGCCGATAAGGATTTCCGTGAGAATGCCCCTTTGGAGGCGGCTAGGGAGCAGCATGGGCAATTGGAGGGTCGGATTAGAGAGCTAGAGGAAGCGGTAAAGTTGGCGTCGGTGATTGATGAGAAACCGAAGGTAACGCTCAAGGTGAATATTGGTGACAGCATTCTGCTACAGGACTTAGATTCTGGGGAGGAGTTGCACTATACGATAGTTAGTCCTAGGGAGGTCGACCCGACCAGAGGCATGATTTCCAGTGCTTCGCCGGTAGGTAAGGCCATTGTCGGTCGTGACCAGGGAGAGGTAATTGAAGTAGTAACCCCAGACGGCAAACTTCGCTATCAGATTAAGCTGATTGAGCGTTGACCTTTCATAACGCTGACAATGAATCTAAAACCACAGCAAACATTCAAGCTTACTAGTCTGGAACCTCAACAAGGGTTAGAGCCTCTTGAAAACACCATTTGACACACTGAGGATCCGGCGGCTCCCCGCAAAAATCACACTTCAGAGGGATCTCGGTATCTGGCTCTTTGAACCAAGGCTTAACCGGGCAGGATGCCCGACATATCCAGCATTCATCATACTCCCTGTCACCGATTGTTACGAAAGCCCTCGCATTACATTCGGCATCGGTGTATGGTCCAGCTATCACCGGGAAAAACAGGTCTTCTCTCATAAAAACCCTTATTCGGGACGTCTTAGGATTGATGGTGTTTTCTTTATGTTGTAAAGAACAAATTACCTCACACTGCCGACATCCGGTGCATTTGGTATAATCTGCTTTTATTCTTAGCATAGTCTCCTCCCTCTTGTACTAGATACTAACCTATATCGGTTCCAATCCCAGCTCAGTGAGCTTGTCTAGGGTGGGGACACCATTTTCATCCCATCCTCTGAGCTGGTAATACTCAGGTAGCATCTGGTCAAGTTCGCATACATGTCCTTTCCCTGGTCCCTCAGGCATGGGCTCTTCGAGCATTCTCTTGGGGAGGGTATCATCCTTTTTGGTGAATCCAGCCCTTAGATTGAATAGCCTCTCCAGATTCCAGATCCGCTCACCAGCCAGTAGCATATTATCTACCGTATAACCTTCGCCAGTGACTGCCTCCAGAAGGGCAGCCTTATGCTCATCGGTTATTGGTGCCCAGTCCAAAAATCCACACAGACCAATGGAATCGCTTATTGCCATCGAATCTTGAAGCTTCTTAACCCACTCCGCCTTCCCCTCCGTCTGCAATGGGTCTAGCTTTACAGGGGCGCCGATAAGCTCCAGATTCTGCATTGGGCCCCTCATATGGTTTGCTCCTTCATTGGCGGTTGCCAGATTGAGCCCCATTCCTTTCATGGCACGGACATTAAAAGCTGGCAGCTCTAGCTTCTTTACCCCCATGAAAAATTCAGGGTGTCCATACTTCTCCGTCATTCGGTAAGCCCCCTCAGCTAATATGTCACCAAAGCCCTCACGCCACCCTATCTCTCTTGTCAGCCTGACCACTGCTTGGGGGTCACCAAATCTCAATTCGAAGCCCACATCCTTCTCGGTTATGATTCCTTTTTCAAAGAGCTCCATGGCACAGGCGATGACATTTCCGGCTGATATAGTATCTATTCCCAGTTCATTACAGTTGTAGTTGGCCTTGGCTATAGCCGCCAGATTATCAACACCACAACAAATACCCAGTAAAGCAACGCTCTCCCATTCCGGCCCTTCGCCACTTCCTGCAAACTCCTCTTCGGCTACTCTTGTTAGCCGACCACAGCCCATCCCGCAGGAAAAGCAGCTCTTACCCCGGAGCAGGATGCTTGCTCTATAGGAACGCCCTTTGATTTTGTCCACAGCCTCGGTAGGGAAGATCCCAGCTTGGAAATGACGGGCAGGCAAGACACCCCAGGTATTCCATAGCGGTGGGGCAATGGGTGTGCCATACTTCGGATGGCGGTTACCAGTCAGGTCGTTCCCTTTGAGTATCTCCTGGATAGCTAATGCTGCTTGTTTGAAAGCTTCGCCATCAGCAACCATGACTGGCTTTGTGCCCCGAGTAACTACTGCCTTTAGATTCTTGGATCCCATGACTGTACCCATTCCAGTTCGCGCTGCCGCCCGCCCCTTATCGGTCAGGATAGCAGCCAACCGCACCAGCCTTTCACCAGCGGGACCAACAGAGGCTATCTGGGTCTCCCTCGCTATCCATTCCCCGTGGGTTCTTTGGGTCCCCCTTGCTCTCCACTCATCCTCGATCTCAGCCCTGATCATGTCCTCAGTTTCGGGGATAGTCTTACCCCACAGATGCTGTGCCGGTTTAAGCTGAATGTCATCGTCCATAATCCAGAGGGAGACAGGTTCGGGGGATTTGCCTTCAACTATAATCGCATCGTAACCCGCATATTTCAGCTCAGCACCAAAATAGCCTCCCATGATTGATCTGCCGATGGCACCGGTTAGTGGCGACTTACTCACCACCGCACAATGGCAAGTAGTGGGACTACCTGTCCCAACTAATGAACTGACAGAAAATATTAATTTATTGTCAGGACCTAAGGGATCAATGGTGGGGTCTATCTCATCATAGAGGAACTTCACCCCCAGACCTCCCCCTCCTAAGTAATCTTTAGCTATATCTGGGTCTAGTTCTTCAACGGTGTAGTTACCTTGGGTTAGATTAACCCTTAAAATGTTTCCTACCCAACCATTCATAAGGCTTACCTCCTTGTTTGGAAATCAGCTCTTCATAAAGTCACCTTCAGGCTCAGTAAGATTGCATTTATTTCCATGACCAATCCCTTCCTATATTATATATTATACACTAGCTTAGTATAAAATGATGTTCTCGTCCGCTACCCTAGTGACACATCACCTCCTTTGCTTGGTTTTCTTTCCACTGCTCCAGAAAGTTAAGAGCCGTCAGGTAATTGAGAGCCCGATGTGGTCTTAGTGTATCATAGTGGCTACAGGCACGTACCGAACTAGCCCCCTTGTTTCAACGGTCTCAAGGCATTTTGACCTTTGGGGAATACGGCGTGAGTAGGCTAACTATATATAGAGAGGTATATTTTGTCAATAAGTTGGGCTCAATAAAAGCGGTTAGTAATACATGATAAGCTGTTCGTTGACTTTGGGGATGCATCAGTGCCGTTGAGCACACGGGTTGAGAAAGCAATTGGTCAATGCTAAAATATCCTGAGGCTTTATCAACTATTAACTAGAGAGCTAAATGATGGGTGAAACTTTACCTAAACTTTTGCTGGCGAATTACCAGAGGTGGGGTGATACCAAAGTCGCGATGCGGAGGAAAGCCTTTGGTATCTGGAAAGAGTACACATGGCAGGATATCTATGAAAAAGTAAAGTATTTTGCCCTCGCTCTGCTAAGTAATGGCTTTGAGCCTGGGGATAAGATTGCTACTCTGGGCGACAATGCCCCGGAGTTGTTTTGGGCGGAGCTAGCAGCTCAGGCAGCCGGGGGAACAATGACCGGGATTTTTTCTGATTGCCTTGCCGATGAGGTAAAATATCAGGCCGGGCACGCTGATGCTAGATTTATTGTAGCTGAAGACCAGGAGCAGGTTGACAAGATAATCAAGATTGAGAATGAACTACCCTTACTGAAGAAGGTAATCTACTGGGATCCTAAGGGACTGAAAGGTTACGATGCCCCCTGGTTAATAAGCTATAACGACTTCCTTCAACAAGGTAAAGATTACGAGGAATCTCACCCCGGGCTTTTTGAGCAGCGGGTTGCTGAAACCAAACCTGAGGATGAGGCACTAATTCTTTACACCTCGGGAACCACCGGCTTACCCAAGGGAGTAATCATCAAGCATGAGACTTTCATCAGGTGGACGAAGGAAATGCTGGATGTTGTGCCTCTTTCTGAGGACGATAATAGCCTTTCCTTTACCCTGCCCGGTTGGATTGTTGAGCAGATATTTGGTCTTGGGACTATGTTAGTTGTCGGCGGGGCGATGAATTTTCCAGAAGAGCCTGAGACGGTCGAGGCTGACTTGAGGGAGATTGCGCCCAGCGTCATCGTGTATCCTTCAAGATTATGGGAAAGGTTGAATTCAGAAATCCAGGCGAGGATTAGCGATTCCAGCTTCATCAAAAGAATGGCTTATAATCTGTTTGCTCCCGTAGGTTATGAGTTTGCCGATTTGACCGTTCAGAAGAAGAAGCCTGGTCTGGTGGCGAGGGCTATCTATGCCGTGGCTAATCTAATGCTGTTTCGGCCGCTAAAGGATAAGCACGGGCTCACCAATGTCAAGCATGGCGTTACCAGTGGGGCTATTCTAAGCCCTGATATGTTACGGTTCTTCCGGGCAATGGGGATTAAGCTTAAGCAGATTTATGCGCTCACCGAGACTGGGGTTATTACCGGTCAACGCGATGACGACATCGAGTTTGAATCTTTAGGTGCGCCGGTGGGAGAAGCTAAGAGAGTGAGAATTTCTGAGGATGGTGAGGTTCTGATTGATGCTGCTTACTGCTGTGATGGTTACTATAAGAACGATGAAGCCTACCAAGACTTGATACGTGACGGCTGGTTTCATACTGGTGATGCTGGCTATATTCAAGATGATGGGCAGCTTATCTATCTTGACCGTATGGCGGACCTTAAAACGCTGGCTAGCGGGAGCAGATTCTCACCTCAACATATTGAGAGTCGGTTGAAGTTCAGCCCTTATATATTGGATGCTATGGTTTTGGCTGCTGATGAAAACGATTTGGTGGCTGCCATCCTAAACCTTAACCTTGGCACTGTGGGCAAGTGGGCTGGGGATAGGAAAATTCCTTATTCGGCTGCTGCCGATTTATCCCAGCACCCGGAGGTTTGTGAGTTGATTAGGCAGGAGGTGGTCAAGGTTAATCGCTCCTTGCCGGCAGGTTCAAGAGTAAAGAAGTTTGTCAACCTCCGTAAGGAGTTTGACCCTGATGAAGCTGAGTTGACTAGAACTAGGAAGATAAGGAGAGCTTTTTTGGAGTGCCGCTACGCCAATCTGATAGATGCTATCTATGGTGGTAAGGAGGAGTTCGTAGAGAAAACCACTATTACCTACCAGGATGGGAGCCAGGGCACCATAGAGTCTGTTATTAAGGTAAATACTGTTGGCGATTGACCGGGAAGCCTTGGTTCTTAGGAGGCGACTCAAATGCTGGTGATGAATGCCGTTGAGGTCAAGTATCTTGATGTTATACTGGTATTGGCCGGGGTTTCCTTGGAAGTTCCTGAGGGGAAGATTGTTGCTCTATTAGGTGCTAATGGGTCCGGTAAGAGTACTGTCCTTAAAGCAATATCGGGATTACTGGAAACGGAGGAGGGAAGGGTAACAGATGGCAGTATTCACTTTAACAGCATTAGAATAGACCGGATGAACCCGGAAGATATTGTTAGACTGGGCATCGTCCAGGTAATAGAGGGACGAAGAGTACTGGAACACCTCACCGTGGAGCAGAATCTCAGAGGTGGGGCTTATCTGCGGTACGGTGACCTAAAGAGGGATTTTGATATGGTTCATAGCTACTTTCCCAGGCTCAAGGAGCTGCACCATGCTACTGCTGGTTACCTATCTGGGGGGGAGCAACAAATGCTGGTGCTGGGTCGGGCTATGATGGCTCACCCTAAGCTTATGCTCCTTGATGAACCTTCCATGGGGCTTGCCCCCTTGCTGAGCAAGGAAATATTTGACATGATACAGAGATTTAATAGTGAGGAGAAGACAGCTATGCTTGTTGTGGAGCAGAACGCAAGGGCAGCGCTTTCCATTGCTGAGCATGGCTACGTAATGGAGAACGGCAGGGTGGTTCTTGATGCGCCGGCGGTCAAGCTAGCTGATAATCCTGATGTCAAGGAGTTCTACCTTGGGCTAGGTGTACCGGGGCAAAAAAGAAGCTATCGGGAAGTAAAACATTATCGGCGGCGTAAAAGATGGTTGGCCTAACTGAGTCGGGGTGAGCACCAGATAAAATGGATAAGTTTCTGCAATTCTTGGTTAGCGGGATTATGATAGGGGGTATTTATGGCCTGGTTGCCCTCGGTCTGGTTTTAGTTTACAAATCCTCCCGCGTTCTCAATCTTGCTCACGGCGGTTTCCTTATGATGCTGGCTTGGTTGTGCTGGTCTTTTGCCGCGCAATTGGGCCTACCGATATGGCTTAGCATTTTGTTGGTACTGGCTATTTCGGTACTTGCCGGTCTTGGGGTAGAGCGATTCATCTTGCGTCCCCTTATTGGTCAGCCTATTCTAGCCATTATTATTGTCACTCTTGCCCTTGGCTACTTCCTAGAGGGTGTGGCTATTATGGCTTGGGGCGCAGACACTAAAGGCATGCCTGAGTTCATTTCTCGTGAGGCGATTTGGCTAGGCCCGGTGTCTATCGCTCAACATTATTTATGGGCTTTTGGCATTGCTATCTTTCTCTTTGTTCTCCTTATCCTCTTCTTCAGATATACCAAGCTGGGGTTGGGCATGCAGATTGTTTCTGAGGACCAGCAAGTGGCTCGGAGCCTTGGGATAAGTGTCAAGAATGTTTTTGCCCAAAGTTGGGCTTTTGCCTTGGTTATAGCCGCCATTTCGGGAATACTCTATGCCTCTCTTAAGGCGGTTAACAATTCCATTGCGCTGGTTGGATTAACCAAGGCTTTGCCGGTTATGCTTCTTGGTGGACTGGAGTCTCTGCCCGGTGCTTTGGTTGGCGGAATTATCGTCGGCATATTCGAGATTGTCGGTGGGGGATATATTGACCCTTTGGTGGGTGGTGGGTTTACCGATGTAATTCCGCTCATTCTCATGCTCATCATTTTGCTGGTAAGACCCTATGGCATCTTCGGCTGGAAAAGGATAGAAAGGATTTAGAGAGATGCGACCAGCGGGCACTTACGATACTAGTTACGGCCAGGATATGGCTATTCTACGCACCAGGGCTCAATGGATTGCTCTGGCACTATTCATTGCTTTTCTCCTTGTCTTCCCCCACTTTGGTGGTATCTACTGGACAGGCGTTTTCAGCTTGATAGGCATTACTGTTATTGCCGTGTTTGGTCTCCATATTACCACCGGGCTATGCGGTCAGATTAACCTTGGCCAGGCTGCCTTTATGGCGGTAGGTGCCTATACTTCAGCTTTCTTGACCGCTAAGGTCGGGTTACCCTTCCTGGTTGCCTTGCCCTGTGCTGGCATTATGGGTGGTATAGTTGGGCTCTTCTTTGGTGCCCCCTCCTTGAGGATAAAGGGGTTTTATCTGGCCATGTCCACTCTTGCCGCCCAGTTCATCATCGTTTGGACGGTTACTAGGCTTTTTGGGGCAGCCGCAATGAGCGTACCCTATGCCAGTATCGGTGGCTTCGTCTTTGATACTGATACCAAGATGTATTACCTCATTATTGTCTTGGTGCTAATTGCTGGGCTGGCTACGCTCAATCTTACCAGGACCCGGGCTGGTCGTGCCTTTACCGCGGTAAGAGATAACGACCTGGCGGCGGAGGTTATGGGCATTAACCTCTTTTATTATAAGCTCCTCGCCTTTTTTATCGGTTGCTTCTATGCCGGAATCGCTGGTTCGCTTTGGGCTCACTGCTATAGCTTCAGCATTCAGCCGTTACAGTTCACGTTGAAGGAATCGGTGTGGTTTCTCGGTATGATAATTGTGGGCGGTATCGGCAGCGCCTTGGGTGCCGTTCTGGGGACAGTTTCTATCCGCCTCTTAGATAAGGTGTTTGCCCCTTATATTTCCCCCCTCTTGGCTGTGGCCTTTCCCTTTCTGCGCTCGAATGTAACCTACGCTGCTGGAGCCATATTATTTGCCTTGGTGATTATTTCCTTCTTGATTAAGGAGCCTCGTGGTCTGGTTCACCGGTGGCAGCTAATGAAGGCTTGGTATCGCCTTTGGCCGTATGCCTATTAAACATCGTGCGGATTGCGGTCTTTTTACTGTATTGTAACCTCTTTGTAACCTCTTTATTGCCTTTTTGGTCTGTTCTTAACCTGTCTTTAACCTTAAGCGCTTAAACTTGGGTTTGAGATGGAAGAATATGGTGAAAATCTTACCAGGAGGTGAGAATGATGTAGATTTAACTTAAATCGAGGATTATCTGAATAGAATGGACAAGGAGGTACGAATAGCTTGAGAGGAAATATTATTAAGATAGTGGTCGGGTTACTGGCGTTAGTATTGTTGGCAGTGCCACTAGTCGGGTCATGCGCTCCAACACCACCCACACCGCCTGCGGAGAAGACAATACTTGTTGGTGCTGTCCAGGACTTCAGTGGTCCCACCGCACAAGCGAGCGGCAGACTCTGGACTGCTGCCCAGGAGTTCTTCAAATGGGCGAATGAGACAGGCTACGTGCCTGGTATTACAGTTGAGTGGACTGAGGTAGATGACCGTTATGATGCGTCTCAGGTGCCTTTGGCCTACCGGGAAATGAAGGCTAAAAACCCTGATGTAATCTTTACCATGACCGCGGTAAGTAGTGCCGGGCTCAAGCCCTTGGCCGACCGCGATAAGATTCCTGTCCTCAGCTTTACCGGCAGCGTGGCTACCGCCCAGGAGCCTGTAGGCTATGTGTTCCAGGAGACCTTTGTCCCTGAAATTAATTTTAATTGCTTCCTGAACTATGTTGCCGATACCTGGACGGAGGAGAGGGCTCCTGTTGTCGCTTCGCTTTCCTGGGATGATGATGATGGCACACAGCATATCGAGTCGGGAATCGCCACCGCCGAGGCTCTGGGTATCGACTTTAAGCGCGAGTACGCTGAAGTAGCACCACCGATGACGGGACTTGGACCCAACCCCTTCACGCCTTATGTTACCCGTCTGAAGGAGCTGGACCCTGATTACATCTTCTTCCCGATGATTGGTCCGGCAACCGGTGTAGCCCTTAATGAAATGATGGCCCTGGGCATGGACCCCAAGAAGGCAGTGTACATCGTAATGTCTGCCGGTGGGATGTATCAGGAGCTTACTGCAGTGCTTGGCAGTGAGGAGCCAACCCACGGCGCCACCCTGGTGATGGCTGATTACGCTTGGTCAATTCAGACTGAAGACCAGCAGCGCCTTAGGTCATTCATGGAGCCGACTGATTATGGCTGGGATGCCAGGTATCACGTAAATGCCCTGTCCTACTATACGTCATGTAAGGTGTTCTATGAGGCGTTAAGGATTGCCAAAGAGGACGTCGGTCTTGAGAATATAGATAGTGAGGCTATTTACAACGCACTACAGAAGATAAAGGACTTCGATACCGGGGTGAGCTTACCGGTAACCTTTGGTGCTGAGGACCGCCTCGCTAACCAGTCGGTTTACATCTACGAGATTGGTACTGATAGCATACCCCATCTGAAGACCGATAAGGTCTATAACTGGCCGCAAAAGTGGGGCCCGGACGTGTACTAGGGTGTTCTGGTTGTGGAGACCGCTTACCAGTATTGGTGGGGTGGTTAACCGTCCCACCAATGCTGGTTTGAGAGCGGGTAAGAAGTTATAGTTACTTGACCTGTTACTCGGCATTACGATATAATTATAGCTGGGTATCAGTTGGTAATAATTTTGAAGCTGAGAACTTTCCCCAAAGTCTCAGCTTTATTGTGGCAAAAAGGACCCGATGAAGATTGCGATTAGTGGCAAAGGTGGGGTGGGTAAGACATTATTATCGGCTCTCCTTTCTAGGACTTTTGCTGAGTCCGGCTATTCTGTTTTAGCTATAGATGCTGACCCTGATTCTAATCTAGCCGCCACTCTTGGCTTTCCCCAGCCGGAGAAGATAACCCCCATATCTGAGATGAGCGACCTTATTGAGGAAAGAACTGGGGCACGCCCCGGTAAAGGTGCTGGCTTCTTTAAATTAAATCCTAGGGTCGATGACTTGCCAGAAAAGTACTGGCTAGAATATAATGGGATAAAATTAATGGTAATGGGTCGAGCCAAAAAGGGGGGTGGCGGCTGCTATTGCCCGGAAAATGCCTTATTACAAGCTCTGGTTAGCCATCTACTCCTGTCAAGGAATGAAGTAGTTATCTTGGATATGGAGGCTGGGATAGAACATTTAGGACGAGCCACAGCCAAGGCAGTAGATAAACTTATTGTAGTAGTCGAGCCAGGCAGGCGAAGTATTGAGACAGCCTACAAGATAAATGAGCTGGCGCGGGATATTGGTTTACATAATATTGTAATAGTAGCGAACAAGATACGGAGCCAGGCAGACAAGGAATTTCTAATTTCTAGCCTGCCTGGTTTTAATTTTATTGGCTTCATTCCCTTTGACCAAGCATTGGTGGAAGCTGACATCGCCAATCGTCCCCTTCTTGACTCCAGCACCCAGATTATTACCGAGGTAAGGAGTATCTATCAGGCTTTGTTGTTCAGCCTTCAAGCACAAGGGGCAGCCAACTAAAGAGTAGGACAATCTTAGAACAAAAGAAAGGCCAAATTAGTTACCCTCTTTAAGAAACTCTGGGTGGCATTGGTGTGAATGGGGTGGGGGCAGGAAACAGTCTTATTGAGAGTTGAAATGGGTCATCCCAAATAAAAATATAAGGAGGTTACGTTGGCTTACGACGCAACAAAAATGGAGGACTGGCAGATTGCAGAAGCTGCCGAAGAGAATATGCCGACCCCTGAGGAGTGGCGGGAAAGGCTAAATCTCGAAAAGGATGAGATTATTCCCTTCGGGAGAATATGCAAGCTCGATTTTCTTAAGATCATCAATCGTCTCAAGGACAAGCCAGACGGCAAGTATATTGAGGTGACGGCGATAACTCCTACACCGCTGGGCGAGGGGAA
>Ga0114921_10000705_pt1 | contig 14324 bp, 19 predicted proteins | sample BentaG_FD_87016 | JGI IMG/M metagenome (GOLD analysis project Ga0114921, IMG submission 87016) | Deep subsurface microbial communities from South Atlantic Ocean to uncover new lineages of life (NeLLi) - Benguela_00093 metaG | ecosystem: Environmental > Aquatic > Marine > Oceanic > Sediment ...
CCAAATCTGGCCTTTGCCATTTCATAATCTCTTTCTCTGTCGATTCCCCTCGCGATATCCGCGGCGTGGGCTGCGATTTTGAATGCGATTGTACCTACTCTTACATCGTCTAAATCCGGCAGTGCAAGGTGTTCGGATGGCGTAACGTAGCACAAAAAGTCAGCACCGGCTGCGGCAGCAACAGCACTGCCGATAGCCCCTGATATATGGTCATATCCGCAGGCGATATCAGTTACAAGCGGGCCCAGGACATAAAAAGGCGCACCGTCACAGATTTTCTTTTGCAGTGTAACGTTTGCCTCGATCTCGTTGAGGGGGACATGCCCCGGTCCCTCGACTATGCACTGGATATCCTTTTCCCTAGCTTTTTTTGTGAGTTCTCCCAGGATTAAAAGCTCTTTGATTTGGGCACGGTCAGTCGCGTCTTTTATGCAGCCGGGACGCAGGGCATCTCCAAGACTCAGTGTAATATCATATTCTTTTGCTATCTCCAGGACGTAGTCGAAGTCCGAATAGAGGGGGTTCTCCTTTTTGTTGTGGACCATCCATGCTGCGAGGAATGACCCCCCTCTGCTTACAATACCGGTCGTCCGCCCGTGTTTTAGCACGGTCTCCAGGCTTTCGGTTGTAAGGCCGACATGAAGCGTCATGAAATCGACTCCCTCTTTCCCCTGCTTTTCGATCACGTTGAACAGGTCGTCCTCTGTCATTTCGACAATCGAGCCGCTGCGTTTAATTGCCTCTGTACCCGCCTGGTATATGGGCACCGTGCCGATAGGCACTGGAACCTTCATTATCTCCTTTCGGGTCCTGTCGAGGTCCCCGCCTGTGCTCAGGTCCATTATAGTATCAGCTCCAAATTTCACCGCTACCTTTGCCTTTTCTATTTCGTCGCCGATACTTGCCAAGTCAGAGGAGGTCCCGATGTTTGCGTTGATTTTCACTCTGAGGCCCTCACCTATACCGACTGGAGCTGTCCCGTCTCTTTCCACGTTTTTTGGTATGACAATCCTGCCTGAAGCAACGCCCCTCCTTATCTGCCCTGCTTCAATCTTTTCGGCATTGGCTACTGCCTTCATCTCTTTTGTGATTTCGCCATTTCTGGCAAGCTTCATCTGGGTCATCGTATCACGTTATTTATATTAGCAACTATCAATTTATACCTATGGATTTAACGGCCGATGACATAATGATAAAAGATCCGGTTACAGCCTCGCCGACGGAGCTCGTAGCCACTGCCAATATAAAGATGATGAGACAGGGCATTGGAGGGCTTCCGGTTGTCGAGAATGGGGAGACAGTGGGCATTATCACCCACCGGGATACGATCCTTGCAGGGAAAAAGGCGATGAATATCAAGATAGGGGACATGATGACAAAGGATGTTCTGACAATAAAAAGAGATACGGGCTTTGACGAGATAGTGAACCTGATGAAGGAAACGGGATATCAGCGTCTTCCAGTCCTGGAAGGGAAAAAATTGGTCGGGCTTGTCACGCAGAGCTGTGTGATAAATGCACTGGCGAAATAAAATTCTTACTGTCTGGGTTTCAGTTTCACTTCTTCTTTGACCTCTCCCTTGAAATTCTTCCCGCAGGAGCAGTGAACGACCTCACAGATGGTCCTGACTCCCTTGCTTACTGTCTGGGTCTTTCCGACAACCATATCTTCCTTGTATTCCTGTCCGCAATACGGGCATCTAACTTTATCAGGACTCATAACACCCCCCAGACTAAAGGTTACTGTGTACAAGAGTTGTTAAAAATTACAATTGTTCTCGAGGGGACACTTTTCGCATACTGGCCTTTTCTTGCAGGTATCCTTTGCCAGTTCCACGATGAGGGCATGAAACTCGTTGTAAATCTCCGTGTCCCGAGGAAGATGCTCCTCAAACAGCTGTTTTATTTCGTCGTATGTGGCATCTTTTTCAATCATGCCGAGCCTTTCGAATACCCTCCGGGTATAGGCGTCAACAACGAAAGTCGGTTTATTCGCAGCGTACAGTATTATCGAGTCTGCGGTCTCTTTTCCAATCCCTTTAATGCCGAGCAGTTCACTTCGAAGTAAAGAAGGCTCAAGGGACAGGAAATGATTCAAATTTCCTTCATATTTTTCAAAAAGGAAATTTATAAAATTTTTTAATCGTTTTGCCTTAATTTTAAAAAACCCAGATGGTTTGAGCAGGGTTTGAAGCTTCTTTTCAGAAATCCGGTAGATGCCTTCAGGGCTCAAAACGCCTTCGTCTTTCAGGTTTTCGATTGCCCGCTCAACATTTTTCCATGACGTATTTTGTGTGAGAATCGCCCCTACTATGACCTCAAACGGAGTGTCCGCGGGCCACCAGTGTTGCTTGCCAAAATGGGATTTGAGTCTGTTGTAGATGTCGAGGAGGTTCATTGGGTTAAGTATCTTGGAGGATTATATAAATTTTGATCGGGTTTCAAACCCAGTCGAGCGAGAGAAAACTTTAAATCATATAATGAGAATCATCTGTGTTGAGATGCACACCTGGACGGTGGAAGCTCTTTATACCAATGACCACGTTCTTCGAAGCGAGCTCGTAATCCGAAGGATTAGAGCGAGCGAGAAGAACAAAATGGAGGTAAAAAAATGGCAAAGATGTATGTGAAGTTCGAGGTGCCGAAGGAACTCTCCGAGAAGGCCTATGAGGCTCTGGAGGTAGCGAGAGGAAGCGGTAAGATTAGCAAGGGGACAAACGAGGTCACAAAACAGATAGAGAGAGGCCAGGCAAAGCTGGTTCTGATAGCAGAGAACGTCGAGCCCGAAGAGACCGTTGTACACCTCCCCATACTGTGCGACGAGAAGAAAACACCCTATGTATATGTACCTGATAAACTCGAACTGGGAAAGGCGAGCGGCCTTGAAGTAGCAACGGCTTCGTCGTGCATAGTGACTCCTGGAAAGGCAAGGGAATTGATAATGGAAATCGAAGATAAACTAAAGGCACTCAAGTAATGGGATGGCAAAATGGCGAAGGTAGAAGAGACCCGGGGTTTTCCTGCAGACGTTGTAGAGGTTCTTGCCAGAACTGGTATGACCGGTGAGATATGGCAGGTCAAATGCAGGGTGCTGGACGGCAGGGACAAGGGAAGGATAATCAGGAGAAACGTCAAAGGCCCCGTTAGAGTAGGCGATACCCTGATATTGATGGAGACCGACAGGGAAGCCAAGGAAATTCGAATCCCTTGAGGTGGGCATTATGGAAAAACATAGATGCTCTTTTTGCAGGAAGAATATCGAACCTGGAAGCGGAAAGATGTTCGTAAAAAAGGATGGCGCAGTCCTGCACTTCTGCAGTAGCAAATGCGAGAAGAACATGCTCAAGCTCAAAAGAGCTCCAAGAAAGGTAACCTGGATAGCAAAGAAAAAGTGATTGAATTGGAAAGAACCTTTTTGATGGTCAAGCCAGATGGCGTTTCAAGAGGTCTCGTCGGTGAAGTGATCTCGCGGGTAGAATCCAAGGGGTTGAAGATACTTGCAATGAAGATGATAAAACTAGACGACGAGCTTGCAAAAAGACAATATGCCGAGCATGAGGGCAAGCCCTTCTTTTCTGGACTTTTGTCTTTTATAACCTCGGGGCCTGTCGTTGCCATGGTGATTGAGGGAAAAGAAGCTGTCAAGGTTCTGCGAACCCTAATCGGCAAGACCGACCCAAAAGAAGCGGAACAGGGCACAATTAGAGGGGATTTTGGCATCGATGTGGGCAGAAATATAGTCCATGCTTCAGACTCATTGAAATCTGCCAACAGGGAAATATCACTATTATTCAAACCAGAAGAAATAATTGAATACAAGAGGGCCGATGAAGACTGGATTTATGAGCATGAGCAACGATGATAAGACAGCCAATAGTATCCGTATTAGGACATGTGGACCACGGAAAGACAACCCTTTTAGATAGAATCAGGGGCAGCGCTGTCGCTGAGAGAGAGGCGGGAGGGATAACGCAGCATATTGGTTCAACAGAAATCCCTATCAAGGTCATCGAGGGCATCTGCGGGGGGCTGATGAAACAGCTGCGGGCCAAAATCAATTTCGAGGGGCTGCTTTTCATTGATACTCCGGGCCATGCTGCCTTTACTACATTGAGAAAGAGAGGGGGGGCACTTGCAGATATAGCTATATTGGTTGTCGATATAACAGAGGGTTTTCAGCCGCAAACGTTCGAGGCAATAAATATTCTAAGGACATATAAGACACCGTTTCTCATTGCCGCAAACAAGATCGACAAGGTCAGGGGGTGGCAGGTATTCAAGGGATATCCATTTACTCACAGCTTTTCAAAACAGAGCGATGGAGTAAAGACATTCATCGAAGAAAGGATCTACACAATTGTCGGAAAGCTCTATGAAGAGGGTTTCCAGGCGGACAGATTTGACAGGATTGAAAAATTCGAAAAACAGATTGCGATTGTCCCGATAAGTGCACGGACAGGGGAAGGAATTCCCGAGCTTTTGATGATACTTATAGGTCTCTCACAGAAGTTCCTTGAAAACAGACTGGAAGTTGAGGTGGATGGTCCTGCAAAGGGAACTATTTTAGAGGTCAAGGAGGAGGTTGGCCTTGGAACGACCATCGACGTAATAATCTATGACGGAAAAATCAGGCGAGGAGATGAAATAGCCGTCGGAGGGAGAGATGGCGTGATTACAACGAAGGTCCGCTCCCTTCTAAAGCCACGGCCGCTTGACGAGATCAGGGACCCAAAATTCAGGTTTGAGGGAATTCAAGAAGCATATGCAGCATCCGGAATAAAGGCATCTGCCCCGAATTTATCCGGCGTTGTTGCAGGTTCATCTATAAAAGTAGTCGCAGACGGGGATATTCAAAAAGCAGTAGACGAAATCCAGGTGGAAATAGAAGAGTTCAAAGTCGGTACAGAGAAGTCAGGGGTAGTTGTAAGGGCCGATACCCTCGGCTCTCTTGAGGCACTGGTGAAACTGCTCAAGGAGGAGAAGGTGCCAATAAAAAAGGCAGAAGTCGGCGACATCTCCCGAAAGGACATAATAGAAGCCGAAACCGCAAAGGAAGAGACCCCGATAAGGGCTGTGGTTCTGGGTTTCAACGTGAAAATTAAAAAGGACGCAGAGGAGAAGACAAATGAGGCAGGTATTCACGTCTTTTTGAACAACGTAATCTACAAGCTAATAGAGGACTACGGAGAATGGGTCCAGAAAGAGATGGAGGAAGAGAAGAAAATAGATCTGGACAAACTCACGCGACCCTCAAAGATAAAACTTTTACCAGGATATGTATTCAGAAGAAGCAAACCCGCAGTAGTAGGCGTGGAAGTGCTGCTCGGGATATTAAAGAACAATTCCAACCTGATTAACAAAGACGGAAAGAGGATAGGTACTGTACAGGGACTACAGGACAAAGGCGAAAACATAAAAGAAGCTGACATGGGCATGGAGGCAGCAGTCGCAATAGACGGACCGACCGTCGGGAAGCAGATAAACGAGGGTGATATTTTATATACTGATATAAGTGAAAGTGAGGCAAGACTTCTGGAAGTAAAATACAAGAGTAGTCTAAAAGATGATGAAACAGAGGCCCTAGAAGAGATAAAAAAGATTAAAAGAAAAGACGATATATTTTGGGCATCTGCATCTGGAGGTGCATAATTGCAGAAGGTTATATTATCGGATCCAAAAACAGGGAAATCTTACAGTATAGAACTGGAGACGGAGAAGACAAACATAGATGGCACGAAAATTGGAAATACAATCGATGCGGCTTCCTTGGGACTTCCTGGATACGAAATCCAGATAACCGGTGGTAGCGATAAAGATGGGTTCCCGATGAGGCTCGATATGCCGGGAAGAGGCAGAAAGAAAGTGCTTCTATCCGGTGGACCTTGCTACAAGTCAAAGTCAAAGGGCATAAAGAGGAGAAAAACCGTAAGGGGCAACATAGTCACGCGGGATATAGTACAGATAAATGCAAAGATTGTAAAAAAGGGCACAAAGCCAATTGATAAGCTCCTCGGTGTCGAGGAAGCAACAGAAGAAAAGCCGGCCAGAGAGGAGAAGCCACCAAAGAAAGAAAAGACAGTGAAGAAAGAGAAACCAAAAGTAGAGGCAGAGGCGAAATAGTTGCAGTCTGAATTAAACATCGGCCTTGTTGGTCACGTCGACCATGGAAAGACAACTCTGACCCAGGCCCTATCCGGTGCGTGGACTGACCGCCATAGCGAGGAGATAAAAAGGGGCATTTCAATAAGACTGGGATATGCCAACAGTACATTTCGAAAGTGCCCCAAATGTCCGGAGTCCCAGAAATATACCACAGAAAAGGTATGCGAGCACTGCAAATCCAAGTCAGAGGTGCTGAGGGAGGTTTCATTTGTCGATTCACCCGGCCACGAAACACTAATGGCAACCATGCTCTCAGGCGCTGCAATCATGGATGGTGCCATTTTGGTCATAGCTGCAAACGAAAAGTGCCCCCAGCCACAGACTAAAGAGCATCTCATGGCCCTTGACATAATAGGTATCACGAATATAGTGGTCGTGCAGAACAAGATAGATATTGTCCCGAAAGATAAGGTAAAAGAAAATTACAAGCAGATCAAAGAATTCTTAAAAGGAACAGTTGCAGAAAATGCTCCAATTATACCGATTGCAGCCAGGCATAATGCCAATATAGACGTCCTAATCCAGGAGATAGAAGGGGTCATGCCCACCTCCAAAAGGGATCCAAAAAAACCCTACAGGATGTTTATTGCCAGGTCGTTTGATGTGAACAAGCCCGGCACTCTGCCCAAAGATCTTGTAGGAGGGGTCGTTGGAGGATCACTCATACAGGGAAAAATCAAAATTGGTGACCTCATTGAAATTTGCCCCGGAATCAAAATCGAGGAGGATAACGAAACGATCTGGAAGCCACTAACAACAGAGGTGACCACCCTTATGACCGGCGACAAGAATTCAAAGAGTGCAAAACCGGGAGGTCTAATAGGCATCGGCACAAAGCTTGACCCAAGTCTGACCAAGGCAGATGGTCTTCTGGGGGGGATTCTCGGCAAGCCAGGCACTCTGCCGCCTGTATTGAACAAACTTACTCTGGAAACACATCTATTGCAGAGGGTGGTTGGCACAAAAGAGGAACTCGATGTGGAGGACCTAAAAACCAGTGAGCTTTTGATGGTTAACGTTGGTACAACAACAACAGTCGGCGTCGTTACAAGCGCAAGAGATAGCGAAACTGAATTAAGATTAAAACTGCCAGTCTGTGTTGATAAAGGAATGAGAGCTGCGATAAGCAGGAGGATTGGAGCCAGGTGGCGGTTGATTGGCTATGGAAAAATTTTGTAGAGTTGTACTCGACACAAATTTCATGTTGATTCCTTTCCAGTTTGGTGTGGACATAAAAGCAGAACTGGACAGGGTACTTGATTTTAATTACAGACTTTACACATTGGATGGCGTTTTAAAGGAGCTCGAAGTACTCTCGAAAGAGAAAAGTCAAGACGGAAGAGCTGCGAGGGCCTCCCTTGAAATGGCCAAAGACATTCCCACAATTGCCGCAAACGGAGACGTTGACGACGTACTTTTAAGGCTGGCCTCAAGTGATACGATAATTTGTACAAACGATAAGATTTTAAAGGAGAAGATAAAGAGAAAGGGCGCACCTGTAATTTATTTGAGGCAGAAAAAATACTTAATGATTGATTAGGAGGAGTTGCTATATTCAAACTTGAGGTAATGGAAGACCTTGTGAGAGTACCGCCGGAGGAATTTGGAAAACCTCTAAAAGAAGTTATACAGCATATTCTTACAGTCGGATACGAATATAACGGAAGGCTCGAAGGCGGCTACGAAGGAAAGCTTGACAAGGACCAGGGAACCATCCTAGCTGTGACAGAGATCAAATCCATAGGCGATGGGTCGGTGATCCCGGGGGACGGTGCAGCATTTCACAACGTGACCTTTGAGGCTCTGGCATTCAAGCCAGAACTTCACGAAATCATCGACGGAGAGGTAGTCGAAATAGTGGAATTCGGAGCGTTTATAAGATTCGGACCTCTCGACGGATTGATTCACGTATCTCAGATAACAGACGACTTTATAGTCTATGACAAAAAGAGAGGGGCTTTGGTAGGCAAGGAAAGCAACAAAACACTGGAAGTTGGTGACAAGGTAAGGGCAAGGATTGTGGCCGTAAGCTTAAATTCAGATAAGGCGAAAGAAAGCAAGATAAATCTTACCATGAGACAGCCTGGCATCGGAAAATTCGAGTGGTTGGAGGAGGCAAAGAAAAAAGGGAAAGAGAAGCCCGTGAAGAAAGAAGTAAAAAAGAAGGCCAGAGAGCCTGAAAAGAAAGAAGCAAAGAAAGAGACCGCAAAGCCCGAAAAGAAAGAAGCTGAGAAAAAACCTGAAGCGAAGAAAGACGCAAAAGAGGAGAGCGCATGAAAGAGAAGGCCTGTAAGGAATGCGGCAGGGTGACCAGAGGGGACATATGCTTAACCTGCAAGACGCCCACCTCCAACGACTGGATAGGCTATGTAAATATAATCGACCCGGAAACATCCGAAATCGCAAAAAAGCTCAATATAAACATGAAGGGAAAATATGCCCTCAGAGTAAAATGAAAGACTTGACAATTTCAGAGGAGATTCGCCCTCTTTTAAAAAAACCATTCGGCAAAGTTTTCAAAGGCAAGGATCTTAAACCCGCAGAGGAAATCAAAAAGAACTTGAAAGGTGAAAAGGTCATCGTAGTTGGCGATGTGACCTTGAAGAATATTCTTGCAGTCGGGATTAAGCCGAGTCTTGCAATCATAGACCTCAAGACCAAAAGAAAAATAAAGAAAAATTCAGTATTCAAAGAAAAGGTAGCAAAGGTCAAAAATCCGCCAGGGATGATAACCAAAGACCTGTGGGACAAAATCCATGAGTCAATGGGCAAAAAGGGTTCTCTCATCGTCGTCGACGGAGAAGAAGACCTGGCTGTCCTACCTTGCATCATTGAGGCCGACTGGGACAGTGTTGTCCTTTATGGCCAGCCCGATGAAGGTATCGTTCTGGTAAGGGTGACAGAAGAAAAGAAGTTTGACGCAGGTACAATCATAAAAATGATATTAGATCAAGAAAAGTGGAAATTAAAGCTGGAGGAAAAGAGATGAAAATCGAGATACTAAGCGAAAAGGAGAACCCTCTGTTAAAACGGAAGGAATTTGAGGTCAAAATTACACATGATGCAGCCACTCCCAGCATATCCGAGATTAGAAAAAAGATAACTTCAAAGGATATTGGCAAGGGCACGGTAATCATAGATTCTTTTAAGTCCAAACACGGCTCTAGAGAGACACTTGGCGCTGTAAAGGTCTATCAGACTAAAGAGCGTGCTCTCGAAATAGAGCCCAGGCATAGGCTGATAAAAAATGAATTAATCGAAATTACAGAGGAAAAACCTGGTGAACCAAAGCCCGAAGAGATAAAAGAGGAACAAAAAGAGAAACCGATAGAAAAGACCAAGGAAAAGAAGGAAGAACCAAAGCCAAAAAAAGAACTTAAAAAGGCAGAGAAAGAACCAAAGCCCAAGGAAGAAGAAAAGCCTAAAGAGGAGTCAAAGCCTAGAGAAGAACCAAAGCCTGAAAAAGTAAAGGAAGAGCCAGCAGAAAAGCCAAAAAAAGAATCTAAAAAGGCAGAGAAAGAATCAAAGCCTTCAGAGAAGCCCAAAGATAAGTCCACGACAAAAGAGGGTGAGTAGATGCCAAAAAAATGGGAGCTATATGAAGTAAGCGGTGAAACTCTTTTAAGGAAGAACCGGTTCTGCCCTAGATGTGGTGAGGGCATTTTTATGGCAGAGCACAAGAACCGATTTTCCTGTGGGGGCTGCGGTTACACTGAATGGAAGAAGAAAGGTGAGCCAGAACCAAGGCCTGAAGAAGTAAAAGAAGAGCAAAAAGAGAAACCGATAGAAAAGATCAAGGAAAAGAGGGAAGAAGAAAAGCCTAAAGAGGAGTCAAAGCCTAGAGAAGAACCAAAGCCCAAAAAAGTAAAGGAAAAACCAGCAGAAAAGCCAAAAAAAGAACCTAAAAAGTCTAAAGAAGTGAAGAAGGAAAAGTGATGATATGCCTTGGCATAGAAGGGACTGCCGAGAAACTGGGAATTGGAATAGTTTCTGACGATGGGGAGATTCTTGCAAATGTTACCAAACACCAGCCTCTTGTTACAGGCATACACCCGAGGGAAGCGGCCCAGCACCACGCCGATAATATGAGAGGCGTTTTAGAGTCCGCTCTTAAAAAGGCAAAACTTGATTTAAAGGATATCGATCTCGTGGCGTTTTCACAGGGACCCGGGCTTGGTCCGTGCCTGCGGGTTGCTGCAGTATCTGCCAGAACGATTTCTTTGATAAATGACATTCCAATAATAGGTGTCAATCACTGCATAGGGCACATAGAAATCGGGTTGCTCTTAACAGACGCGAATGATCCGCTGACCCTCTATGTATCCGGTGGAAACACCCAGGTAATCGCATTCGATTCGGGGAGATACAGGGTCTTTGGAGAGACGCTGGACATAGCGATAGGCAACTGCATCGACCAGTTTGCAAGGGCCGTAGGAATTGGGAGCCCGGGCGGACCAATCGTCGAGAAGCTAGCAAAGAATGGAAATTATATACCGTTGCCTTACGTGGTAAAGGGAATGGACCTGTCGTTTTCGGGTATATATACTGCTTCAGTAAATGCTGCCAAACACCACAAAATTGAGGATGTCTGCAGGAGCCTGCAGGAGACTGCTTTTGCTATGCTTACAGAAGTAACGGAGAGGGCGCTTGCCCACACGGAAAAAAGGGAGGTAATGCTCGCTGGCGGCGTGGCAATAAACAAAAGGCTTCAGAAGATGTTATCTGCAATGGCCAAAGAGCACGGAGCTTCATTTTTTGTTCCTCCGAGGGATGTACTAAGTGACAACGGAGCCATGATCGCGTGGGTAGGTCTATTGAGGCACAAATCTGGCGAGAGGCAGGACATCGAAGATACGGCGGTCAAGCAAAGATTCAGGACCGACGAGGTGGACGTAAAGTGGAAATGATAGGGAAGGGTGCAGAGGCGAATATTTATCTCGATGGCAATTCTGTGATAAAGAAGCGAATCAAAAAGGTGTACAGGGTAAAAGAGCTTGACGAGTCCTTAAGGCGGGTGAGGACCAAAAAGGAGGCAAAGCTCATATCTATGGCAAGGGCAGCAGGGGTGCCAACACCATTCATAACCGACATTGACAGCACAAAGACTTCTCTTACTATCGATTACGTAAATGGCAGTCAGATAAAAAAGATTCTAAATGCAATATCAAAAGACGAAAGAAAGAAAATGTGCAGGGAAATCGGAAGAAGCGCCGGAAAGCTCCATAAAAATCATATCATTCACGGCGATCTGACAACCTCAAATATGATTTTGAAAGATGATAAAATTTATTTCATCGACTTCGGGCTTGGAGAGATAAATGAGGCAATTGAGGCCAAGGGCGTTGATCTCCTCGTATTCAAAAAATCCCTCAGGTCTACCCACTTCAAATACGAAAAGGAGTGCCTTGATGCATTTCTAGAAGGATACTCGACAGAACATAGAGATTGTGCAGAAATCCTAAAAAGGCTCGATACCATAGAGAAGAGAGGAAGATATTTTAGCGAGAGATGAAAATGAAAGCCGGTTTATATTCAGCTTCGTGTCCAAAAGTATATACGAATATATAAAATATTTCCAGAGTACATATATATGTCCATTTTAATAAGATAGTATCATGACACTGCAAAGGCATTATATGATAACCACCAAATTTAGTCTGGCGGAATCGGAGGCAAATTGATGGGGATACAGGAACCCAGGACGAGATATTTAGAAGAATTGCTCTATGATATCCGCACCAAAAAGATTGTCTTGCCAAAATTCAAAAGAGATTTCATATGGGGGCCAGAGAAAATAATTTCGCTCTTGGAATCAATCTCGAAATCATATCACTGTGGGAGTTTGTTATTTCTAGAGAACAAAGACGAAGCTTTTGCATACAGGCCCATTCCTGATGAAATAAAACCTGAGAGACCTCCAGAGTATTTAATTTTTGACGGTCAGCAGAGATTATCTTCGTTATATTTTGCATTTTACGGGGATAAATATTACAGGGAGGGAAAGAAATACGAAGACAGATATTATCTGGACCTTAAAAGATTGATAGAACTTAAAGACATTTCCGGGTCTTTCGTATATGTGGATAGTGATCATGCCTATAGATCGCATGAAGAGGAATTCGAAAACATGCGTTTACCGTTAACCTGTATTTTTTCGAAAGATTATTCCTACGATGAGTGGGTGGACGATTTCAAGGAATACAGGAAGAAAAATTATCCTGATGATTATGATAAGATTTCAGAAGCAGTCAAAGGAATAAAAAGAAACTATTTGAAAGAGATATATAGATTTAAATTTCCGGTAATCGAATTAACAGGCTATACTGACGAAAAAGTGGCTTGTGACATTTTCGCTGTTTCGAATATTTCGGCTACTCCTCTAAATACCTTTGAAATTCTCACTGCCAAGCTGTGGCCACATAATATTGACTTACGGGAACTGTGGAAAAGCGCGCGGAAGAAATATCCTCTATTAGACGAGTTTGAGATTGACCCAGCAACCATTTTAAAAGGGCTGTCAATGGTGACCCGTAGAGAAAAAGGATCATTCAGAACAGAGGATTTGTACAGGTTAGAGGCAGAGGATTTCGATAATTACTGGGACGATTTAGTTAAGTCCTTCTCTGATGTCGTGGCCCTTTTAAAGGAAGAATTGGGTGTAGTAAAACTTAACCGGCTTCCTTATGAGTCGATGGTTCCAGCGATGGCCGCCCTTTCCGTGGATATAAAAGATACGTACAGAGGATTGTTCAGGAGAAATCCCAGCGCTCTGTATACCCTGGATGACAAGGGGCGTTTCTTTGAAATCAACCAGAGGTTTACCGAGATAACCGGCTATGAGATTGACGACCTGCGCGATAAAACCATCGAGGACCTATTTTCCAAAAAAGATGAAACACTTGTAACGGGCTATCACCAGAAGAAGACAGTACATAAAGACCTGCCCTTCGAGTACGAGATGCCACTCATCACAAAAAGTGGCAGGGAAATAATAGTAAATATCAGGGCAAACGTGGATACCAGAGGAAAATTTGCAGTGGGTTCAATCGACGACATTACAGAACGAAAAAATATGGAGCAACAGCTAAAGGAATACGCCGAACAGCTCGAACAAAAGGTTGAGGCAAGGATCAGGGACGTAAGGAGGGTCAAGGGACGCATAGAGGGGGAGCTGGTGGACAGCATAGAAGAGGTTATAGAGGTCTCAAAGGACGTAACCGAGAGGGTAAAGGCACAACAAAAACTCGAAGAATATTCGAAAGAGCTGGAGCATTCCAACAAACTCAAAGACATCTTTATCGACATCATGCGCCACGACCTTCTAACCCATGTCGGAATAATTGAAAATTCCTCAGAATTTATCCTCGACGGAGAGTCTGATAGTGAGAAAAGGGAGCTGATCCTTACAATCAATAGGAGTGCGGATAGGCTAATCGAGATGATCCAAGACGCCAGCAAGTTTGCCATGGTGGAAGAACTGGAAGCGGTAGACTTAAAAACATTTGACGTCAAGGAGGCATTAAAAGAGGCACTGGAAATCTATGAACCTTCAGCAAAAGAAAAAAATATCACACTCGAATCCTCTATTGACAGGAGTTTTGTTTTTAAGGCCAGCCCTTTGATTAAAGACATCTTCTCGAATCTTTTGTCCAACGCCATTAAATACAGCCCCTGTAATACGAAAATTGTAGTAGAAATCCAGGAGGGTCCCCCATGCACTATCGCAGTAAAAGACAACGGTCCTGGAGTCCCTGACAAAGAAAAAGAGATGATATTTGAGCGCTTCATACGGGGATCCAAGAAGGGGGTAAAAGGAACCGGTCTGGGTCTGGCAATAGTCAAGCGGATCGTTGACCTCCACAAGGGAAGGGTATGGGTCGAGGACAATCCGGAGGGGGGCAGCATATTCAAGGTTGAGATTCCTGCATAAAAACAGAGTCTTAATCTCTTTCCGCAAGATTAAAATGCTAATAAGAAACCTAAAGACTTATATCCAAGCGGCCATAGTCCAGCGGTTAAGACTCTAGCTTCCCAAGCAAGCAGATTAAAAGGTTAGTAACCTGCATGTGGAAAGAGCTAGTTACGCGGGTTCGAATCCCGCTGGCCGCACTTTTATTATCTTTTCTAATGGTATTTTTAATAGACTAGGTATGAAACTCCAAC
>Ga0114921_10000706_pt1 | contig 14318 bp, 25 predicted proteins | sample BentaG_FD_87016 | JGI IMG/M metagenome (GOLD analysis project Ga0114921, IMG submission 87016) | Deep subsurface microbial communities from South Atlantic Ocean to uncover new lineages of life (NeLLi) - Benguela_00093 metaG | ecosystem: Environmental > Aquatic > Marine > Oceanic > Sediment ...
TAAAAAAAGCCCCCTTCCTCATGTAATATAAAGGGGGCTTGTTTTCTCGAAAAATGCTTCACGCTCCGTTTGAGCTTTCATCTCTTATCTCTTGTGCGCACCATTTCTCGCTTTACGGTTTCTCTGCTTTCTCCTGTTTTCTCTTGGCGACCTTCACTTTGTCTTTCGAGATGCCCTGTTTATCCCGGGAATCCTTTTTCTCCTTTTTGGAGGTCTTCTTTTTCTCCTCGGGAACCTCTGTTTTTCTTTTGGGGCCTTCTTTTTTGACCTCAGAAGCCTTTTTCTTTCCTTTGGGGGTATCCTTTTCCTCTTCAGCTTCAGGTACCTTTATTGTGCTCTTAGGGCTCTCCTGTTTATCTGAAGCCTTCTTGGAAACCTTTTCAGCGCCCTTTTGGTCCCTCTTAATGGCCTTATCCGCTCCCTTCCCCTTATCCGCCAACAACAGCTGGATAAGTGCGAGCGGTGCATTATCGCCGATCCTATGACCAGCCCTTAAAATCCTAACGTAGCCACCCTGGCGATCCGAAAAACGCTCGCCCATCTGATCAAACAGTTTATTGGCAACAGATTTATCCATAAAATAGGAAAGGACCTGACGACGCGCATGAAGATCACCCCGCTTGGCAAGGGTGATCATCTTCTCAGCAACAGGTCGCAATGCCTTAGCCTTTGCATGTGTTGTTGAAATCTCCTCATATCGAAACAGGGAAGTGACCAGGTTTCTCAAAACGGCTTTTCGATGGCTTGAGTCCCGACCCAGCTTTTTTCCTGCCTTTCTATGCCTCATTGATCCTGTTCCTCTTCCTTCTCCCCCTGTCCTTCCTGTTCATCATGCTTGGGGAAGGGAAAATTTTCCAATTCCATGCCAAACTGCAGATCCATTTCCTCCAAGATCCTCTTTATCTCATTCAGGGACTTTCTTCCAAAATTCTTTGTCTTGAGCATCTCACTCTCTGTTTTCTGGACCAATTCGTAGATATATTTTATGTTAGCATTCTTCAGGCAATTAGATGAGCGCACAGACAGTTCAAGCTCACTCACCGGCTTAAATAGATTCTCATTTACCTTTTCTTCCACCTCTTTTTCTTCTTTTTCTACTTCTTCTTCCGGTTCTTCTTCGAAATTGATAAAAGGAGTAGCCTGTTCCTTAAGAATCTTTGCAGCAAAGGCTAAAGCATCTTGTGGATTCACCGTTCCATTCGTCCAGATCTCTAACGTCAATTTGTCATAATCAGTCCTCTGGCCGACCCGTGCGTTACCAACTACATAGCTCACTTTCCTGATCGGTGAGAAAAGAGCATCTATGAGTATTACGCCGATTTCTTGATCTCCTGCCACATTCTTCTCTGCTGGAACGTATCCTCTGCCGGTTTTGACTATCATCTCAGCATGCAAAACAGCATCCTTATTGAGCGTAGCAATATGGCTATCTGGATTCATTATTTCAACCTTCCCGTCGGTGAGCATATCGCCAGCCTTTACCTCCTTTTCCCCTTTGAGATCCAGAACAAGCTTAATTTCCTCCTCTTCTTCTTCACTATCATTGACAGCCTTGAGATTCACTTCCTTTAGATTTAAAATGAGGTCTGTTATATCCTCCTTTATCCCTGGAATCGTCGTAAATTCATGAGGCACACCATCAAATTTAACAGACACAATGGCGGCCCCCTGCAGAGAAGACAGGAGAATCCGTCTTAAAGCATTCCCAAGAGTGATCCCGAAACCCCTCTCTAGCGGCTGACAAACAAATTTCCCATAAAAATCCGTAAAGGAATCGGTTTCGATTTCAATCATCTTAGGTTTTATCAAATCTCTCCAATTTTTTTGCTGTAGCTTTTTCATGGATATAAATCACCTCAAAGACAGATTGTTTTATAGTGTCTTTAAAAGACTAAACCATTTCTTAATGATAAAATTGTTGGGATGTGTTACTTATTTTGAGTATAGCTCAACTATCAGTTGCTCATTGATAGGCATGGTTAACTCTTCCCGATTAGGAAATTCTTTGACGATACCACTAAAATTACTACCATCAACCTCTAACCACGAGGGCATCTCTCGCCTAACAACTGTTTCCATTGCCTCCAGAATGAAAGAGCTCTTGCGGCTTTTCTCTCTTACCTCTATCACGTCACCGATCTTAACCTGGTAAGAAGGTATGTTGACCTTCCTTCCATTCACAGTGAAATGATTATGTCTGACCACCTGCCTTGCCTGATTCCTTGAAGAGGCAAATCCCATCCGATAGACCATGTTATCCAATCGGCGTTCTAGCAAGATTAACAGATTAGTGCCAGTAATTCCCTTTTGCCTATCAGCCCGGGTATAATACTTTCGAAACTGTTTTTCTAGCACCCCATAAATTCTCTTCACCTTTTGTTTTTCTCGAAGCTGGATCCCGTAGTCGGAGATCTTTCTACCTCTCCTCTGACCGTGCTGACCAGGGGCATAGGAGCGCCTTTCAAAGGCGCATTTGTCCGTGTAGCACCTGTCGCCTTTGAGGAACAGTTTCAGGTTTTCCCTCCTGCACAGCCGGCACACAGCTTCAGAATATCGAGCCACTATTTTCCCTCCTACACCCTTCTCCTCTTTGGGGGCCTGCAACCGTTATGTGGAATGGGGGTCACATCTCTAATCATGGTGACGGAAAAGCCGTCCATTTGTAATGCCCGTAAGGCTGCTTCACGTCCAACACCGGGGCCCTTAACCCGAACCTCGGCAGTCTTCAGACCGACAGCCATTGCCTTTTTTAATGCACTCTGTGCTGCTAACTGGGCAGCAAAAGGAGTGCTTTTTCTAGAACCCTTAAAGCCAACCTGTCCTGGGCTCGAGGATGCTATCACGTTCCCGTTCATATCGGTGATGGTAATGATAGTGTTGTTAAAGGTAGACTGAATGTGCACGATCCCATTAACAACAATTTTTTTCTCTTTTTTGCCTTTACTCGCCTTTCCTGTTTCTTTGGCCACTACCCCTCCAAACCTTTATTTTCTGCGTCGTCCAATCATCCTTCTGGGCCCCTTTCGTGTTCTTGCGTTTGTATGAGTTCTCTGGCCTCTAGCAGGGAGGCCTTTCCTGTGCCGTAGCCCCCTATAGCACCCCATATCCATCAGGCGCTTAATATTCATAGATACTTCCCGTCTCAGATCTCCTTCCACCTGAAAGGATTCATCAATTATCTTTCTGGCCCTTGTTACTTCTTCCTCAGTGAGTTGATCTGATTTGGTATCTAAGTTTACGCCTGCCTTCTCAAGAATCTTCCGAGAACTGCTCCTCCCTATTCCATAAATATAGGTAAGGGCTATCTCGATTCTCTTTCCCTTTGGTAAATCAACACCAGCGATTCTGGCCACAACGCGTTCTCCCTAAAAGACCCTAAAACAACCTCGATTCCTAATTTTCAAGCACCTAGCCCTGTCTCTGTTTATGCCGAGGGTTATCACAGATTACCCTGAGCACACCTTTCCTCTTGACTATCTTGCAGTTTTTGCATCTCTTCTTTATGGATGATCTAACCTTCATATCTTATCTCACTCTACTAAGCCCCCTCTTCATGAAACCCTCATAATGCCTTGTTAGCAAATGGGTCTCTATCTGGGTAATAGTATCCATACCAACACCAACCACAATCAAAAGGGCTGTTCCCCCAAAATAAAATGGAACATTGAGTCTGTAAATTAAGATCTCAGGCAAAATACAGATAATGGAAACGTAAATGGCTCCACTGAATGTTATTCTTGTGAGCACCCGGTCAATGAACTCGGCAGTACTTCTTCCGGGCCTAATGCCAGGGATAAATCCGCCATACTTTTTCATATTGTCAGCAACCTCAGCAGGGTTAAAATGAATAGCCGTGTAAAAATAGCAAAAGAAAATAATAAAACCCACATAAAGCAGGGTATATATCAGTCGCCCCGGCGCCAGGGACGTCACAATGAACTGAAGCCAACCGATCTGCTTCACGGTTAGGAAACCTGCTATGGTAGCTGGAAACATAATTATGGAAGAAGCAAAGATTGGAGGAATAACGCCAGCAGTATTGACCTTTAATGGTAGATGGGTGCTCTGGCCCCCATACATTTTCCTGCCAATCACCCTTTTTGCGTACTGAACCGGGATGCGTCTCTGACCTCTTTCAATGAAAACAATGACCCCCACAATAGCAATCATAAAAACAACCAAGAGGATTCCAAAAAATGGACTCATCTCTCCCGTACCCATTAAGCGAAATGAGTTGCCAATAGCTAATGGCAACCGTGCCACAATCCCTGAAAAGATGATCAATGATATGCCATTTCCTATACCCCGCTCGGTTATCTGTTCACCAAGCCACATCAAAAAGGTTGTACCGGCAGACAAGGTTATCATGGTCATAAGCCTAAAGCCCCAGCCTCCTACCGGAACAATCAGAGCTCCTGAAGGGCTTGTCATGCTCTCCAGACCGACCGCTATACCAAAACCCTGGACAAGGCTCAGTATCACCGTACCGTAACGCGTATACCGTGTAATCTTTTTTCGTCCAGCTTCTCCCTCTTTTTTCAATTTCTCCAAATGGGGAACAACTACGGTGAGAAGCTCCAAAATGATCGCCGCACTTATGTAAGGCATTATCCCGAGGGCCATTACCGATAGCCTCTGGAGAGCTCCTCCTGAGAACATGTCAAACAGACCAAATAAGGTGCCCTGTCTGGCGCCGAAAAAGGCAGCCAAAGCTGATCCATCAATACCAGCTGTTGGAATGTGACACCCAAGCCGGTAAACCGCCAGCATCAAGAGGGTAAAAATTATCCTCTTCTTAAGTTCGGGAATCTTTGTTATGTTTTGAAAACCGCCGATCATCGTTACACTACCTCTACCGTGCCGCCTACAGATTCGATCTTCTCTTTTGCTGCCTGACTTACTTTATCGAGCTTTATGGTGAGGGGACGAGATATCTCCCCTATGCCTAAAAGCTTTACTGCCACAGGCTTTTTGAGTAACCCAGCCTTGCACAATGTATCTCTGTCGATCGTTTCGCCTGAGGTAAAATCTTTAAGATCTCTTATGTTAATAATTTCATACTGTTTCTTGAAGATATTGGTAAAACCCCGTTTCGGAATTCTTCTCTGAAGAGGCATTTGCCCACCTTCAAATCCTACATTAACTCCTCCGCCAGAGCGCGAGTTTTGCCCTTTCGTGCCCCTGCCCGCAGTTTTTCCCCTTCCTGAACCTCCTCCTCTGCCAATTCTCTTTGTCTTTTTCCTTGAACCGTTCGGTGATATCAATTCATGCAACTTCATATGGGCTCCTCTAACTCCAGAATGGCTCAGCTCAAAATCTCCTCTACAGTCTTGCCCCGGGACCTTGCTATCTCCTCCGGGGTTCTCAAAGACATCAGTCCATTCAGGGTGGCCTTAACCAGATTATGGGGATTATGAGAACGCAGGCATTTGCTCACAACGTTCCTGACACCGGCCGCCTCTAAAACTGCCCTAACTGCCCCTCCAGCAATAATGCCTGTTCCGGGGCGGGCTGGCTTAAGTAGAACAGAACTCGAACCGGAAACTCCGATTATCTCATGTGGAATGGAATCCTCTAAAAGTGAAACGGCTCTCATATCTTTTTTGGCCCGTTCCCCTCCCTTTCTTATCGCTTCTGGGACCTCTTTCGCCTTGCCCAATCCGGTGCCAACCGTACCATTGCCATCGCCAATCACAACAATAGCGCTGAAGCTAAACCTGCGACCTCCTTTTACGACTTTTGCAACTCTGTTGATATAGACAACCTTTTCAACGAGTTGTGCGTCTTCATCTTCCTTGATCAATTACTGCTCCTTTTCGGGGTCAGCCCTGACGGGCTGTTGCCCAAACGGAAATCCCTTTGAGCGGTCATTAAAACGTTTTTTGCAAACAAATCTTGGCGAAGTGGAAGACAAGCGATGTCAACTGTTTGAGCCCTAAAGGCGAGTTTTGACATCGCCTGGAGGGAGCCTTAGATTTGTCAAAAAACGTTTTAGACCAAGCGAAAAGGGATTACGGCAACAGCCTCTTGACATCTGACATACTTGCCCTCATCTGACAGGTTCGGCTAATATAGCTACTTGTGTCAAATGCCGAGGCCTCAGACCCTCTTATCAAAATATCAGTCCCTTCTCTCGCGCAGCATCGGCAAGCGCTTTAACCCTTCCATGATAAAGAAAGCTGCCCCTGTCAAAAACAACCTCTTTTATGCCCTTTGCCTTACCTTTTTTTCCGATTGACTCACCGACCAATACTGCCCCCTTAATATTACCGCCAATACCTTTGACCTTAGGCTTGACGTCTTTACAGACAGTTGCTGCTGACACCAGGGTTCGGCCAGTTGTGTCATCTATGATTTGAGCATATATGTGCTTCGCTGTCTTAAAAACAGTCAACCGTGGTCGTTCGGGCGTTCCTTGTATCTTCTTTCTTACCCTCTTCTTCCTTTTTAACCGAGCATCTCTTTTGTCTGTAACAGAAATCATAATGGGTCACTAACCGAAAAACCAATCTATTTTTTTACTCCTGTCTTTCCGGCCTTCCGTCTAATCTTTTCCTCAAAATATTTGACCCCCTTTCCTTTATACGGCTCGGGGGTTCTAAAACTTCTAATCTTGGCTGCTGTACTCCCTAAGAGTTCCTTATCGATCCCACTCAATACCACCCTGTTCCTTTGATCAATCTGGGCATCAATTCCCGTGGGAATATCATAGGCAATAGGGTGCGAATACCCGAGATGAAAAACCAGCTGGTTACCTGAACGTTCAACCCTATACCCCACACCAATTACCTCAAGGGTCTTCTTAAATCCCTCGGTAACACCCAGAACCATGTTAGCTATCAGAGAACGAAAAAGACCATACAGTGAGCGAGACTCTTTCGAGTTATCAGCATTGGTCACCAGTATCTGTAAACCATCGATATCCAATTGGACCTTGGGATGAATCAGGCGTCGCAACTCCCCCTTCGGTCCCTTCACCAATAGCATAGTACCATCAAAGGTAATTTCTACCCCTTTTGGCACCATAATCGGCCTTCTACCTACCCTTGACATCCCCTCTACACCCTTTACCCTAGATCTGCAAAATCCTGACTCTCACTACCAAACCGAGCAAATAATCTCTCCCCCTATTCCCATTTTTCTTGCCTCTCTATCGGTCATTACCCCCTTAGAGGTTGATACGATATTGATCCCAAGACCATTTAATACCTTAGGGATTTTCTTACATCGTGTATATACCCTGCAGCTCGGCTTGCTTACCCTTTCAAGACCTTTAATAACCGGGTCTTTGTCCTCTCCGTATTTCAGGTAGATTATGAGACGATCTTGCTTGTCATCTTTGATTATCTTGTAGTTTCTGATGTAGCCTTCAAATCTTAATATCTTGGCTATATTAACCTTAATCATTGTGCACGGGATCTCTGCTTCATCGTATGAAGCCATAATCGCATTTCTAATCCTGGTGAGCATATCAGCAATAGGATCAGTCATCGTCATCCTTTGTCTCCCTTACTACTCTTCTACCAACTGGATTTAGTAACTCCCGGTATATCGCCTCGTGAAGCCAACCCTCTGAAGCAAATCCGACAAATTCCAAATCTTCTCAAAAAGCCTCTGCTTCTGCCACAGAGAGGGCACCTGTTATACCTGCGAGCAGAAAATTTTGGTGTTCTCTTCGCCTTTGCAATCAAGGATTTTCTTGCCAAAACAACCCCTTTCTCACCTCCGAAATAGCAATCCCATCCTCCCAAGAAGAAAACGAGCTTCTGCATCTGTTCTGGAGGTTGTAACAATAGTAATATTAAGGCCTTTTACCTGATCAATTTTGTCATAGTTGATCTCGGGAAAAATAATTTGCTCCTTAATGCCAAGTGTAAAATTACCTCGACCATCAAAGGCCTTATCTGATAAACCTCGAAAATCTCTAACTCTGGGGAGGGCTACATTAAAGAGCTTATCTAAAAAATAGTACATCCTCTCCCTTCGCAGGGTGACCATACACCCAATGGGCATCCCTTCTCTCAGCTTGAATCCCGCAATGGACTGCTTAGCTCGGGTAACCACAGGTCTCTGAGCAGCAATAACTGCCAGTTCGTCAACACCTGAATCTAGTACCTTGATATTGTGTATTGCCTCACCGAGTCCCATGTTGAGAACCACCTTAACAAGTTTTGGTACCCCCATGATATTTCGATAGCCAAACTCTTTTATAAAAGCCGGTACGATTTCTTTGACATATTTTTCCCTTAACCGAGACATAGCAAATAGTTGGTTGAATTGGTTAAATTCGTTTGATTCGTTTTACTGGTTTGCATTGCTCACACCACAAGTAACCGAGCGTATGCACTTAATAAGACAAAGGGAACATAGTATTACTTGTCTAAAAACTCCCCGCACTTTTTGCAAAACCTGACCTTGCTGCCATCCTCGAGTACCTTGTTACCTATCCTTGCTATCTCAGCACATTTGCCACAGACAAGCATAAGGTTGGATAGACGAATGGGGGCCTCTTTTTCAAGAATACCACCCTTACTGCCTTTGCCTCCAGGTCTGGTATGCCTTTTGACCATATTTAGTTTTTCTACTATAGCCCTTTCTTTTTCGGGAATCACCTTCAAAACCGAGCCGATCTTCCCCTTTTCTTTGCCAGCAATTACCATTACCTTATCATTCTTTCTTATGTGAAACTTCTGTTTGGCCATAATAGATACCCTTGAAACCAGTTACAGCACCTCAGGGGCAAGAGAGATTATCTTCATAAACCTTTTTGCCCGCAACTCCCTGGCAACAGGTCCGAAAATTCGCGTTCCAATCGGCTCATTTTGTGGACTGATTAATACCGCCGAGTTTTCATCGAACTTGATGTATGAACCATCATCCCGCCTAATCTCCTTGACTGTTCTGACGATAACCGCCCTTAAAACATCACCCTTCTTTACTTTGCTATTGGGCAAAGACTCTCTAACAGATACCACAATGACATCACCTACTCGTGCGTATCTTCTCCTTGTGCCGCCCAGAACCTTTATGCAGTACAATTTCTTGGCACCTGAATTATCAGCCACATTTAATATTGTCTCAGCCTGGATCATAGCAATTATCTCTTTTAATAAAAAACCTGGTGCTGTAAAACCCATGGAAAATAGAAGAAACGCTCTACTAGTCACCTGTCTCCAAAACCTCTAAAACTCTCCATCTTTTCAACTTACTCAAAGGGCGGGATTCAATTATTCTCACCTTATCGCCTGTCTGGCACCTATTGTGGGGGTCATGTACCAGATATTTCGCCCGGTACCTAATGTACCTTTTATATTTCTTATGCTTGGCCAATCTCTCAACTAAGACCCTCACAGTCTTATCCATGTTGCTGTTTAAGACAATGCCAGTCATCTCTTTTCTTTTACCGCGTATCTCCATCCTCGGCCTCAGCCTTATCTTTGTTGGCATATTTCTGGTTCAATACCGTCTTTATCCGAGCAATGTCCCTTTTCGCCTTTTTTAGAACAGTATGGTTACTCAATTGGCCCGCCCCCATCTGAAATCGAAGGTTAAACAACGCTTTTCTTGACTCCTTCTCCCGCTCCATCAATTCTTGAATACTCAACTCCCGTAGCTCTGCTGCTTTCACGGCGCTAAGAACTCCTCGTCAAGAATTTCGTAGCAAATGGTAGCTTATTGCCAGCCAACCGGAAGGCCTCTCTTGCTACCTCTCTGCCAACGCCTTCTATCTCATATAAAACCCTGCCAGGTTTTATCACTACTACCCAACCTTCAAAATTGCCCTTACCTTTACCCATTCTGGTTTCAGCAGGCTTCTTAGTGATAGGCTTATCCGGAAAAACCCGTATCCATATCTTGCCGCCCTTCTTGACATGTCTCGTGATTGCTATCCTTGCAGCCTCGATCTGCCTTGCGGACATAAAACCACACTCTGCTGCCTGGAGACCAAAATCACCAAACTCAATATCCGACCCTCGATAGGCCTTACCCCTCATCCGCCCCTTTTGCACCATTCTATGTTTAACCTTTCTCGGGCTGAGCATACGATTCCCTTTCTATTCCATCTTATTAGGCCAAATCTCACCTTTACAGAGGGTTACCTTTATTCCTATTACTCCGTACGTGGTAAAGGCTTCAGCAAATCCATAGTCTATATCTGCCCTCAGGGTATGCAATGGCACCCTACCCTCTCTGTACCATTCTCTCCTCGCCATCTCAGCGCCACCCAACCTACCGCTACAGGAAATCTTTATACCCTGAGCGCCAAACCTTATGGCCGAAGCAACACTCTTTTTCATGGCCCTCCGAAAGGCCACCCGACGAACCAACTGCATCGCTATGTTCTCCGCGATTAACTGGGCTTCTAATTCCGGCCTTCTCACCTCTTTGATATCAATAAAGACCTCCCGCCTTATTTTGGTCTCGATTTCCTTTTTAAGATTTTCTATCTCTACCCCTCTCTTACCGATGATTATCCCGGGTCTGGATGTATAAATCCTCAGCCTAACCTTGTTAGCTGCTCTCTCAATCTCTATGTTGGAGACCCCAGCCTGATGAAGCCGTTTTTTCAAAAACCTCCGGATCTCCTGATCTTCTACGACAAGTGAGGCAAACTCCGAACCAGCAAACCACCTGCTATTCCAGGTTCTGTTAATGCCTAATCTCAATCCTACTGGATGTACTTTTTGGCCCACTAAAGCCCCCTGCTGACGTTTCTGTGTGTTTTATGATCCTTAGGCGCTCTTCACAGTGCTATTTCTCATCAAGTATGATCGTCAAATGACTGGTTCTCTTTCTTATCCTTGTTGCCCGACCCATAGCTCTTGGCCTAAACCGTTTGAGGGTTGGCCCTTCATTAGCAACTATTTGCTTTATAAACAGATTATCGACATCAATATCAGGATACTGGCCAGCATTGGCTACAGCGGAATTGATTAACTTGCGCAAGATAGGGGCCCCTTTTTGGGGAGCAAAGGTAAGGAGGTTGAGTGCCTCTTCAACCTTTTTTCCCTTTATCTCCCTCATAAGTAATCTAACCTTCCGAGGAGATACCCGTATATATTTCGCAATAGCCCTCACTTCCATCTCGTAGTCTAACCTTCCCTGGTCTTGTGTCCGTCTTTCCGCTTACTATTTCTTCCCCTTTAGGCGTGATTTCTTATCGCCTCCAGCATGGCTGTAAAATGTCCTCGTGGGCGAAAACTCACCGAATTTGTGCCCCACCATATCCTCGGTTATGAATACTGGAACGAATTTTTTTCCGTTATGTACAGCAAATGTCAGCCCAATAAACTCGGGTAAAACAGTAGACCGCCTCGACCATGTCTTAATGACCTGGTGGGAGTTCTCCTCCGTGACCCGTTTTGCCTTTTTCATCAAACTCTCATCAACAAACGGTCCCTTCTTTACTGAGCGTGGCAAGCCTTTCTCCTTTCCTACTTCCTTCTCTTGATAATCAGTCTATCGCTTTTTTTAGCGCGCCTCGTCCGGTAGCCTTTCGTAGGAACCCCCCAAGGGGTAACTGGATGCCTCCCTCCTGACGACTTCCCTTCTCCACCTCCCAGTGGATGATCAACCGGATTCATAGCTACACCTCTTACATGCGGCCTTCTTCCGGACCACGAGGCCCTTCCCGCCTTACCCAAGGAAATATTCTCATGATCTAGATTCCCGACCTCACCAATGGTGGCCCGGCAATCCAACAATATCATTCTAACCTCACCCGAAGGCAGCCTAATTTGTGCATAGCCTCCTTCCTTGGCAACCAATTGAGCATATCCCCCTGCGCTTCTCGCTAATTGTCCGCCACCACCCCTCTGTAATTCTATGTTATGTATGTGGGTGCCAAGAGGAATATTTCTTAAGGGCAACGTATTCCCTGTCCTGATATCTACATCTGTTCCAGATTCTATGCGATCACCAACCTGTAATTTGTCAGGGGCCAGTATATAGCGCTTCTCGCCATCTAAATAGTGAAGAAGGGCAATCCTTGCAGACCGATTGGGGTCATATTCTATGGACGCTACTCTTGCAGGAACGTTATCCTTATTCCTTTTGAAATCGATGACCCTATATCTCCTCTTGTGACCTCCTCCTATATATCTGGAGGTTATCCGGCCAGCAAAATTTCTCCCGCCAGACCTCTTTATTGGTGTCAATAGGCCCTTTTCTGGCTTGGTACGCGTAAGCTCAGCAAAAGTAGACACTGTCTGGAACCGCCTTCCCGGGGAGGTTGGATTGCTCTTTCTCAGTGCCATACGCCTCGTTAGACCCCCTCAAAAAATTCAATAGTCTCACCTGGGGCAATTCTTACAATCGCCTTTTTCCAATCTGGCTTTTTCCCCACATTCCTTCCTATCCGGCGCTCTTTACCCTTAACATTTATCACCTTTACACCGAGAACCTTCACCTTGAATATGTTCTCAACAGCATTCCTAACCAAAATCTTGTTAGCCCGCCTATCTACTTCAAACGCTATTTGATTGGATTGCTCCTTTTGTTTTGTGCCTTTCTCTGTTACCAGAGGTCTTTTTAGTACCTGATAAGAATCCATCACCGAGTGAGGTCCTCCTCAACTATGCCCAAAGCAGGTTCAACAAATAGCAGATATTCGTAATGTAAGATATCATACACATTGAGACCTTCAGCCCTGAGAAGTTTAATGTTTGGAATATTTCTGGAAGATTTCTCAAGGATCTCATCTGGTTTTTCCGAAACAATGAGAGCGCTGTCTGCCTTAAAGTTCTGCAAGATCTCAGCGAGTCTCTTTGTCTTAATCTCCTCAAGTTGAAAATCATCAACTACGATAACCTGTCCTGTTTTAAACTTATCGGCCAAGGCCATCCGTAAGGCTGCCTTTCTTACCTTTCTGTTCACCTTTAGGGAGTAATCTCTCGGTGTAGGCCCAAAAGTAACGCCACCACCCCTCCGCAAGGGAGAGGAGGCCGCCCCAACCCTGGCCCTACCCGTACCTTTCTGCCGCCATAGTTTTTTGCCACTCGCCCGTATCTCTGATCTACTTTTGGTCGACGCACTACCAGAACGACGATGAGCCAGCTGGCTCAGCACCACCTCATGAATAATATCTTCTCTAATAGGAACAGTGAAGATATCGTCCCTGATATCTCGCTGCGAAATCTTCTCCGCGTCTACATTGTATATGTCTATACGGGTCATTACCCCAACCTTCTCGATCCCTTTCGAAAAATAACCTGGCTCTCTGCCGCTGGTCTGACTAACCAGTTCTCATTACCTCCACCAAGCCCCCTTTGCTGCCAGGAACTGCTCCTTTTACGAGAATCAGGTTCTTTTCCCTTATGACATCAACGACCTTCAAATTCTTAACGGTCACCCTTTGATTGCCCATCCTGCCAGGGAGCTTTTTCCCCTTCATCACCCTGCTCGGAGTTGCACTGGCACCAAGTGAGCCCGGAACTCTGTGGGAACGGCAACCGTGACTGGTATCTCCTCCGCTAAAGCCCCATCGTTTAACAACGCCAGAAAAGCCCCTTCCTTTGCTCACGCCCCTAACCATTACTCGATCTCCAACATCAAATATCTCACTCGTAATCTCCTGACCGAGCGCATAGGGTTCAAGATCATCTACCCGGAGCTCCCGCAAGAAGGTGAAGCCACCTTTTCCTGCTGCCCTGAGATGACCATTGAGCGGCTTATTCAGCCGTTCCTTTTTCTTTGGCTGAAATCCTATCTGGATGGCATTGTAGCCATCCTTCTCGCTCTGTTTAATCTGAATTATGTAACATGGGCCAACCTCCAGTGCAGAGACCGGTATGCTTTGACCATTCTCACGAAAAACACGCGTCATGCCAAGCTTCTTTCCCAAAATGCCTTTGCTCATCTTTCCCTGTTCCTACAGCTTTATCTCAACATCCACGCCTGCAGCGAGATCCAGTTTCATAAGGGCATCCACTGTCTGTTGGGTAGGTTCAAGAATATCTATCAGCCGCTTATGTGTCCTTATCTCGAATTGCTCTCTCGATTTCTTATCAACATGAGGTGATCTCAAAACACAGTATTTATTAATTTCCGTTGGAAGAGGTATGGGACCAGCAATCTTTGCCCCGGTTCCGCGAGCGGTGTCCACAATCTCGGCGACAGATTGATCTAACAGCTTATGGTCGTAAGCCTTTAACCTGATTCGGATTTTCTGGTTGTTCATTGCGATCCTCTTCTCTTACTCTACGATATCGCTTATTACTCCTGCACCAACAGTCTTTCCACCTTCACGGATAGCAAAGCGGAGTTCCTTTTCCATGGCTATGGGTGTTATCAGATTTACCTCAAAGGAAACATTGTCA
>Ga0114921_10000707_pt1 | contig 14313 bp, 14 predicted proteins | sample BentaG_FD_87016 | JGI IMG/M metagenome (GOLD analysis project Ga0114921, IMG submission 87016) | Deep subsurface microbial communities from South Atlantic Ocean to uncover new lineages of life (NeLLi) - Benguela_00093 metaG | ecosystem: Environmental > Aquatic > Marine > Oceanic > Sediment ...
AGTGATACCTGCAGGGCCACGCACCAGCCCGCCGGGCGGGTCTCGTCAAGCCTGCGCTGATCCCACGGGTGCGACCGACCGGCGATGCTGGGCTCATGGGCAGCGACACCAGCCATCGCGTTCACCACTATTCTGGGCTGGGCGGTTGCGGGGGTAATTAGTGTGCTGAACGTGGAGTTGATCTATCTGGTTGTGACGGGCTGAAATGACAGACCGGCACATTTACTTCGCATATGGGTCCAACCTGTGCGCCAGGCAGATGGCGCAGCGATGCCCCGATGCCACCGATCCACAGCGTGCGACGCTGGCCGACCACGACTGGCTCATCAACGAGCGGGGGGTCGCCACCGTCGAACCGTGGACCGGCAGCGAGGTACACGGCGTGGTGTGGCAACTGTCAGACCGCGACCTGGCCACCCTGGACAGTGCCGAAGGAGTCCCGGCGCGCTACCGCCGGGACCGACTCACGGTTCGCACCGAAAACGGCCCCTCTGTGGCCTGGGTCTACATCGACCATCGGGTCGAACCGGGGCCGCCGCGGACCGGATACCTGGAGCGCATCCTCGATGGCGCGCGCCACCACGGCCTGCCGCACCGGTGGATCGAGTTTCTTGAGCGCTGGGATTCGGCCCGCTGGCCGCAACGCCCATTGCACTCTGGTTCGGCTGCCCCACAAACGCTTTCAGAATTGCTCGCCGATCCGGCCGTCGTCGAGGACAGTGCGCTTCGGTCGCGGTTCGGATTCCTGGCCATTCACGGCGGCGGTCTTGAGCAGATGACCGATGAGATCGCCGAACGGGCCGCCGAAGCCTGCGGTGCATCGCTGTACGTCGTCCGACACCCCGACCACTACCCGCACCACCTTCCGTCTGCACGCTACGACCCAAGCCACTCGCCGCGGCTGGCCGAGTTCCTCGACCACGTGGACGTGGCGGTATCTCTGCACGGCTACGGGCGTCTGGGGCGCAGCACCCAGATCTTGGCGGGCGGCCGCCACCGCGCCCTGGCTGAGCATCTCGCCGGACACGTCGACATCCCGGGCTATCACGTGGTCACTGACCTGGCGGCGATTCCCCGCGAACTACGCGGCCTGCACCCCGACAACCCGGTCAATCGCGCTCGTTGCTGCGGCGCACAACTGGAACTGTCGGCGCGGGTGCGGGGCATCAGTCCCCGTAGCGGGGTCTTCGGCCACGACGGCCTCTGCGCAGCCACCTCTGCGCTGGTGCGCGGATTGGCGACCGCGGCGCGGTCGTGGAATCCGGACGCGCCCCGATAGCCATCGCCGCCCCCACTGTCGCGGGCTGAGTACCGGGCCTCGGCCTCACCTGTGGTCCGCACGCACCCATCCGTTGGTCGCGCCGCTCCGAATATGGATATGTGGAAGCTTTGGGCACCGGAAACCGGTCGATCGCCGTCATCGCCAGTGGCGTGGCCGGCCTAAAGTCGGCCTACCCGTTGTCAGCTCGCGACCGCGTCCGCTTGTTCAAGGCCGATCAGCTGCGAGCGGCTCGTCACCTCGGTGCCGACCGGCCCCGTCACCGACCTGCAACCGAGGCGGTGGCATGGTGAACACCGACTCAGGCACGTCGCTGTATCGCACCCGCATCACTCATTTGCGTCGCGCACCGGTGCACCACTACTTCGAGCACCGCAGCTACAGCTGGTTCATCGACCTCGATGCCTTGCCCCGGTTGCCCCGGTGGCTGCGACCCTTCGCCGTCTTCGATGCCCGCGACCATCTTTGGGGTGTCGATGGCGACACCCTGCGTGATCGCGTCGATGCGTTCCTCGCCGACAAGGGCATTGAGCTCAACGGCGGACGCGTGTCCGCTCTGATGCACGCCAGGGTCCTCGGCTATGTGTTCAATCCGCTGAGCGTGTACTGGTGCCACGATGCGCGCGGCGTGTTGCGCTGCGTCATCGCCGAGGTACACAACACCTACGGCGGACGCCATGCCTACCTGCTCCCGCCATCCGGTGAAAGGCCCGCGATGGTGGACAAAAAGCTGTACGCCTCCCCGTTCAACGGCGTCGACGGCCACTACCTGGTGTCGGCACCAGTGCCAGATGAACAGTTGAACATCCGCATCTCGCTGCACCGAGACAGCCAGCCCGTCTTCGTCGCAACGCTGTGCGGCACCAGAAGGTCGGCTGGAATCGGCCAGATTCTGACGATGCAGATCATCGCTCCACTGGCTCCTCTGATGAACGCCCTGAGCATCAGGGTGCAGGGAATGCTGTTGTGGCTGCGACGGGTGCCGGTGGTGCCGCGCCCGACTGTGGAACGAAAGAAGGTGGATCAGCTGTGACCCCCGTTGTCATCGGAACCCCCACCGCAATAGTCGATTCGGATCGCCGGCCGTCGGTGGCCCAGGTTCCGCACGCTCCGGTGAGTGGTGCCACCGGCGCTATCGCTTCCACAGGACGGCCCTGAATATGTCATTTGTCATTGTCTCCGTTGCGTCACTGGGCATCCTGGTGGTCGCGCACGGAATCACGTTTCTGGTCGGCCGGAAGCTCGGCCGATACAACGTCGTCGACGTCACGTGGGGCATCGGGTTCGTCGCCGTGGCCGCCGTTTGCGCGGTCGTGGGAACAGGCGACCTGTTCCGACGGCTGCTGCTGCTGGGGCTCGTGGCAGCGTGGGGGCTGCGACTGGCCTGGCACATGGTCGTCAAGTCGGCAGGCCAGGGTGAGGACCCCCGCTACCGGGCATTGCTGCGTGACGATTTCTCGGTCGGCAATGTCATCCGGCGCGTCTTCCTCCTGCAGGCCGCGGCGGGGTGGTTCATTTCCTTGCCGCTGCAGGTGTCGGCAGTCCTGGGGCCGACGCCGCGCGCCCTGCTACCGGTCCTGGCCGCCGGGGTAGCGCTCTGGCTGCTCGGTGTGGTGTTCGAGTCGGTCGGCGACCAGCAACTGCGCCGCTTCAAAGCGGATTCGGCGCACCGGGGAGCGATCATGGATCGCGGCCTGTGGGCATGGACCCGGCATCCCAACTATTTCGGAGACGCCTGCGTGTGGTGGGGGTTGTGGCTGATCACCGTGGCGGGATGGGTTTCGCTGCTTACAGTCGCTTCACCAGCACTGATGACCTACTTCCTGGTTTACGCGTCCGGGGCGCGGCTAACCGAGAAGCAGATGGCCGGCCGTCCTGGATTCGATGAATATCGTTCGCGTACATCATTTTTCATCCCGAAACCGCCGAACTCGCGATTGACATGACGATATTGGCGCCGGTCGCTAGGCTACGGCTCGTGACCACCGAACTCGACACGCTGCTGCGACAGGTGGCTCGCCGCGATGTCGACGCGTTCGCCGCCTTCTACGATCAGACCCGTTCCCGGGTGTTTGGACTGGTCACAAGGGTTCTTCGGGATCCGGGCTACAGCGAGGAGACCACCCAGGATGTCTATCTGCAGGTGTGGCGCAGCGCCGAAAACTATGACCCCTCGGCAGGGTCGCCGATGGCCTGGCTGATGACGTTGGCTCACCGGCGGGCAGTAGACCGGGTGCGGTCCGAGCAGGCGGCCAGCACCCGTGAATCCCGATACGGCGCCGCCAACGCGGAACCGCCGTCAGATCACGTTGCTGATTCCGTCATCCGCGGTGACGAGCGCCGACAGGTCACCGAGTGCCTGGGGTCTTTGACCGATACCCAGCGGGAGTGCATCCAACTCGCCTACTACGACGGTTTGACCTATGCCCAGGTCTCCGAGCGGCTGTCGGCAAACCTGGCGACCATCAAGTCCCGGATGCGTGACGGCATCCGTAACCTGCGCAGATGCCTGGGGGTGCCATGACCACACCTATCATCCCCGTGGGGCCCAATGGACCCGACGGAGCCGACCTGCTCTCGCTGGCGACGCCTTATGCGCTGAACGCGCTCACCGACGCCGATACCACCGACATCGACCGGCGCCTCAGCGATGCACCACCTGACGTCGTCGAGGCGTTCGTCTCCGAGGTGCGGGCTACGCGGGAGACGATGGCCGTCATCTCCGCAGCCACCGCTGTCGAGCCACCCGCACATCTTCGCGATCAGCTACTCGGCCAGGCCACTGAGGATCCGGTGCGCTCGATCAGGGCCGTCCGGGAGCCCAGGCGCTGGTCCACGATGGTGCTGGCCGCCGCGGCATCCCTGGTGGTCGGTCTTGGCGCACTCGGCGTCGGCCTGTCGCTGCGAACCACTCCGACGCCGTCCCCCGCGGAGCAGGTGTTCGCCGCTCCCGACGTCCGCACCGTCTCCGGCGAGATTCCCGGTGGCGGCATCGCCACCGTCGTGTTCTCCCGCGACCAGGACACCGGCGTGCTGGTCATGAACAACGTGCCTGACCCAGAGCCGGGCACTGTCTACCAGATGTGGCTGGTCGATGCCGACGGTGCAGAATCGGCCGGCATGATGGATGCCGAGGCGGTTGCGCCGTCGACCACTGCGATGATCCCCGATCTGGGTTCGTCGAGTGCGCTGGCATTTACCGTCGAGCCTGCCGGCGGTTCGTCACAACCCACCAGCCCGATGTTCGCCGAGCTACCGCTGACCTAGTTTTTTCCGGGCCCTCGGACCCCGCCGCCGCTATGGCGAGAATCCTTCGACCGGGTAAGCTCCCACCGGTCACGCCCCCGTAGCTCAGGGGATAGAGCACGGCTCTCCTAAAGCCGGTGTCGCATGTTCGAATCATGCCGGGGGCACCACGATCGAACTACCAGTTCCACACCGACATATCTCCCCGCGGGTAGTTCATGCAAGCTTCGGTGCCGTGGGCGACCACACCCTTGTTGTTGAAGAACACCTTCGCCCAGTTGCCCCACCGCTGGGCCATCGGCTCTCCGTAGATGTTGGTGGCAATCTCCTCGGAGTACGCACGCCTACCTGCGGGGTCCAGCGAGAAGAACCAGTGGATCCGGTCGACGGCGCCCTGTTGGACGTCAAGGGGCCGGTTGCCCTTGTCGATCATGTACCGCTCGAAGTACACCGGGCTAGTGTCGCGTACCGCGGCAAGGTACTGCTCGGCGTCGCACGTGGTACGGATCATGTGCCTGGGGATCGGGTAATCCTCGGTGGCGTCGGCGGCGGCCGTCCCGGCGAACGCTCCGGCACACACTGCCGCCGCAATAGTGCCGACACCGATGTGTAGCAACACCCTTCGCAAGCTATCCATGGCAACTCCTTCGTCAGGCGGGTGCGGGTTCAGGTTCCTTGGGCGGGGCAGGAGGAGAGGGCCATGGCTGCGGGACGGGTCGAGGACGGACTCTCTGCGGCCACCAGAACCATTTGCCCATGAGCGCCGCAATGGAAGGCGTCATGAACGACCGGACAATCAGGGTGTCGAACAACAGTCCCAGGCCTATCGTACTGCCGACCTGAGCCATCACGGTCAGTTCGCTGACTATGAACGACATCATTGTGAAGGCGAACACCAGGCCGGCGGCGGTCACCACCGACCCACTGCCGCCCATCGCCCGGATCATCCCGGTGTTCAGCCCGGCGTGAATCTCTTCCTTGATCCTGGAGACCAGGAGCAGGTTGTAGTCGGCGCCGACGGCAAGCAGGATGATCACCGACATCGCGAGCACCATCCAGTGCAGTTCGATCCCGATGATGTGCTGCCAAATCAGCACCGAAAGGCCGAAGGAAGCTCCCAGCGACAACACCACGGTGCCGACGATGACGGCGGCCGCGACGACGCTTCGGGTGATGATCAGCATGATGATGAAGATCAGGCAGAGCGCGGAGATGCCGGCGATCATCAAGTCGTAGGCATTACCCTCCGACAAATCCTTGAACATCGCCGCCGTACCACCCAGGTAGACCGTGGAGCCCTCGAGTGGGGTGCCCTTGATGGCTTCCTCGGTGGCGGTCTTGATCTTGTCGATTTTCGTGATGCCATCGGCACTCAACGGATCACCGGCGTGCGAGATGATAAAGCGCACCGCGTGCCCGTCGGGGGAAATGAACTGTTCGAGGCCGCGTTGGAAGTCGGCGTTGTCGAAGATCTCCGGAGGCAGGTAGAACGAGTCGTCGTTCATCGACGCGTCGAAGGCTTCGCCCATCGCGGATGAGTCCTCTTGCATGGCCGACATCTGCTCCTGCAGGCCCTTCTGCGTGGAATGCATTCTCAGCATCTGTTCCTGCATGTTCTTCATGGTCTGGATCATCTCGGGCATCATCGCCACCAATTGGGGCATCAGCGTGTCCAGGCGTTCCATGAGTGGCAGGAGGGTCTTGATGTCGTCGGTCATGATGTTGATGCCGTCGAGGGTGTCGAACACCGAGCGGATGGCCCAGCACACCGGGATGTTGTAGCAGTGCGGTTCCCAGTAGAAGTAATTGCGGATCGGGCGGAAGAAATCGTCGAAGTTGGCGATGCTGTCGCGGAGCTGCTCGATGTCGGTAACCATCACCCTCATCTGGGCAATCATGCCGTGGGTGACCTCCGCCATCTGAGCGGTGAGTCTTCCCATCCGTTCCATGTGGTCGATGTTTTCCTGCATGTCATCGACCTGGCCGAGCATGTTGGCCGTGATGTCCTGGTTGTACTTCTCGGTCAGCTTCTGAGCAGTGCCCTGCATACTGATCTGGAACGGAATCGAGGTGTGCTGGATGGGTTTACCGTCCGGGCGGGTGATCGCCTGCACCCGGGAGATTCCCTCGACAGCGAAGATCGCCTTGGCGATCTTGTTGATCACCAGAAAATCAGCCGAATTGCGCAAGTCATGGTCGCTTTCGACCATCAGCACCTCGGGGTTCATCCGAGCCTGCGAGAAATGTCGATCGGCGGCCGCATAACCCTCGTTCGCCGGCAGATCCTTGGGCAGATAGTTGCGGTCGTTGTAATTGGTCTGATAGCCGGGCAGGGTCAGTAGCCCCACCAGAGACAATGCCACCGTGGCGAGCAGGATCGGACCGGGCCACCTGACGATGGCAGCCCCGATCCGACGCCAGAGCCGCACGCGGGCCGCTCGTTTGGGCTCGAGCAGCTTGCCGAACCCGCTGGCTATTGCGATGACCGCGGGACCTAGAGTGAGGGCGGCGAACACCACGACCACCATGCCGATCGCCAACGGCACACCGAGGGTCTGGAAGTACGGCAGCCGGGTGAAGCTCAGGCAGAATGTGGCGCCGGCGATCGTCAGACCCGACCCCAGCACTACGTGAGCCGTACCACCGAACATGGTGTAGTAGGACGATTCTCGGTCCTCGGACGCTCGGGCCTCCTGATAGCGACCGATCAGAAAGATGGCGTAGTCGGTAGAAGCCGCTACCGCCAAAACCACCAGCAGGTTGGTCGCGAACGTCGACAGCCCGATGATCTCGTGATAGCCGAGGAACGCCACGCTTCCGCGGGCGGCGGCCAGCGACAGCACCACCATGGCCAGCATGATTAATGCGGTAATGATGGACCGGTAGGTCAGCAGCAACATCGTGATGATCACCGTGAACGTGACAATCTCGATCATCCGCAAGCTACGGTCGCCGGCCAGTTGCTGGTCGGCGCTCATCGCCGAGGCGCCGGTGACGAACACCTCGACTCCGGGGGGTGGCTGGAGGCTGTCGACGATGTTCGTCACCGCCTCCACCGACTCGTTGGCCAGCGTCTCGCCCATATTTCCGGCCAGCTTCACCTGGACATAGGCGGCCTTGCCGTCGCCACTCTGTGCGCCGGTGGCGGTCAGTGGATCGCCCCAGAAATCCTGCAGGGACTGGACGTGCTTATCGTCGGCTTCCAGCTTGTCGATCATCTGGTCGTAGAACGCGTGGGCGGCATCACCAAGGGGTTCTTGGCCCTCCAGCACGATCATCGCCGAACTGTCGGAGTCGCCCTCCTCGAACACCTCGCCCATGTATTTCATCGAAATCATCGCCGGCGCGTCGTCGGGACTCATCGACACCGCCGACATCTGACCGACGGTCTCCAACTGCGGCACAGTGACGTTGACAACCGCGATCAGGCCGATCCATCCCAGAATGATCGGCAGCGCAAAGGTGCGAATCATCCGCGGGATGAACGGTCGCGCTACGTGCCGTGACGGCGGGATGGCGTCTGTCGGAGCCTCGGTCGTCGGGGCGCTCATGCCGACTTCAGGAAGCAGTAGGTCAGGGCGTCCACACCGGTCGTGGTCCTTTCGTCCTTCACTTCGTCATCGACCGAGATTCGGCAGGTGATGGAATCGCCGTCGCCCTGCGCAAGAATGTTGGGGGCCGCCGACGGCGCCGTCGTACTCAGGACCAGTGTCCACGGCAATGCGGCACCGTCGACGCGTTGCGGTTTGGCATCGAGGTCCAAGTAGTTGATATTCGCGTAGCTTCCCGGGCCCGAAATTTCGTATTTCACTACTTTGGGGTCGAACGGTTCGGGGTCATTGCCGAACACCACGGGCGTTGGCGAGATGCCATCGGCACCGAAGAAGGTGCGGATCCGACCAACCGTCATCGCGCCAATCGCGACGACGACGACGACGAGCAACGGAATCCAGGCGCGCTTGAGAACTGCGATCATCGCAATTCCGACCCTCCATCGGCGGTCGGGCACCTGAGGTCCCAGTCCGGCACACCCAGGGTCATGTTGATCACTGGCGTCCTCGCTGTCGTCTGAAGTCCACAATCAGCACTGGGAGGCGGAGTCCCCACCCGGCAGACTTTCACAGTACAGTGAAACTTGTGAGCGTCAAATCGACTCGCTCACTCCGGTTGTGCCGCAGGAGAAATCCGTTGTTGCGCAGCCGCGGTCTGGTGTCACCCGACACTGCGCCGGGCAATCTGGATCGTTGCGGTGCGTCGACCGGTATTCCGTCACTCGCTGTCTGGATTTGCAGACTTCAGCCACGTCCAGGCTTCAGCGACGTCGTCGCTGCCGAAAGCCCGCATGTCTACCGGGAGCGCCGAAGCCATCGCCAGGGCCATGTTCTTGAGCCAGTGCGGACCGCCGACGACGGCGTAACGGCGAATATGACCGATTGAGGACAATTTCATCGAGATAACGGACGCATCAGCAATGATTGACGGATCGAAGCGAAACCCGCTTTTCCACCACACGAACAAGTCGATTTTTTCATCGCTCTCGAACGCGTGCTGCAACGGCTCGACCACTCGTTGCATGTCTTCCTTGCTCAGCTTGCCCTCAATCTCAAACCCCAGGAGTCGCGGGTTCCCGGTGTCGAGCACAGTCACACCATGCTTTTGCGTCGTCGGTTCGGGAAGCTCGGACGCGAACGCCATGGCCTGGTCCCGTTCGCTTGAGCTGAAGGTACGGATCTCCACGGCAGGGACGAGCGGATCGAAGAACTTCGCCATCGCGCGCGGGAACTTCTTGTCAGATATCAGCGCCATCCGTGGAAATCGGTTCAATTTGCTCAGCAGCCCGAACTCGAACTTGGCGTCCTCCTTGAGCGCGTCGACCGTGATGTCGGTCCAGCCGGACATATCAACGACCAAGCCGAAACGGTCATCGGTGTCCAGTTTGTCCTCGAACGCTTCCTCCATCGTTTCGACATCGGATTCCTCGACAGTTCCCGACAGCTCGACGACGAGGACATCGGCCGGTGAGGTCGCGACCTTTATCATGTTAATTCCCCTCTCGAACAGGCCAACTGCACGTAGCAGTTAGCTGCACTATCAACTCTATTCGCCGACTTTCCGGCATACGAGGGCACTAGGTCCTCAGTTACGGCCTCTTGTGCCGCCGGGCCGAAAAGCTCGCCCCACACAGAGTCCCGGCCCCGAACCACAGGGTGGCCGGTAGTCCGGGCTCGCCGCTCACATCGTGAATGCGAGTTTGCGAGCGGCGGTGTCGCCCCACTGGTCATCGCCAGTCCAGGTGATCTTCCCGGCATCGATTTTGCCCTGGGGATCGACGCGACCAGCGGCCAACATCATGAAGGTCTCGAGGTCGGCCGTCACCTCGACGTCCGGCGAATCCACCGCGTCCACTACCCGCGCACGACCGTCGACCAGCACCGCAAGGTCGCGTTCCGCTCCGCCCTCTGCGCCTTTCGAGCCGCCTTCTTTCGAGCCACCTTCTTTCGAGCCACCTTCTTTCGAGCCACTGCTGACGTGGAACACAATCGACATACCGTCGGGCAGTCCGATCTTCTTCCCGACGATGTAGCCAATCGAACCCGCAACCTCGCTCAGCGCGATCTCGGCGGCCGGCCCCGCGTTGTCGAGCTACTCACCCATCGGAATTGCGATATCGCGTGCGTGCACCCACATGTCGAAGATGCGGATCTGAAGGAACGCACCGTACGTCCGGACGCCGACCGGGGTGAGCGATGGCGCATCGACGACCGACGGGTCCAGCGACCGGAGATGATGGAGGCGCGACGCTGTGACGTCGGCGACGCGCGCGGCGAACTCGGCGGGATCGAGCCCGGCCGCCTCGGCCTGGAAGGCGACCATCTTGCCGAACGGGGGCGGGTTCTCCGTTGATGGCGCCCATCCGTCGAGCACGCTCTCCACCCCGATCACGTGCGCGATGACACCCCGCACATCCCAGTCGGGACACAGCGATTGGAGGCCGAGTTGATCTTCGCTCAGTCGCTCGCACAACCGGTTGTAGTGGTTGAACAGGTCTGCGTGGACTGCGATGTAGTCGGTCAGGTTCGGGCTGCTCATCGTGCCGGTTTCTCCTTGCTCTCCCAGTCACGGGCTTCTAGGTAGGGACGGAAGACGCCGGCGATGTGAACCATGTCGGCGTCGGTCTTCGGTGTTTTCAACTCGTAGAGGAACGGCACCTTGCTGTAGGCCACGGTCAGGTCCCACAGGTCCAGCGCTGCGGTACCCGTCGGAGCCGGCGCGACGACGGGGCCGTAGACGTGGCGGTCACCGTCGAAAATCAGCGTGGGAACCCCGAAGCCCCCGCGGGCCACGACGGCATCGTGATCGGCCTTCACCTCGTCGTGGGTCGTCGGGTCGTCGATGGCGGCCTGCACGACGGACGGGTCGAGACCGAGATCGGCACAGATTTGGGCGGCCACTTCGGGACGATGGGGCTTACGTGATTCCTCGTGCAGCGCCCGACCGGCTGCCTCGTAGAAGCGGTCGCAATCGCTCATCGACGAACGGCGCAGCATCGCCGCGACGCGCATCATGCCCCAGCCATAGGACCAGTCGCGTTCCCACGGGTGTTTCTTTCCCTCTTCGCGGTTGATCTCCTCGAGAGAGAAGAATCGCCAATCGATCTGCAGCGGCACGCTCTCGCGGACCGTTCGAATCCACTTCGACGTCTGGTACGCCCAGGGACACATCACGTCGAAGTGAAATGCGATCGAGACGGGCTCAGCTGTGGTCAACGAAAACTCCTCGACGGTTACGACCGCTGGGTTTGGCGGGTCCAACCCCGAGGATATGTCGATTCACGCTCAGCCGAGGACGACCGGGAGTTGTTGGAGACGCCGCCAGAACGGCATCGGATGGACCTTCAATTCGGAAAGGTCCACGGCCAGATGCAGGTCGGGGAATCGGGTGATGAGGTTGCCGATCGCGACGCGCGTCTCCATCCGGGCCAGGTTGGCGCCCAGGCAGAAATGGGGTCCTTTACTGAAAGCGATGTGGTAATTCGGCGTGCGGGTGATATCGAAGACGTCCGGATTCTCGAACACGTCGGGATCCCGGTTGGCCGAGGCCAGCAACGGGATCACCATGGCGCCGCGCGGGATGCTGACGCCGCCCAACTCGACGTCCTCGGAGGCGTAGTTGGGCTTGGTGCCCCCGATCGTGCCCGTGTAGCGCAGGATCTCCTCGACAGCAGAGTTGATGAGTTCCGGTTCTTTGGTGAGCAGGTCCAGTTGATCGGGGTGGGCCAGCAGGGCCGCGACACCGTTGGCGATCAAGTGGTAAGTGGTCTCGTAGCCGGCCACCACCAGCGTGAACACCATCGCGACAACTTCGTCCTCGGACAAGCTGTCACCATCCTCACTCGCATGGATGAGCCCGGTCATGATGTCCTCGGCCGGATCATTGCGACGTCGCTGAATGAGTTCGCGGACGAAGTCGATGACCGGCTCCATCTTGACCGCCATCTGCTCCATCCCGAACTCGACCATCCCGTTCATGACCAGGTTCATCCCGTCATGGAAACGGCCCCGGTCAGCTTCGGGCACGCCGACCATTTCACTGATCACCGTGAACGGGATGGGCAGTGCGTAATCCTCCAGCACATCGATCTGCTGTCCAGGGCTGAACCCCTCGAGCAATTCGCGGCTGATCTGCTCGGTGCGATCGGCCAGCCGGGCTGTCGCCTTGGGCGTGAACGCCCGGCTGACCAGCTTGCGCAGTCGCATGTGCTCCGGGTCGTCCATCAGGATCATGCTGTCGGTGGCGATGAACTGCAGCGCCTTGGGAATGGGCAGCGGTTCAGAACTCTCCACGACACGGCGGAACCGCTGGTCGGTGGTGAGGTCTACGCAGTCTTTGTAGCGGGACAGCAGGTAGACATCCTGGCCTCCCATGTACGCGAGCTGAGTTCGGAGCACTGGTGCATCTCGGCGCAACCGCTCGTAGGTCGGGAATGAATCAGCCACGAACTCCGGGCTGTCCAGCGCGATCGAAGCGCCGTTCGCCGCATCCTGGGTCGTGCTCATCGTTGACTCCTTGCGCTCATGACGCCCAGCGCCGGACCTCAGAAGGGGAGAGACACCTGCAGTCGATGTGGTTTCACAGTACAGTGAAAGTTGCAGGTTTCGTTACACCGGCCGGGCAGCGAGCCCATCCCCCGACCCCGCCGAGATCGCTAAATCCACAGCGCGCGGCTATCGCCTCAGGATGTGTTTTCAGAGTACAGTGAAAGTTGTGAGTGTGACCAGCAGTGATGCCAACGATGCTGCTTCAGATGCCGAAATAGACGCCGAAATAATGGAATTCGTCGATCAGCTCGGCGGGTACTTCGAGTCCAACGGCTTGACCCGCCTGGCCGGTCGGCTGCTCGGATGGCTACTGGTCTGCGATCCCGAACGGCAGTCCTCCGAGGAACTCGCCGTGGCACTGAATGCCAGCAGCGGCGGAATCAGCACCAATGCCCGCATGCTGATCCAGTTCGGTTTCATCGAGCGACTCGGCATCGCCGGTGATCGCCGCACCTATTTCAGGCTGCGGCCGAACGCTTTCGCCGCCGGAGAGCGACAACGTCTACGCACCATGGCCGACCTGCAGACTCTCGCCGACTTCGGATTGCATGCGCTGCGTGACGCCCCACCCCAACGCAGCCGGCGCATCCAAGAGATGCGGGAACTGACTGCCTACATGGAAGCCCTGCTGACCGACGGGTTGGCGAAATTCCACAGCCAGACAACCGGGGACACTACGTGAGGATGTCGGCGATCTGGACCGACAGGCTGACAAAGACTTTTGGCGACGTCACCGCAATCAAGAACCTGAACCTCGAGGTGGTTCGCGGCGAGGTGTTCGGCTTTCTCGGACCCAATGGAGCCGGCAAATCCACCACCATCCGAACCCTGCTCGACCAGATTCGGCCCACCGGCGGGCAAGCGGAGATCTTGGGGATGCGCTGCCATGTCGACTCGCTACAGATTCGCCGCCGCATCGGATATGTCCCGGGAGATCTGGCGTTGTATCCGAAACTTACTGGTGTGCAAACACTTCAATACTTTGCCCGGCTGCGCGGCGGGGTCGACGAACGATACGTCGACGAACTCGCCGAAAGGCTCGGCGCCGATTTGACCCGCAAGGTCGGCGATTACTCCACTGGCAACCGACAGAAGATCGGCCTGATACAGGCATTCATGCATCGACCGGACCTGCTGATCCTCGACGAGCCCAACGCCGGACTGGATCCGTTGATACAACGGGAGTTCCACACGATGGTCGACGAGGTGCGCGAGGACGGACGCACCGTGTTTCTGTCCTCACACACCCTGTCCGAAGTCGAACGCGTCGCCGACCGGGTCGGCATCATTCGCGAGGGCGAACTCGTCGTGGTCGAGCGCGTCGATGAGCTCAAACGAAAAGCCATCCGGCGCATCGATTTCGAGTTCGCCACCGAGGTTCCCTCCAGCTTGTTCGACGGTGTGCCGGGCGTGCACGGCGCAGTGGTGGACCATTGCCACGCACAAGTATCGTTCGACGGATCTGTCCATGACATCCTCAAGGCCGCGATGACCTGTGAGGTCGTCAACCTCAACAGTCGGGAATCCGACCTCGAAGAGGTGTTCCTCGCCTATTACCGCACCGGGGTCGACGAGGGCGCCACCCCGGAGAAGCAAACGCACCATGTCTAACCACACGCGGTCTAACCAGACGCGCCATGTCTAAACGAACGCGCCATGTCTAAGCGAACGCGCCACGTCTAAGCGAAC
>Ga0114921_10000708_pt1 | contig 14286 bp, 12 predicted proteins | sample BentaG_FD_87016 | JGI IMG/M metagenome (GOLD analysis project Ga0114921, IMG submission 87016) | Deep subsurface microbial communities from South Atlantic Ocean to uncover new lineages of life (NeLLi) - Benguela_00093 metaG | ecosystem: Environmental > Aquatic > Marine > Oceanic > Sediment ...
AAATTTTCTCCCCAGGACAAAGAAAAAACAATCAATATTGCAGTCATCCCCAAGGGAATGACTCATGAATTCTGGAAATCAATCCGTTCCGGAGCTATCAAGGCCTCAAGGGAATTTAAGGTTGAAATATTGTGGAAAGGGCCTCAGAAGGAAGATGACAGGGCGCAGCAAATCGACGTTGTTGAGGATTTTATAAGCCGTGGAGTAGATGGAATAGTCCTTGCTCCCTTGGATGACCGTGCTTTGTGGAGACCCGTGCGAGATGCGGTCAGAGAAAAGATTCCTGTGGTCATCATTGACTCTGAGCTCCAAGGAGATGATTTTGTGAGTTTTATTGCCACTGACAATTATAAGGGAGGAGTTTTGGCCGCCAAAAGGATGGGTGAGCTTCTAAAAGGAAGAGGCAAAATATTCCTTATTCGCTACCAGGTCGGGTCGGCCAGCACCATGAAGCGGGAAAGGGGATTTTTGGAGACCCTAAAAAAAGAATATTCCGGTATTTCATTCCTTGTTCAAGATCAATATGCGGGTTCAACAACTGAGACGGCCTTTCAATTGGCTGAAAACCTTCTCAATCGATTCCCAGAGGTAGAAGGAATTTTCTGTCCCAATGAATCCAGCACTTTTGGTACCCTCCGAGCCCTTCAGGAGGCCGGACTTGCCGGAAAAATCGTATTTGTTGGTTTTGACAGCAGTCCCAAGCTGGTTAAGGGATTGAGGGATGGTCACATCCATGGGCTCGTCCTTCAGAATCCTGTAAAAATGGGCTATTTAGGAGTCAAACAAATGGTCCTTTATCTGAAAGGGCAGGAAGTGGAGAAAAGGATTGATACAGGTGTTTACCTGGCTACTGGGGAAAATATGGATAATCCCCAGATAAAGTCTTTGCTCCTTCCTGATTTATCTCGATATCTGGATTGATGATCCAAAATCAAGCTCTCTCCTCACTATTGCGGATGAAAAGTATAAGCAAGCGATTCGTGGGTACCCTTGCTCTTGATGATGTTAATTTTGTTCTTGTTAGGGGGGAGGTTCATGCTTTAATCGGAGAGAATGGGGCAGGCAAAAGCACCCTGGTGAAGATTTTGAGCGGGGCTTTAAAACCAGATTCTGGAAGTATGTATCTTAAGGATTCACCCTATTCTCCTTCAAGCCCCCTGGAGGGGAGAAAAGAGGGCATTTCTATGATCTACCAGGAGCTCAACTTGGCACCCCACCTTACTGTTATGGAGAACATCACTCTAGGTCGAGAGGAGCATAGAGCTGGCTTTATCCGTCGCAGGAAGATGAGGAGAAGGGTTAGAGAGATTCTGGATTTCGTCCATCATCCGGAGATTTCTCTGGATATTCCAGTGAAAAAACTGAGTGTCGGTGCCCGGCAGGTTGTTGAAATAGCCCGGGCTCTGGCCGAGGAAGCCAAGATTCTGGTGATGGATGAACCCACAAGCAGCCTTTCCCAAAAAGATAGCCTCCACCTTTTTGAGATTGTCAACCGATTAAAAAGAGAGGGGGTCAGCATCATTTATATCAGTCATTTTCTTGAAGAAGTCCAGGGAGTTGCTGACCGATATACAGTGCTTCGGGATGGGAAAAAAGTTCATACAGGGAGTATGAAAGGGGCAACCCTCGAAAAGCTCATTCAGATGATGGTTGGAAAAAAAATCATTGAGATGTTCCCCCGAGTGGAGCACAAGATAGGTGAGGTCCTGCTCCGCTTGGATAATTTAAAAGGTAAGAGAATGGAGGCTGAGGTAAATTTGGAACTCCGTCGCGGTGAAATTTTAGGCGTTGCTGGTCTGATCGGCTCTGGAAGAACAGAAATGCTCCGAACCATTTTTGGCCTAGATTCGATCGAAAGAGGCTCATTAACAGTGGCTGAGGTGAAAACAACCAAAGGAAATACTTGGATAAGAATCGAAGAAGGCCTTGGATTTCTCAGCGAGGACAGACAGGGAGAAGGTTTAGCTTTAGGCCAATCAATAATTGACAATCTTACGCTCAGCAATTTTTCTCCTTATAGCCGATTCGGATTTCTCCGGGTAAAAAAGCGAAAGAAAATCGTTTGGGAGTGGATGAAGCGGATGAAAATCAAAGCCCAGGATTCAAACCAGCCGGTTTTTAGCTTATCCGGAGGAAACCAGCAGAAGGTGGCTTTAGCCCGGCTTCTTCACCAGAAGGCGGATATCCTGCTTTTGGATGAACCAACCAGGGGAATTGATGTGCCCAGTAAATCCCAAATTTATAGATTGATAGGTCAACTGGCTCAGCAGGGGAAAGTCATTATCTTTATAAGCTCCTACTTGGCCGAGCTCCTGGGCGTTTGCGATAAGATCGCTGTTTTCCATCGGGGAGAGCTTATCGACCTTAGACCTGCTGCCCGATGGGATGCCCAGAGTATAACAGGGGCTGCTACGCTAGGCAGAACAGGTGAGATTTAAAAGCGCGGTCGCTTAGGACATTTATGAAAGGAAAGAAACGGTTCCGCCTCCTCCTTAATTGGCTTGGTCCATTTTTAGGGTTAATTCTTGTTATCGGCATCTTTGCTTCTATACCTGAAGTGCAGGGGCGATTCCTGAGAATTTCAAACTTTAAAAGCGTGGCCACTCAATCAGTGATTGTTGCCCTGGGGGCATTGGGTATGACTCTTATCATTATCAACGGAGGGATTGATCTATCTGCGGCATCAAACATTGCCCTTTCCAGTGTAATCATAGCTTATGCCATAAACGCGGGATTGCCTCCTCTTATGGCTGTTTTTTTAGGGATTATAACTGGGGGTCTTGTAGGTTTGGTGAATGGGAGTCTCATTACTTCTTTGAGATTGGTTCCTTTTATCGTTACTTTGGGCATGTTGGGTGTGGCTAGGGGGATTGCCAAGTGGATAGCTGGAAACCAGAAGATAGATGCTCCCTTTACTTGGGTCAACGACCTTATGGTCAGGAGCCCCAAACCTTCCTGGCTTCTCATGGCTCCAGGAGTATGGCTTATGATTATCTTGGCCGTACTCATGGCTGTAGTTTTGCGCTACACAGTCTTTGGCAGGCATATTTTTGCTATTGGTTCGAATGAAGCTACAGCCCGTTTGTGCGGCATCAGAACGAAGAGGACAAAAGTTTTCATCTATTCTATTGCCGGGCTTTTTTGCGGACTGAGCGGAGTGATGGAGTTTTCTCGATTGACTGTAGGGGACCCTACTGTGGCAGTTGGTTTAGAATTGGATATTATCGCTGCAGTTGTCATTGGAGGAGGAAGCCTGAGAGGAGGAGAGGGAAGTATCCTTGGCTCTATGATTGGAGTTTTTATCATGGCTTTTCTCCGGAATGGCTGTAACATGATGGGGTGGCCTAATTATATACAGGAAATCATTATCGGCGCGATTATCGTGACCGCTGTTTCTTTAGACCAAATTCGTCATCGCCAGCTGGCTCAAAGAGAATAAGAAGAGGAAAGAAGGATTTTAGCCAAGGATTTTTTTTCTTCTTTGTCTAATAAAAGTAAGAAAAACTAAGGAGGTTTAAAATGAAAAGATGTGTTATTGGAACGGCCCTCATAATCCTTTTTCTTGGCTTTACTTTTTCCCCAGAAAAGGCTTCAGGCCAGTCCTGGAGGGGATCAGGAAGAATGATGGGCAGGAGTTTTCCTTTTATGCTTGAAAGAATTCTTGATTTGTCTGCTGAACAGAAAGCGAAGTTAGAAGAAATGAGAGAGAAACGCTTTGAGGAAAGATGGAATTTTCAGGATAAAATGCGGAGAATGCGCCATGAGCTGGGCAAACTGATGGGTGATCCCAAGGCTGATGAGAAAAAAATCGAAGACCTTATTGATGAAATGGCTCAATTGCGGGCCGGTTATTTTAAAGGATCTCTCCGGCATAGAAAAGAAATAAAAAAGATATTTACCCCTGAACAGTTGGAAAAGATTGATAAGGCCAGGAAGAAAATCCTTGAAGGAAGAGCTGTAAGATTCGGTAGATTCTTCCAACAGCAGAGGTCTTTTAGACAAGGATCTTTTCCTTCCCAGGGCAGATTTAGCCGTTCTTGGGGAAGAAGGCGGGGCTTTAGAGGCCAAGGTTTTATGACCCCTTATCGTTGGCAGTAAGAAGCAGGAAGTAAATAAAAGTAAGATATCGTAAAAGGTGAAGAGATGCTCCTCTCTCTTCACCTTTTTTTGTTTGTCTGGGTAATTTCTTTTGTTTCGTCATAATTAACCTGTTTGACCTTTTGAGATTTGAAATTTGAGCTTTTCTTTTCACTCCTCACTCCTTACTTAATGTATTTTAACTTTTGAGATTTGAATTTTAACTATTGACTCCTTATTTTGTCATCTGTCCTAAAAGGTGGACAGGTTTTCTCCCTTCTTTCCTTTTCTCCACCAGATTCAGATTGGCACAATTTTTGCTTTATAAATTTTTGGAAAGGAGGAGAAATGAAAAAAATATCTATATTACTTACAGTTTTTGCTTTTTTTGTTCCTTTCCTCTCCTCTTCTGAATCTGAAGGTTATTACAGCTATAGTTATGCCCGCCTGAGCTATGTAAAAGGAGATGTTTTTATCCAAAGAGCCGCAGATTCGGGCTATGAAGAGGGAGTTGTTAACTTGCCCGTTGTTGAAGGGGACAAGCTGGGAACGAGAGAAGGCCGGGTGGAAATGCATTTTGGCAAAAGAAATTATCTACGAGTGGATAACAATACTCAGGTTGATTTTGCCAGCCTCCCCCAGCGAGGAGATGACCAGATTAAGCTTCATTTGTTGTCAGGAAATATATATTTAAGAATTAATTTCTTGGAGAGAGAAAAAAGTTTTGAAATCCATACTCCTGATGCTTCTTTCTATATATTAGAAGAAGGGCTTTACCGCCTGAATGTGAGGGAAAATAGAGAAACCGAACTCCTTGTTTTCAGAGGTGCTATGGAGGCGGCTGGAGAAGAAGGCTCTCTTCTCGTCGAAAAAGGTCAAAGATTGATAGTTGCAAGTGGACATTTTAGCTCAAATCCAACTTACTTTTATGCTGAACTTGATGATGGTTTCCACCAATGGAGTGAATACCGAGACTCTCTCCTCAATAGGAGGGTTACGAAAACATATCTTCCCTCTGAGCTTTACGAATACGAGGTAGAGTTGGCTTATAATGGCCGTTGGGTTTATGAGCGACCTTACGGACACGTCTGGGTTCCTTATGTTTCTCATTACGATTGGAGGCCCTATTACTACGGAAGATGGATTTGGTATCCCATCATTGGCTGGACTTGGGTTTCTTATGATTCCTGGGGATGGTGTGTGTATCATTACGGCAGATGGCACTGGAGGAGAAGCCTCGGCTGGTATTGGATTCCAACCAGGATTTGGGGACCCGCATGGGTTCACTGGTACCGTGGCTATGATTATATTGGGTGGTGTCCTTTAAGTTACTATGGCTATCCAGGGGTGATTATAAATAACTATTTTTATGGGCGCTATTATTCCCGCTATTATCCTCTCAATTCTCGAGCGTTAGTGGTCATTCACAAAAATCAGTTGCAGGCCCGCCGAGTTTCTAAGATTGCCCTGCAGCAAAATCAACTCAGGCGTCTTGGAAAGGTTTCTCTTTCAAGCAAACAGCCTGGTATCAAACCCGCAGTTAACAGGATTCGCAAGAATTCTGTGGCGGCCAAGGCTCTCTCGAGGTCTAATATTAGAAAAGTGGGAAAGGGCTATGTATCTGGAAAAACTCTCATTTCTCCCTCTCGATTGAGATCTTCAGAATCCCGGATCCATTCCAGAGTTTCCCAGAACCTGTCCTCTTCAAGTAAGGCCCGCACCTTATCAAAGAAAGCTATAAAAAGCTCAACTTTAGGGACTTCCTCTCGAGTCCGCTCTAAATCCAGCTCTTCTTCATCCATGAGCAAGTCTCAGGCTCAAAGGCGAGGTTCATCCAGTTTTTCCAGGAGCACTCCCTCCAGGGCGAGCATAAAAGCCTATCCTTCAAGGCGGACTTCTTCCTCATCGAAATCAACTTTTTCCTCTTCTTCAAAAAGTAAGATTTCCTTCACCTCGAAGAGTGCAAAATCTTATACGAAAACGTCAAGCTCATCGAAAAACTTGCTCTCCGGGTCAAGGATAAAAACCTATCCTTCCCGGAGTTCTTCTTCCTCTAAATATAGCCCATCACGAGAGTATAACAGTGGAAAAACGGGATATACAGGGAAGAGTAATTCACAGAGAAGTTCTTCTTCCCGGAGCTACAGCTCATCTACCCGTTCTTATACGACACCGAGCAGGAGTTATTCAAGGAGCAGCTCCTCTTCCTCAAGATATGCTTCCCCTAAAAGAAGCTACTCTTCAGGAAGCTCTTCTTCCCGGAGCTACAGCTCATCTACCCGTTCTTATACGACACCGAGCAGGAGTTATTCAAGGAGCAGCTCCTCTTCCTCAAGATATGCTTCCCCTAAAAGAAGCTACTCTTCAGGAAGTTCTTCCTCCCGGAGCTACAGCTCTTCTTCTCGCTCAACGGCCAGCCGTTCTTCCAGCTCTCGTTCCTCCTCTGGGAGCAGAACGAGGAAAAAATAAACCCGGTTAGACTAGGAAAAAAGCTTCCAAATTTTACGAGCGATTGATTCAGAGGCAATAAATGAACCTCGTTTCGGATAACTGTTTAAAACTTTAAGGCAGGAAAATGTCAAATGGATACCAAACGTATTCCAATCAATTAAAATTTTTTATTAACTGTACTCAGTCTTCTCTCTTCAGTTAATATTCTTTTGTCTCTTGTTTTTTATCATTCGGATTTAAGATTTCATCTGTCAGGTGAACGTTTCATTTTATCCCAGCCATTTGAATAGGAAGCTTCTGAACTATCCTTCTCAACGACGGGAAAAACTTTTCCTCAACAACTCTCGTTAATTTTCTTCTTTACTTTTTTTTTTTCAATGGTATAAAATACTCTAATCTGAGGTCAAAAAAGATGATCTTTCTTTTTAATAGAGATTCTTTAGTGTCCAACAATTTCCTCTCTATTGAACGATTAAAGTTTTGGAGGTGTGTGTTATGATTTTTATTCTAACTGAAAGGAAAAGGAAGTTGGAGAAAATTTATCGGATAATCGGATTAAGTCTATTGATGATTGTGCTGGTAACTGCAGGTAGTATTTCCTGCAAGAAAGAAGCTGGAGAGGGGGAGGCTCCCCAGGAAGATGTTACGGTGATTAAAAAGGGAATGAATGAATTCACAGGAGTTGTAAAGGTAGGTATAGGCAAGTATTTCTTCATCCCTGGGGCTCAGGGGATTGATATGGTTATTTCAGGCCAGGCAGAGTCTGGAGATGCCAGCAGCCTCACTGACAAAGAAGTACGAGTCAGAGGCGAGTTTTCTCCTGAGAGGCCGTCAGTTTTAATGATAGATACCATCGAAGTTAAAGAAGATGAAAAGGAATGGAGGAATATCTATACAAAAACCGAGGATGTTGTTCTTGATGATTATGTGGATTTAACAGTGAGAGAGGAGTTTAGGACTCTGAAAAACCTCGACTACAAAAAAAAGGAAGGTTGGGAAGGAAAGGGAAAAGTTAAAGTTTACGGAAGGTTAGAAAAAACGACTATAGGCGAAGAAGAAAAAGAAGTTTATAATATTATCGTTCTGGATGAAAAAGAAAAGCAAGTCGGTAAAATCAATGTCGATAACATGACTGAATATGCCCTGTATTACCTGAAAAAGTTAAGACTCTTTGATCAATTTTGGTTTTATATCAACACAAAGGAAACTGTTGATTGGAAGGTACGGAGAAGAACCCGGGAGCTCTTCCACGCCGATGTCGTCTTTATCGGTTTGTATTAGAAAGCCATAATTATTGGCTTTCAGCTTAGTAATTAGCAAAAAATCATTCTTATCTTGTTGATTGATTTTTATAACCCAGTCCCAATAAACTAAATAAACGAAACAGATGAGATAAACGATTCCTGCTTTTATCGCATCAATTTTTACTCATGATTTTCATCCTAACAGGGCCTGTCAATTCTGGGAAAACTACATTCCTTAAAAAAGTCATTGAGGAGTTGGAAAGGCAGAAATTAAAGCTAAACGGTTTTCTAAGTGAAGCTGTTGAACAAAATCAAATAAAAATAGGTTATGACCTGTTAGATCTGAGAAGAAAAGAATCAATTCCCTTTATTCGGATGTCCGGCCAAAAAGATTGGCAGAGAATTGGGCCTTATTTTTTCATCCCAGAGGGGTTAGCTTGGGCAAAAAGAGTTATTCTCCGGAGAAGAGAACGAGAGATTCTGGTTGTGGATGAAATCGGACCTCTAGAGTTGACGGGGAAGGGTTTGTGGCCAGCCTTGGAAAAAGTCATTTTTCAAAGATCCCAGAAGGTTCTTATTGTTTTGAGAAGAAGCATCCTCAAAAATTTTCTTGAAGTTGTCGGCAAAAGAAAAATAAAAGTTTTTGATATGGAAGAAGAGGGGATTTTTTCTCGACTAATCCAAGAAATCAAAAGGTCTTGTTAGTTAGTGTTATTTTTAAGAGCTTCGAGGCAAAAGTAGGGTAACATGCAAAAACGGTTGATTTTGCCCTTTCTTCCATTAAATCTCCTTCTTTTCCTTTTTCTTGTTCTCTCATCTTACGACCTGGAAGAGATTTCGGGCGGAATCAAGCATGACCTTTCAATTGTTAGAGATATCTCCTATGGGAAGGATGTGAGTCGCTATCATAAGCTCGATATCTATTATCATCCCAAGGAAAGAGATTTACCTGTTTTCATTTTTATTCACCGAGGAGGCTGGGTAGGCGGGGATAAAAGTCAACGTAAGCAGCAGGCCATTAAAATGGCCAAAAACGGACTCGTTTTTGTTTCTGTCAATTATAGGCTCAGTCCCGCTGTGCAGAGCTTTTCATCATTCCTAAAAGGGGCCATATGAATGCGCTATTGGATCTTGGCGAGTCTTCTTATCCTTTGACTATGAAGATTCTGGCTTTTATAAAGTCAAACCTTTTAGTAGATGATTGAAAAAAATAGATAGGAGGTTTTAGGAAATGAAGGTGATGTTTTTAAAGGCTTTTGTTCTGGGTTTCTTTTTTATTCTCTTCCTCTCTATATCTCCCCTAAAAGGCCAGGAAGCGGTTGATTATGAAAAAATCCTGGGGAAGTGGGATATTGAAATTGATGCAGAGGGGGAATATTATTATCTTACTCTAAACCTAGAAAAAACCAATGGTGAATTACAGGGAACGATAAGTGAATCCTCAGGATTTTTTATGGATGTTCCCCTTTCGGAAATTGAGTTTGACGGCACAACTTTGAGCTTTGAATTCACCGCGCCTACTCCCCCGGATGGCGCAGAGCGGGTGTTGAGAGCAGAGTTTAAAGTCAGTGATGACATGCTTGAAGGGACAATTACTATCGATGATCTCGGGATGACCCTTGTAGCCACCGGGAAAAGAGAAGTCAACTAGGCTCAAGAATTATCTTCTAGCTTAGGGTGCTTGAGATGGAAATCTGTAGCATCCTGAAAAGCCATTGCGACTCTTAAAGCTTTTGCTTCTTCAAAAAGGTTTCCAATGAAGGAGATGCTGGTGGGATTCCCCTCTTCGTCGCAGCCATTGGGAACCACAACTGCAGGGTGGCCTGTAAGATTTGTTAAAAGGAGATTGCTGTCACCAAAGGAAGGAGTCACATAGACATCCGTGTCTTTCATCTTCTGAGCCATGGCCTGCATGAGCAGGGTTCTGATGCGATTAGCCTGAATATATTCCACTGCGGGGATGAGTCTGGCCTGGCGAAATACATTTGGCCAGGCCCTTTTCACTTGTCTCACCAAGAGGTCGTCCCTTCCGCTCCGGGTGAGTTCATCGAAGGCTGCGGCAGCTTCTGCGTTCAGAATAAAGGAGAGAGCAGTGACAGGCAGTTCTGGGAGTTCTAATGGAGTGAGTTCAGCTCCAAGGGAGCGGAGAATATCGAGCCCAGTTTCATCGTTCTTTTTGGACCTGTAATCCTGCTCAAAGGCTTTCTTCAAGTAGCCGATTCGAATATCCTTCAATTGGAGAGAAGGATCCCAGTTAAAAGGAAGGTCCACTACTGTTAGATCTCTTCCATCTGGGCCGTAAATCGCTTCGAAAACGAGAGCGCAATCTTTAACGCTCCTGCATATAGGGCCTATCTTATCCATGCTCCAGCTCAGAGCCATAGCGCCATATCGACTGACACGGCCAAAAGTTGGACGAAGGCCGCTTACTCCGCATACAGTGCAAGGGGAGACAATAGATCCCCAGGTTTCAGTGCCGATGGAAAATCCCACCAGACCAGCTGCCGTTGCTGATGCTGGACCAGCAGAAGAGCCACTCGATCCCTGTTCAAGATTCCAGGGATTTCTTGTTCTTCCTCCAAACCAGACATCTCCCCAAGCTAAAGCTCCCATGGATAGTTTAGCCACCAAAACCGCTCCAGCTTCTTCAAGGCGATTAACTACTGTGGCATCTTCCTCTATGATTTGGTCTTTGTATGGCCTGGCTCCCCAAGTTGTTTTGATTCTCTTTGTAGAAAGAAGATCTTTTGCCCCCCAGGGGATGCCATGGAGAGGACCTCTGTAATGACCCGCTGCTATTTCTTCGTCTGCCCTGCGGGCCTGCTTTAAGGCTAGTTCTTCAGTTAAGGTGATAACACATTCCAGTCGAGGGCCATATTTTTTAAGACGCTTGAGGTACATCTGAGTGAGCTGAGTAGAAGTTAGGCGACGCGATTTAATAAGTTGGCAAAGAGAAGCTACAGAATAGAAAGCTATCTCTTCGATATTTTCAGGCATCTTTATTTCCCGGTCCTCCTTAGGCAAGAAAGTTTTGCGCTTTTTCTCAAATTTCATTCCAGGCTTAACTGGGTTAAAGAGGATGGCTGGCGGAACATGATTTTGAAGGGAAATTTTTCTAAGTTCTTCGTAGTTTGAAAGATTTCTCTTTAGATTATCCAGCATCATTTTTCTTTCTTTTTGGGTAAAGTTCAAACCGATTATTTTCTCTGCAGCTTCTATATTTTGGACAGAAATTTCTCTTCCTTTGGTATAATAAAGAGAAAAAGCACCGCCGATAATCAAAAGAAATATAGAAACCATAAAAAAATAAGTCCAGACCGTGGAAAATCCTCTTTTTTTCCTTAAGCTTTCCATGGAATTTACCTCCTCTACTTCCCCCATTTTTTTTTGACTTTTGAAAATAAAAGATAAATGATCAATCCCGCAAGCAAAGAGGCTCCTATCCAGATAATTTTAATCTGGTTGCTTTCAAAATTAACGAATAAATTGATGATAATCCCGCCTGAGATCATAAAAAAGAAGGAGAGAAGGGCAATAATCAAAGGGATAACTAAAATTTGAAAACATCCAAGCTCCCGGGCCTCTTCGGTTTCCTTTTCCGCCGAGTTTTTTTCCTCTGTTTTGCCCGGAAGCCAGTATTCTTTGCCGCACCCTGGACATTTGGTCTCTTCCCTTGGGATTTCTCGTTTGCAGTAAGGACAGATTTTCATGAATTATCATAAGATGTTGTCAGTCATAAGTTCCCAGCCATTGAGATCTATTTGGTCTGTCTCGTCTAGTTGAGGTTATACGTATTTGGGCTTAGGTGCTTTTTTTCTGTTGTTTGTTTCACCGATTCAACTCTCTTTCTCCAGTGTAGTGTTTACTGCTTACTGTTTACTAAATTTTCCTTAGACCTTCAACATTAAACCCTAAGCTCTTTCTCAGTTTTGAGCTTTATCCTTAAAACCTAGGGCCCCTCTATTTCATTTTCTTCTTATCCGGATAAAGGAGAAATGCCTAAAATATGTATTGATGCCTTGCCTTAAGCCGCCCTCGCTTTCTTTTCGATTCGTTCCAGTCCGCCGTCTTCGCGGGCATCTGCTTTTTTAAGAAGTATGGCGAAGACTAAGCCAAAGAGACCAAGGCTGGCGAACATGATCTGGCTGCTGGTGTAGGTTTGCGTTATATCGCGAAGCAAGGTGTTTAAAAACGGAAATAGCCCGAGTCCTATGGTTTGGATTGCTGTCATAAGTCCAAACGCAGTACCTACCCGTTCTTTGCGCACAATTAGCGGAATAGAAGGCCACATCGCAGCCGGAACTAATACAAAAGCAGCTCCGAGGGAGATCATTGGGAAGGCAGGATAGACTTTGGTGATACCCATAAGCAGGTGGCTGGGAATCATAATCAAAGAGCCGATTATCATCAAGGTGGCGCGTTTTCCGATTTTGTCCACCAAGTGGCCAGCGAAAGGAGCCAGTATCATAGAGGCAAAGATGATAATTGAAGTTACTCCTCCAGCGGTGCTGAACATATGGAGAAAGCTATTGAAAACTTGAGAGAGAAATCCACCGCTCGCTTCAGCAACCTTGGCAATACCCCATTTATCAACAAAAAAGTCGGTTGAAAGAGCAGTAAAAGGGAAAATCGCCGAATAGAAGGTTACACAAAGCATAGTTACATACCAGAAAGTTGGCTTAAATTCTTTTATATCTTTGAAGACAATCTTCTCTTCCGTGCCATCTTTCAAACGAAGAATACGTTCACTCCTGCGATCCATAATGATGTAAACTACATTGGCACCAAGGGAGATGAGGCAACATATGACTGCCCCAAACAGCGCGTATCGATAGCTGCCAAAATAGTCGGTAATCATTTCGCCTGTGTTGAAGGCGAACAGGGTTCCCAGGCGGCTAACAGTGAGAGCTATACCAAAAGATAGGGCTAGCTCTTTACCCTTAAACCAGCGGGCAAGGATGGCACTCTGGGCGACGATAAGAGGCTCCGAGCCGGCACCGAAGATAAAGCGCCCGGTAAGAAGCATCGGAATACTTCTGGCTACCCACACAATGACTGCACCGGCAAAAATCAGCAGTGAAAATGAAATGCTGGCTTTGCGCGTACCTAATTTGTCGATAAGAAAACCTCCGATCAATACAAATAGGGCAGCAATATGGTACATGGAATAAGAGATTCCCACAATTAACCGGGTCCTGCCTGGACGTATCAAATCTGGAACCACAGGAGCGTCCGCATCTATTCTCAAAATCCTGACCTTAGACCACTCTTCCCAGTTCCCCATTTTATCCTTTGCCTGAACCCGCCAGTAATAAATCTTTCCATATGTCAACGCCTTCTGAAGAATATAATTGGTTGTCGTAAGATTATAATCTTCCTCATGCAGGAGGCCGAAATTCTGATTGTCTGCTATCTGGAAATGATAGAGCTTCGCCCCTGGAACATCACTCCAGGTGAAGTCAGGAGTATTGTTATCAATAGTTGCCTCTTTACTCGGACTTAACAAGCTTGGAACTAAAGGAGCGTCTAAATCTATTTTCACAATCCAAGCTTCTGACCATTCTTCCCAGTTCCCCCCTTTATCCTTTGCCCGGACCCGCCAGTAATAAGTCTTTCCGTTTATCAACGCCTTCTGGAGACTATAGTAGGTTGTTTTAAGATTATAATTTTCCTCATGCAGGGGATCGAAATTCTGATTGTCTGCTATCTGGAAATGATAGAGCTTCGCCCCTGGAAATTTATTCCAGACAAAATCGGGCCTACTTTGGCTGACAGTCTTGCCGTAGCTCGGACTTGATAAACTGGGTTGGACAGGATTCTTAATATTGACTTTTATCCGCCAAACCTCTGACCACTCTCCCCAGTTTCCCTTTGCATCTTGGACACGCACCCGCCAGTAGTAGGTATTCCAATTTGACAATGCTCTCTGGAGACTGTAGCGAGTTGCTGTCAGGTTAGTAGCCTCTTCATGAAGTGGGTCGAAATTCTGATTATTTGCTATCTGAAAATGATATGATTGTACTCCAGGAACCTCATCCCAGATAAATTCGGGTGTTATCTCGTGGATAGTCGAACCTAACTCCTCAACCAAGGTGGGTGAAATCGCTCCCACAATATCGTAAGCGAAATAACTTCCAAAGGTAAGAAATGAAACGAAAATCAAGATAGTGAAACGATACAGGGGTTTGGATGGATGAAAAATCCCAACCGGGTCATTAATCGTTTCAGTCATTTAATAGTATCCTTTCAGGTTGACAATCCGAACGGACTCTGTCCTGATTAATGATTATGGAGATAGGAATTTGTTTTTGGCTTGCAATTATTTGCCATTTTTTAATTTTAATCAGTGAACTTCATCAGTCGCTTATATCACAGGAAAAGATTGAAGTCAATTCAACACGTTCAACCCACCGTTCAAGCAGTGGGGTTCCGTTGAGCTTCTTTCCCTGCCTTTGGTTATAGAGCCTTCAGGCGGTTGAGTTAATCATTTTTTTCTGCTATAAGATATCTCGTT
>Ga0114921_10000709_pt1 | contig 14285 bp, 13 predicted proteins | sample BentaG_FD_87016 | JGI IMG/M metagenome (GOLD analysis project Ga0114921, IMG submission 87016) | Deep subsurface microbial communities from South Atlantic Ocean to uncover new lineages of life (NeLLi) - Benguela_00093 metaG | ecosystem: Environmental > Aquatic > Marine > Oceanic > Sediment ...
TCTACTTCTTTCTTAAAATTAAACTTATTTTGTTTCTTTGATGATAAAAAACCAATAGCTCCTTTAGATAAAGCCTCTTCAATAAATAGATGACCATCCTTTTGTTCACCTAATAGAGGTATGTAAAAATCTCCTTTATCTATAGTTCTACTATCAATAGAGATTCTATTTATAATAGACTTTAAATTTCCTGAAACAATCTTTCCATTTATTGCTTTTGATAGTTCCTTAACACCTAATTTCATCAGGATTTTATCTCCTTTAATAATTGCCTGGAAATTTTTCTATCATCAAATTCAGTAGAATAATTTGAAAATTGTTGATATATTTCATGACCCTTGCCCATAATAAGCACAATATCTCCTATGCTGGCAGTTCTTAATGCAATTTCTATAGCTTTTTTACGATCAAGTTCAATTATATAAGAATTTTTAGACTTTGTTTTTAATAAACCTTTTTCAATTTGGGCTGCAATATTTCCTTTTTTTTCTGAGCGAGGATTGTCTGAAGTGATAATCACATAATCGCTTAATTGCCCTGAGATAGTTCCCATTATTGGTCTTTTTGCTTTATCCCTGTCTCCACCACATCCAAATAATGAAATTATTTTACCTTTTGAAAGTTTTTTAACAGACCTTATTAAACTTTCAATACTAGCAGGAGTATGAGCATAATCTACAATCACATAAAATGGTTGACCTTCTTCAATTTTTTCAAACCTTCCGGGTATATTTTTTATAATTTCTATTCCTCTTTTTATGTCAACAATATCCACTCCCATTCTAATTGCAATGCCGATTGCTGCTAAAATATTATAAATATTAAACTCACCAATTAATCCTGTCTTAATTCTAAAATTACCAATAGGAGTTACTGCCAAAAATTGAGTCCCGTTTAATGAGAGAACTATATCCTTTGCATAGATATCAGTCTTCTCCTTTAAAGAATATCTTATTTGTCTTAGTTTTATTGATTCCGATAATTTAACTCCCCATTTATCATCTATATTTATAACTGCTACCTCTGCATTTATATCATTTTCACCAGTAAATAACTTACTTTTCGCTTTAAAATAGTTTTCAATATTATGATGATAATCTAAATGCTCGTGACTAAGATTTGTAAAAATAACTCCATAAAAGTTAAAAAACCCAACTCTATGAAGGTCTAAAGCATGTGATGAAACTTCCATAACACAATATTTTGCTCCTCTATTTATCATTAATCTTAAAATCCTACACAAATCTAGTGACTCAGGAGTAGTTCTTTCTCCAGTAATTCTATCCTCTCCAATCCTATATTCAATTGTTCCAATTAAACCAGTTTTATTATCTGATTGATTTAAAATTGATTCTATTAAAAAGGTTGTAGTAGTCTTTCCATTCGTTCCTGTAACTCCTATTAATCTGATATCTGATGAAGGATTCCCATAAAATTCATTAGATAGTTTTGCTAAAGCAACTCTTGAATTATTTACCACAATTTGAGGAAATTCTTTTACATCTTCTTGCCATTTTTCAACTAAGAATGCTCTTGCTCCATTTTTTAAAGCTTCTTTTACATATAGATGACCATCAGTTTTTAACCCTTTTATTGATATGAATAAATCACCTGCTGAAACTTTTCTTGAATCATATGATATTCCACTAATTGAAGTATCTAAATTACCAGAAGTCTTAACAATATTTAACTCTTTTTTTAACTTATTTAATAACATTTCACCAAATAAGAAAAATTAAAAAAACCTAAATCTCATAAATATCTTTAGTGTCAAATTTTAACATAGTAAGAGATTAAATAAATACTATTTTTTATTATAAATGTTAGACTAAAAAATGGAGAAATTAGATTCATGATATAAATTAAATTTTAGCATAAAGCTAATTATTCAATATCAGTAGTTGAAGGAGGAATTCGAAGATAATTTAAAGTAAAACTCATTACATCTTTAAATACCGGTGCTGCAATGGTACTACCCCATACTCGTCCATCTTCAGTAGAGGGTTCATCAATCATAACAACACAGGCTAATACTGGATCATCTGCAGGAGTAAATCCCATAAAAGAACAAATGCTTTTATCAGTATAATATCCCCTTTCACCTTCTATGGGTTTTTGTGCCGTACCTGTCTTTCCAGCTATTTCATAACCTGGAATCTGTGCATTTTTTCCAGTTCCCTCCTCCACAACTCTTACTAACATTGATTTTATAGTCTCAGCATTCTCATAAGAAATTACTCTTTTTTCAACGATCCTGGGTTGTGGAAAATAATCAATATCTCCATTTTCTCCATAGATTCTTTTAACTATATGTGGATTTGGATCAATTCCATCATTTGCAATTATACACATGGCTCGAAGTAGTTGGATTGGAGTTATTGATATTCCCTGACCGAAACTTATTGTAGCTTTACTTGAACCTGACCATTGGCTATAATGGTTAAAAACTCCTATCTCCTCCCCCGGTAAATCAATTCCTGTAGGCTGTCCAAATCCAAACCTAAAAAGATAGTTGTAATAAACTTCATTAGTCATTTGCTGTGATAAAATCACTGTTCCAACATTTGCTGAATTAATTAAGATATCTGCAACTGAATAATCTTTCACTACATGTCTGAAAGGCTCACTGATTATCTTACCACCAACTTTTATTGTAGGTGGAAGATGAAAAATCGCATCTTTAGATACAGCACCAGAATCTATAACAGATGCAACTGTAACAAATTTTAAAATTGAACCTGGTTCATAATTGTGAGATATTGCAATATTTTTTAAAGAGTCATTACCTGATTTATCAAACTCATTTAAATCAAAATCAGGGTAATTAGCCATGGCTAAAATTTCTCCGGTATGAGGTTCCATAATAATAACTGATCCTCTTATTGCCTTAGTTTTTTTAATAGCTTTCTTTAATCTCGATTCAGCATAGAATTGAATATTCTCATCAATTGTTAAATGTAAATCATAACCATCTACTGGATCTGATTTCAGTGTATATGTCCCAGGAATAACTCTACCAAGACCATCTTGCTTCACAGACATCTTTCCGTCTATTCCATGAAGCTGTTTTTCATACTCCAACTCAACTCCTGCAAGACCATTGTTATCCAGTCCTACAAAACCTATTAAATGGCAAGCCTGAGAATCCTTTGGGTAAAATCTTTTATCCTCCCTTGCACTATAAATTCCATCTAAATTCAAATCCATAATTCGATCAGCTAATTCCGGACTAATTTTACGAGCAATATAAACAAATCCACAATCAGGTTTTGAAAGTTTTTCTTTTAATTTTTCAACATCCATATTTAATATTTCACCCAATTTTATCGCAGTATTCAATTGGTCTTTTATAAAATATGGATTGGCAAATATAGTAACCTGGTGTAAGCTTAAAGCCAATTCTTTCCCGTTTCTATCATAAATTTTTCCACGTTGGGCAAATAAATTATAATTTCTATTTTGTTGATCATTTGCAAACTCAACATATTCTTGAGCTTCCAAAACCTGTAGGTTAATCAAACGATTAAATAAGGTTAAAAAAGAGAAGATGAAGACTAGAAAGATAAGTATAGGTCTAAATTCACTCTTAACTCTTCTAAAGATCTCCACCCTATGCCCCTTTCTTTAAACTCAGGGAAAAAGTAGAGTTAAAATTGTTTTATATACATCTTCCATGAATTTAGAACTAAAAATACTTTCTTGTTCTGTAGGTTTTATTTGGGTCTCTTCTAATGTGTTTTCTTTATTAGCTACTTGATAAGTATCAATTTTAATATAATTTATTTCATCGGGATCAGTCATCCCTAAATTAACAATTGCTTCTTCATAGATTCTTTTAGGTGATTGTAATTGAGATATTTTAAAACTTGATCTCTCTTTTATTTCATATTGATAATTGATTTCATTTTTTATATCATCAATTATTAATTGATTTTGAGCAATCTGAAAATTGAGTAAAACCACTGAAAACATTAATAACCCTAATAAAATAATTAAGGCAATAAAAAATGTTAAGGATATTACACTCCCCTGTACATTTACTCTTTCTTGCTTAATTAGATAAGTTTTTATGTTCTTATTTGATCTTTTTTTCAATAAAAGTTCAGCTCTTGTATCAATCACTATTTCTCCTTGAATCTACAAAAATTAGAGGGGTTGGACCTTTTCAATTGCCCTCAGTTTTGCGCTTGATGCTCTTGGATTTTTCATCACCTCTTCGGACTTAGGCATCAATGTACCTTTAAAAATTAATTTTGCCTTATCTTTCCTGTTACATGTACAAACAGGATACCAATCAGGGCAAATGCAACCGTTGATCAGTTTTAGGAAAATGTTTTTAACCAACCTGTCTTCCAATGAATGGTAGGATAGAACTACAATTCTTCCTCCAACCTCAAGTAACTTGAATATATCCTCAAGACCTATTCTAAGAGAGTTTAGTTCATCATTAACTTCTATTCTTATCGCTTGAAAAACCCTCTTTGCCGGATGACCTCTTCTTCTTACTTTTGCAAAGACTACATCCTTAATAATCTTTGCTAACTCCAATGTTGTTTCTATCTTCTTCTTTCTTCTGTAATCAACAATAGCTTTTGCCATCAAATGTGAATAACGCTCTTCACCATATTTCTTAAATATCCCTTTTAATCTCTCCGATGAATAGGAATTAACAACTTCAAATGCAGTCAACTCCTGAGAAGGATCCATTCTCATGTCTAAAGGTCCTTCTTTCATATAACTAAATCCTCTTTTAGGATCATCTACCTGAGCCCAGGAACATCCCAGATCATAAATTGCTCCTGATACAGTTGAAAGGTCCAACTCCTTTACTATATAAAGAACATCTTTAAAATTTCCGTGTACTAATTTAAAATTTGATTTATATTTAGATAATCTATCTTTGGCGGCGCATAAAGCCATTGTGTCTTTGTCTATACCTATTAATATGCCTTCGGGGGCAATTTCTTTAATAATTGCTTCAGCGTGACCTGCGCCGCCTATTGTATTGTCAATTATTATTGACCCATTCTTCGGTTTAAGAATACTTATAACTTCATCCAACATCACAGGCACATGCCATGGTTTGGATAGTTCTGAATTAAAATCCAAGGTCCTCAATATCTTTCGATATCTCTAAAAATTCTCTATCTGCTTTTTTATAAAAATTATCCCAGTATTTCCTTGACCATATCTCAATTCTCCCCCAAACTCCTACAACTACAACATCCTTTTCAAATTCTGCATATTTCCTCAGAGCTGAAGGAATAGTTACTCTTCCCTGTTGATCCATAAATTCTTCACTTGCAGATGATGAAATCCAGCGAGCATATTCTTGTACTTTTTTTCTTGATAATGGCAGAGATCTAATTTTTTCCTCAAGTGATGAGAACTCTTCAAATGTGAATAAAAATAAACATTTTTCATTAATACCTTTAGCTAAAACGAAACCATGCTCTAACTTAGGTCTGAATTTAGAAGGAATGAATAATCTACCTTTTTCATCCAGAGTATGAAAAAAAGTACCAAGAAACACTATAGCCCCCGTTCTATTTCAGAAAATTCTGCAATCAATGTATATCTTTATTTCTACATTAAACTTAAAAATCCTTCCATTTTCCACCACAATATACCACAATGCACCATTTTAGTCTATTTATTTTTAAAAATTTTTTAAAAATTTTTTTTAATGTGATTTTCTTTTATTCTCAGGAAAGTAATTTGATAGATTTTGGTAATTATTGAGGTAATTGGTGAGTATAAATATGTTAAAGAAAATATAGTTAAGGATATAACGCGGTAAAGATAAAAAAATAATATCTATTAGAGAATAAATACAGATATTTATTAGAAGGTTAAAGTAGTTAAGAACTTTCTGTTAATCTTTAATTCTATAACTGCATATTAAGAAATTAGTTTTCCTCTTCTTCTTCACTGTAAGGAATAACCTTTGTTTCGCCTTCAGCTTTTTCTACAAGGAGTTCTATTCTCTTTTCAGCTTCATTTAGTTTTTTTAAGCAGAAGGTAGAGAGTTTTATTCCTCTCTCAAATTTCTTTAAAGATTCCTCTAAATTTAAATCACCTTTTTCCAAGGTTGAAACAATTTCTTCAAGTTCCTTTAGTACTTCATCAAAATTCCTTTGTTCTAAATTTTCTTTGTTCATATTCTTCCCTTCTTAATAAGATTTTTAATATTTAGTGATTTTTAATATTTCAATTTCAATATTAATTAAATTATTAACTTTGTGATATAGTTTCGAAGACATTTTGAATTCCCCCTCTCCTTATTCCTCTCCCACAAGGGGAAAGGCTATCTCCCTCTCCTTATTCCTCTCCCACCAGGGGAGAGGATAAATAGTAAAGAAACCATACTTAAAGCTTTCACAAATTTCTAATTCTTTATTTATAAATATCATACTTTTATTTTATGAATATCCTTTTTAAAAACTTTACATGCAATATCTCCTTTATAAAGAAGTATATCAACTTCTTGCCCTATCTCTACCTCACCTGAGTTTCTAATAATTGCCCTTTCTGGAATTGAATAACAGATACTATATCCTCTTGACAATATAGCAAGTGGACTTAGTGTATTAAGCTTTTCTGATAAATTTCTAAAATTGCTCTTTCTCTCATTTAAAATAATTGTCATTACTTTATATAAATCACCAGAAAGGTAATTAATTTGATTTCTAAGACTTGTGGTTACTCTGGGTAGACTCTTATGTAATCTATTTATATAACTAAAAATCTTATTTAAAAGCTCAGATTTCTCAGGAATCACAATTTCTGCAGCAGCTGATGGTGTTGGTGCTCTTAGATCAGCAACAAAATCTGATATTGTAAAATCAGTCTCATGTCCAACCGCACTTATAATTGGAATTTCTGATGAAAATATCGCTCTTGCAACCTCTTCTGTGTTAAATGCCCACAAATCCTCAAGTGAACCTCCTCCCCGTGCTAAAATTATCACTTCAATATCTTTATATTGATTCAAATTTTCAATTGCTTTACAGATTTCATAAGTTGCTGTTTCCCCTTCTACACTTGAAGGACTGATGATCATTGTATAATTTTCAAATCTTCTATTAAGTACATTTTTTATGTCATGAAGAACTGCACCACCTAAAGAAGTAACAACTCCAATTTTAGATGGTAGAAAAGGTATTGGTTTTTTATATTTAGCATCAAAAAGACCTTCAGCTTTTAATTTCTTCTTAAGTTGCTCAAATGCAATCAGAAGAGCTCCTTTCCCCTTTGGCTCCATATGTCTAACAACTATCTGGTATTCTCCTTTTCTTGAATATACAGTTACTCCTCCATTTACTAAAACCTTCATCCCATCTTCTGGTATAAATTTAATAAACCGATTATCGCTATAAAACATAACTACTTTTATCTTTGAACTTTCATCTTTGAGATCAAAATACATATGTCCTGATCTATGATGATGAAAATTACTTATTTCTCCTTCAACCCATATATCAGGATACTCCCCCTCCAATAGTTTTCTCAATTTAAAATTTAGTTCACTTATCTTATAGATGATTCTTTCCGATCCTTTAGATAAATTAAAATGTTCCAACTAATTTCCTCCCATATAAATTTTTATATAATTTCTTTTAAAAATAAAAAACTTTTAGCATTTATAATTATTTCAAAATAATATTTAAATATTATTTTAATATATATTAATTGAATTAAGAATATTTGCTAAAAGTTGATTTTAATATTTATTTTTACAAGAAGAATATAATAAGTGAATTAATTCTTTTTATCATTATTACTTTCTGAAGTTTTTTTGGGATATTTAAAATCCTGTGGTTTTTCGTCATATTTCCTGGAATCTGTAGAATAGAATCCAGAACCTTTAAAAATTATTCCAACAGAAGAAAAAACTCTAGTAGCTTCTTCTCCACAGATTGGACATAGAACTGTATCAGTTCCATTTAATTTCTTAAATTCCTCAAATTTATTTCCACAAAAATTACACTTATATTGATATATTGGCACTTATTATCACCTCACAGTTTCGAGATAATATAACTCAATATAGAAGGATTGTCAAGAGTTTGTATGTAGAAAAATTTAGATAATTATGAATTAGAATTTGATATTTTTATTCTTTCATCTCTTGTAAATATTCATCTAAAATTTTTGCAATTTCTGGTTCATCTTCAACATCTGGATATAAATTAAGTAGTTCTCCTTCAAATTCATCAATCTCACCATTTAAATTAAATTTCACAGTTAGTTTTCCCAACTTCTTTCCTAATAACGCACTTTCAACTATTAGTGCACTTGATTTTTCTTTTCTTTCCACAACAACAGGTTCATTTGTTGGTAAATTTGAAGAACTTGCAACAATGATATCTATATCTTCTATAGATGAAGCTATTTTTTCATCTCTCTCTCTTCCTGCAGATGATAAAACTACTATTATATTCGCTTTACTTTTAACTTCATCAATAATCTTATTTATTGCTCTTACTGGCTCAGTAGTTTTGTATTCCTTAACGAACTCACCAGTTAAATTCTCACCTAATGGATATGGGCTTATTCCTATTATAGCTATATTTCTTCCTGATGTTTCAATAATTGTATAAGCATCAAAAACTCTTGCCTTATCTTGTCTGGATATTAAGTTTGCACTTAAAATTGGAAATTCAGCTTTTTCTCTTAGATTTAATATTTCATCTATTTGATATTTTAAATCCCACACACCCATAGATATAGCATCATATCCTAAAAGATTCATAAATTGAATCATTATTTCACCTTTACTATATTCAGTATCATAATGACCAGATAAGCTACTACCAGCATCTAAAACAAGAGTATTCTCTTTTTGACTTTCTATTTCACTAATTACTGTCGCCCTCCGGGCAACTCCTCCTTGTGTTGGTTTTCAACCACAGGGTTGGATATTTCCCCTTGTATCATTAGTATGAAGTATTGTAATTTCTATTGGTGAAAATATTTGCTGTTTTATATCAATTTTTTCATCAAATGGTCCAAAATCAACTACCTTATTTAGATCAATTACATATGATTGTTTTTCCTTTCCACAACCAAATGAAGAAACAGTGCTAATTATTATTAGAATAAATATTATAAAAAAGGAGAGATATTTAATTGTTTTACTCATCGAAAAATATTTTTTAAAAATCACTGTGCTACATAATTTTATACATAAATTTTTACATCTTAATCAACTTATTATACTTTTGTCATTTCAATTCTTAAAGCAAAAAATCTCATATGTTTTTATAATGAAATTTTAAGAGCGTTTCATGACTAAGAAATTATACCACAAGTTATTTAAATTTCTTATATATAAAAGTTGTATTGAGAGTCAATCACCTTATTTTATAATACGCTTTATTAACCTTTTCTAAAAGAAATTAAATTCTCAAATTTCTCCATAAGCAAATAGGCTGAAGCCTTACTGGAATATTTCTTTGCAATTTTTACAGAGTTCTTTGAGAATTTATTATATATACTTTTATCAGTTAATAATTTTTTAACTTTGTTTGAAAATTCAACTGGAGAGTTAGATGATAAAAGACCAGCTTTTTCATCAATATTTAATTCTTTTACACTCATTGATTTTACTGCAACGACAGGTATACTACATGTTAAAGCTTCTAAAAGCACTAATGCTTGTGTATCTTTCTTTGATGGAAAGAGAAAAAGATCAGATGCCTTATAAAAATTGGGAATTTCATTATATGGTTGTGAATCTATAAACAAAACTCTATCATAAAGATTCATATTCCTAACCCTTTTCTCCAGTTTTTTTCTTTCTGGTCCATCTCCAACTAACATCAGGTAAACATCTTTAAATTCAGTTGCAGTTAATGAAAAACTATCTATTAAAAGATCTAAATTTTTTTCCTTAGACATTCTTCCTATGTATAGTAAGATTTTACTGTTTTTACTAATTTGATATTTTTCCCTTATAGAATTTCCTGAAGCCTTATCAAATACATCAAAATCAATTCCTGTAGGAATAACCTCAATAGGAGTCTTTACACCACGATGTTCTAATATTCTCTTAACTGCTTCTGTAGGACTTATTACCAAATCGCAACTATTTGAAAAATCTATGCTTAATTTTATTGCCATTTTCTTAATGAATTTTTGAGGTAATGGAATGTAATGAGAATAATTTTCGTAGAAAGAATGATGGGTAAAAACAAGAGGTATGTTATATTTCTTTACTAATCGTTTTACTACTTGACTAAAAATTATCGGATGTTGTATATGGACGATATCAAATCCCAACTTTGAAAATAATTTGTCCATTTTTATATAAGTAGGTAAAGGAATTCTTATATTTTTTTGTACTATTGAAGGAACAGATTTTAATCTAATAACATACTCTTCATCTTTATTAAAATCAGGATATGAAGGAGCAAATATATAAACTTCATGACCCATTTTTCTAAACCATTTCACAAATAGTTCAATTGAAACTATAACTCCATTTATAAAAGGTTTATATCCTTCAGTTACAATTGCAATCTTCAAAATATATCTTCCTTATTAAAATTTAATACTGCTGAAATTTTATTAATTATTAATTTGTTGTGTCTTAGATATAAAACTAAATTTGTTCCAATATTAAATCTTTATGAATTATTAACTAATTCTATCCAAGTTTTAAAATAGTATTTAAAAGTTACTTACTGTATACAATATTTCCATTTAAAATAGTATAACAGACATCTGTATTTAATATATCCTTTGGCGGAATTCTAAATATATCATTAGAGAGAACAACCAAATCAGCTATCTTTCCTTCCTCAATAGAACCCTTTATTTTATCATCTCCTGATGAATAAGCTCCCTCAAAGGTATAGGAATATATAGCTCTTTTTAATGTTAATTTATGTTCTGGATACCATCCCCCATCCGGATAACCATCTTTTCTTGTCCTTGTAATTGATACAAAAAGGTCTCTAATTGGATTAATAGTTTCTACAGGACAATCAGAACCAAAAGTCACATGAACACCATCTTTTACCAATTTATTCCAGGCATACGACCACTTACATCTTTCACCCCATCCTTTTTCAGCTATCTTCATATCAGAAGCGAGATGATAAGGTTGCATTGATGCTATCAAATTTAGCTTTTTGAATCTTATGAAATCCTCCCTTCTAAGAATCTGGACATGTTCAATTCTATTTCTTAATTGCTTTCCTTCACTAATATCATCTCCATAATTCTGTAATATCTTTTCATAAATATCTAAAACTTCCTTATTAGCTCTATCCCCAATTGAATGTATCGCGAAGTTTAATCCAAGTTGATTTGCACTTCTTATCAATCTTTCCACTTCTTCCTTTTCCATCACTTTTATTCCATAGTTATTTTTATCATCATTATAGGGCTCAATCATGTATGCAGTTCTTGATCCCAAGCTTCCATCATAAAAAAGTTTAATTCCTCCAATTTTCGTCCACCTATCATCAAGTTTAGTATTTCTTTTAAAATCATATAAATCATCAGGCTCAATTTGTTCAAAGAATGAGTATATCCTCAGATTCAACTCCCCTTCACTATTTAAATCAAATAGAATTTTCTGTCTATTCATACTTTCCATATTATGTACACTTGTTATTCCTACTTTATTAAATTTTTTGGATGCAGTTTTAACTGCACTATAGATATTTCTCATATTCTTTATCTTTATCTCTTTTGAAGTAGTTGATGAATTCAAAATTGTTGTTGGAAGGATATCTTCGATATTTTCTTTTTTTATCTTTTTCAAAACTAAATAAATTGCATTCTCTTTTAATATTCCAGTTGGAGTTTTGCTAATAGATTCTCTTACAATCTTCCCTCCTGAAGGATCTAAAGTATACTCATTAATGTCAGCTTTTTTTAATGCAACTGAATTTACCCATATACTATGTCCATCCTTTCTAAATAGAACTACAGGATTTTTGTTGCAAACTTTATCAAGGTCAGCTTTTGAAGGAAGCTTAAATTCTTTCCAATCATTTTCATTCCACCCATAACCCAGAATCCAGACATTTGGTTCAGTCTTTTCTAGCCTTGTCTTAACTTTCTCTATCACCTCTTCTTTTGATTTTGTATTACTTAAATCAATTCCAACCAAACTTTTAGCATAGCCTAAAAGATGAACATGACTATCAATAAAACCAGGAAGAACTACTTTTCCATTTAAGTCAATAGACTCATATTTACTATTAGCCTTTGATTTAATTTCAGCATTACTGCCTACAGCAATAATTTTCCCTTTTCTAATAAGTAAAGCTTCTACCTTTGGCTTTAAAAAATTCATAGTATAAATATTTCCATTAAATAGGATTAAATCTTTCTTCATTTATACCACCAAAATATAAAATTAAATTAATTATCATAAATTTCTATAACTTTGACTAAAAAGTGTAAGGAAATTAATCATTTATATCTTTATAATTAATATTATATAATCTAAAACTTGAAATATTATACAAATCTAAGTTTAAATTGTATTATAAAATATCAACTTTAAAAAATACTTATGTAAAATTTAAAAAATACTTAAATATAGGAGAATATATTGAAATTTTATAAAGCAGCAAATCTAACTGAACCTAAAAAAATCATTGTAGAGAAATTCAAAAAACCCAAAATAAAATCTGATGAAGTACTTATTAAGGTATATTATGCTGGAATATGTGGTACAGATATCTCAATTTATAATGGTGATTATAAAGTTTCTTTACCATTGATTTTGGGACATGAATTTACAGGAAAAGTTATTGAAGTTGGCAAAGATGTAGAATCAGAACTTATAGGAAAGAGGGTAACAGCTGAAATAAATAATACATGCCTTTCTTACCCTAAAAAGACAAAATGTCCTGCTTGTAAAAAAGGATTTTATACTCATTGTTTTGAAAGGACAGTTTTGGGAATAATAAATGCTGATGGAACATTTGCACAACTTGTAAAAGTTCCAGCAAAAAATATTTTTATATTACCTGCTGATATATCAAATAAAGAAGGTGTTTTTATAGAACCAATAGCAGCTGCTATTCAAACCTTTGAACTCTCAAAATTCAAAATTGGTGACAAAGTTGTAGTTCTTGGAGTTGGTAGATTAGGAACTTTAATATGTTCTATAGCAAATTCATTAGGAGCAGATGTTATTGCAATATCCCGCTCAAAAGAAAAACTTAAAAGAGCCAAAATTTATGGTGCATCAGAAGTAATAGATGGAAATGATACAAAATTAATCTCAAAAGTAAAAGAACTAACTGGTGGATTTGGAGCAGATGTAGTAGTGGAGTCAACAGGATCAGAAAAAGGATTTAACCTTTCGGTAAACCTTGTCAGACCAAGAGGAACAGTGGCATTAAAATCAACTCACGGGATTTCAATTAATAATGTTGACCAAACAAAGATTGCAGTTGATGAGATAAAAATTCAAGGTTCAAGATGTGGACCTTTTTCTAAGGCTATTGATTTTTTGAGTAGTAAAAAGATAGATGTAAAACCATTAATTTCAGAAATTTTTCCACTTGAACAAATAGAAGAAGCTTTAAAAATAGCTCCCACAAAAACCAAGATTCTTATTAGATGTAATTAATATTAACCTTATTTGAGTAAATTCTGATTTTATTAATAAGGATAAATTTCCTTGTCTCACTCAGAAAAGGTTACATAATATCAAGTTTATAGAGTTATTAAGTGTTGTTGCGATGAGCAGATGCGAAAAAAAACTGAAAGAAATATAATTAAATAAAGTTAATCTGATTAGATAGTCTTTGCTTTTTGGAGGTTCCTCATTAGTTAATAAAATTATGAGTTGATGTTTTTTAGAATTTCCTTAAAATGTCTAAATATATTTATGTAAATATACTTTTAATTTCAATGTGATTAATTGATCCATCTTTAATTTCTTTTTCTAAAGCATCCATAATTTCTCCTTTTGCAGAGAAATATAACACTTGCCATCCTGATTCAGAAATTTTCTTTAGTGTTTGAATCTGCCTTTGCAATCTAACAGGGTCAGCTTTTACGAATGGGTCATCCATAATGAAGAATCCTTTCTTACCTTTCAAGAGCTTTTCTCCAAGGGCGAGTCGAATAGAAAGATATAATTGGTCATAAGCACCTCCAGATAGTTTTTCTACCTTCAACATCTTCTGATCCATACGCTTGACTTCAATTCCTCCAGCTTCCTGATTAAAGATAACTTCTTCATAAAGACCGTTTGTTATTTCATTAAAATACTTTGAAATAGAACTCCCCTTACCAAAAAGTTCAGA
>Ga0114921_10000710_pt1 | contig 14283 bp, 14 predicted proteins | sample BentaG_FD_87016 | JGI IMG/M metagenome (GOLD analysis project Ga0114921, IMG submission 87016) | Deep subsurface microbial communities from South Atlantic Ocean to uncover new lineages of life (NeLLi) - Benguela_00093 metaG | ecosystem: Environmental > Aquatic > Marine > Oceanic > Sediment ...
AACTTGAATTAGTTAGATTGACCATTCCTCGTAGAGTATATACAAATCTTCATATGGATGTAGTTGCTGAATCTGTTGTTGAGGTTTATAGTTACAGAGATAAGTTAAAAGGACTAAAGATGGTTTATGAACCAGCACAGCTTAGATTCTTCACAGCACGCTTTGAACTTTTGTAAGATATTTTAGAAGTTAAATAATATCATTAAAATAAAGTCTGAGGAAAATTGATATTTTTTTCCTCAGACTTTTTATTTTGAAAATATATATTTTAATACTTTACTTTAGTATAAAATTGTGCTAATATATACATAAGCATAATTACACAAATATATAAAATCTTAAATGTTAATAGCAATATAAGTTATTCAAACAATAAGAAATATAAATAATTTTAGTAATACATTAATGTAAATAATCATAATAATATAACCTATATATCCATGCATTTTGATATTTTATGTGACATATTACAAATTTATAATGCGCTTAAAAAATTGTCCAATTTATCTCTTATATGAAACCTGAACAATGTATGACAATCTTGAAAACAAAAAAATAAAGAAACTAAGAAGACCAAGAAGTTCAAATTTTTATTTAATAATTTTCTCATTAATTTTGATAATCTTAGGATTTTTCATTTTTAGATATATTTCATATTTAAAAGGAGAGATTCTAAAAGAAGGTGATTTCTTACAGGTGTGTATTGTAAAAGAAGAAATTCCATCACTTACTGTAATTAGTGAAGAGATGATAATGTTAATTGAGATACCGAGAAAATATTTGTTAAATAATGCAGTATTGGATAAAAATTTAGTTTTAGGAAGTATTACAAAGTATCCTCTTTGTGAAGGTGAGCAGATCTTGAGTTCAAAGATCAGTAAAAACACTGAGGATTTAATGTCTTTACCTGAAAATATTCCAGTTGATAAAAGAGTAATAGCTCTTCCACTCGATAGCCAAAGTATGATCCCACCTACAATAAAACCCGGAGATAAAATTGATGTGATAGCCAATTTTCATATAGATGTTAATACAGATGAAAATACACTGTCTAATACTAGATTAATTGCTCCAGCAAGAACTGTTCTGTTAGTTAAAAGTGGTTTTTTAACGGATAACGAGTTGAGAGAAAAGAAAGGTGAGAAAGAAGGTAGCTTAGATCTTGATTTTTTAGATGCAAATATTTCTAATTCTGAAAGGTGGATAACCCTTTTAGTTCAATCAGAAGAGGTTATTGAAATAGCCCATGCAATGGCAAATGGAAGATTATTTTTTTCTTTATGTCCTTCTAATAATGGTCAGCTTCTCCACGACTAAAGTCGTAGAGCTTGTTTAATAGTAAGCTCTGGCTGACAAGGAGGTATAATTATACAGAAGTTAAGAGAGAGAAGGCTAACCAACACACCATGGGGTATTCCGCAAGCTCCATGCAACTGTGGTCTGTCATTAAACAGTCTGTTAGGGGAAATGGACAGTGTGGCAGACTTAAAAACCTCTTTTAACAACTCCGATGCGGTTCTAACTCACTTTTATAGTGGAGAAAGAAGACTAAATGTTAGTCTATGTAATAAGTAAGCACAATAAACCATTGATGCCGTGTTCATCTGCTAAAGCAAGAATTCTCTTAAAAAAGGGTAAGGCTACGGTAATAAGGAGAACACCTTTTACCATTAAGTTGCTTTTTGGTAGTTCAGGATACAGACAACCCATTACTTTAGGTGTTGATGGTGGGTATTCAGATATTGGACTTTCAGCAGTATCAGATAAAAAAGAGCTATACAGTGCAGATGTTAAGCTAAGAACTAATATTGTTAAACTTATTTCAAAAAGAAGAGCTTATCGCGGAGCAAGAAGAAGTAGAAAGATCTGGTATAGGAAACCCAGGTTTCTTAATCGAAAAAAGAGGGAAGGCTGGTTAGCACCATCTATTCAGCACAAGTTAGATAGTCACATCAAAGCAATAGATAAGGTTAAAGAAATACTACCCATTACTCAAATCAATATTGAAGTTGCCAGCTTTGACATACAGAAGATTAAAAATCCTGACATATCTGGTGTTGAGTATCAGAATGGTCCACAAAAGAACTATTACAATACAAGGGAATATGTGTTACATAGAGATAATCACCTCTGTCAGAATTGTAAAGGTAAATCTAAAGATCCTGTGTTAAAAGTTCACCATATCGAATCAAGACAAACTGGAGGTAATAGACCTGATAATTTAATAACTTTGTGTGAAACTTGTCATAAAAAGGTAACCGAAGGGAAATTGAGCATTAATATCAAGCCATCAAAGGGCTTTAAAGCAGAAACTTTTATGTCTACAGTCAGATGGAAGTTAGTTAAACAACTCAATGATGTAATGCCTGACTCTGTTTCACACACTTATGGATATATCACTAAATATAATAGAGCTAAATTAAATTTAAAAAAATCACATACTAATGATGCTTTTGTAATAGCTGGGGGTACTGTGCAGAAAAGACTGTCTAATTATTACTTATTAAAACAAGTTAGAAAGTGTAATCGTAAGTTGTTTAAGGGGATAAGAAGTCACATTAAGAATACTGCTGATAGGTTTGTAAAAGGCTTTCAAAGATTTGACAAGGTAAGTTATAAAGGCATCGAATGTTTTATATTCGGTAGAAGAACATCGGGTTATTTTGATTTAAAAAAATTAGATGGTACAAAAGTACATGCTTCTGCTAAATATATAGATTTAACTTTGATTGAAAGAAAAAAAACATTATTAATAGAAAGGAGGGCAGTTCTCCTCTCCACAATTTAAATAGGGAGTTTCCGAACTGCTAAATTTTTATGAAAAAAAATAATTGTTTACCTTCAGAAATAAATACTCATATAAATAGCTTTGAGAAGATTTTTTTGCCAAATAATAAAAATAAATTAATTAAAAAGAATTCTATCAAAAGACAGGAAGAAATAACAAAAGTAGGGACAAAGAAAGAAGTAGAAAGGGAAGAAAAAAGAAATTATCTTACATATGAGTCAATAAATTTAGATGAATATAATGTTGTTAATGAGAAAGTTAGAGGTAAAGTAGTGGGTTTAATAGGTTCGAAGGGCGGAGTGGGAACTACATTTATTGCAAGTCATCTTGCAGCACTTTGTTTAAAGAAAGAATATAACAATAAGGTTGTCTTAGTCGATCTTAATTTAGGAAATGGTGATATAAGAAATGTTTTTATTCAAACTGAACCAGTTAAAGATTTGGGTGATTTGAGTTCAATTTTGGACGAATTAAGTGATATTTCTGTTAAAAATGTGGTTGAAGATACTAATAATGGAATATCAGCTATTTTTTCTCCAAATGATTTTAAAAAAGTTGAAGAATTTCGAGAAGATGATATTAAACAGATAATAGATATATTAAGAAGTTCATATGAGTATATATTTCTGGATATACCTAATAACTTAAACTTAAATTCTACAAAAGCTGGTATTAATTCTTCAGATGAGCTGATAATAGTTACACTTCCACAATTTCTTTCAATAAGAAGATGCGAGTGTCTACTAAAAGAAATTACTTCCTTTAAAAAGGGAGCAAATATTCATCTTGTTATAAATCGATGTGATAGCTTTTCTGCAGTTCCCCTAAGACATATAGAGCAGTTTTTAGAAATTCCAGTTTCTCAAGTGATACCTGAGGATTTAACACTGGGAATGATGTTTGATCGAAAAGGCACATTATTACGTGATAGAAAAGATTTATCTGTGATTAATTCTATCAAAGATCTTGTTTATAAAATTTCTGATTCTAAAAATTTAAAGGTTAAAGAGGATTAGTAATGATCGCTGCAGTGAGAAATTCTCTAATTTCTAAAAAGAATTTCTTTAAAAAGAGTGACGAAAGTATTATAAATTCTCAGCCAGATTTATCTGAAATAAGAAATCAGATTCAAATAAAGTTGCTTGAGAAATTAGACTCCTCACTCTTTAATATACCCGATTTCAAAAATAAAAGAGAAAGACTTATTAAGGAGATTATAAATCTTTTCAAGGAAGAAAAAATAATATTATCCAGAACACAAATGAATAACTTAATAGAGGACTTAATTAACTCTATTTTGGGTTTGGGTAGATTAGAGCCGTTGATTAATGATGATAAAATATCAGAAATTATGGTAAATGGGGAAAATTATATCTATATAGAAAGAGATGGACATATCTATCAAACTAAAATCAAATTATCAAGTGAAGAGCAGCTCTATCACTTGATTGATAAAATAATATCTCCGCTGGGTTTAAGAGTTGATGAAAGTTCCCCTATGGTTGATGCTCGTTTACCAGATGGATCAAGAATAAATGTTATTATTCCACCACTTTCCTTGGTAGGTCCAATCATAACTATAAGGAAATTTATTCTGAAATTATTTTCATTGGATCAACTGGTAGAAATCGGGACTTTAAGCAATGAAATGGTGAAATTACTGAAGTCAGTTATTATGGGAAGATGTAATATCATAATTTCAGGTGGAACTGGAAGCGGTAAAACCACTTTCCTAAATGCTCTTTCTACAGTTATTCCATCAGATGAAAGGCTGGTAACTATCGAAGATGCAGCAGAACTAAAGTTAGCACAACCGCATGTAATTTCTTTAGAAAGCAGACCCCCAAATATTGAAGGAAAAGGTGAGATCACCATAAGAGATTTGGTTAGAAACTCCTTAAGAATGAGACCTGATAGAATAATAATTGGCGAAGTTAGGGGTAAAGAGGCACTTGATATGCTTCAGGCTATGAATACTGGACATGATGGCTCTCTTACAACTGTTCACGCAAATTCTCCAGAAGATCTCATTTCTCGTTTAGAAACAATAACATTAATGTCTGATGTAAATCTATCAACAAAATCGGTTAAGAGGATGATCATAGCAGCCTTAGATTTAATAATACATATGGAGAGATTTCCTGATGGTAAAAGAAGAGTAACTAAGATAAGTGAAATACTGTCTGAAAAGGAAGATGTGAATGTTAAGGATATCTTCGTTTTCAAACAGGAGGGAGTGGATTCTGATGGTGAGGTATTAGGAAACTTCTACTATACAGGTAATATGCCAAATTTTTATAATAAACTGCTTTCACAAGGTATTAAGTTAAAGTTGCAGTGATTTTTAAAATTCCTTTATGGTAGGTCATTATGAATTTATTTATAAATACTAAATTTTTAAAATTACAAAGACCTCAATTTGTTAATAATTTATATAACTTCTTCAAGCAGTGCTATGAAAGATTTGCTCAGAAATTTGAAATATATCTTTCAGCTAAAAAGCTTTTATTAGTGATATTAACCGGAATTTTTATTTTGGGTTTATTAATTTATATGTTTTCTGAAAATCTTCTTATTTCTACTATCTTTTCGCCATTTGGCATTTTTATATTTGTTCCCATTAATGATTTATTAAAAAGAAAAAGAAGAAATCTTATCGAAAATCAGATTTTAGAATTTTTATCTTTATTAAATATTACATTAAGAGCAGGACTTACTATAAGAAATGGGCTTGAGATATGTAGTAAAAAGATAAAGTCACCATTAGGTGAGGAACTTAAAAAAGTGATAAATGAAATAAATATAGATATTGACATATTGAAATCACTTCATAATATGGCAAGTAGAATTAAAATACCAGAAATAGATTTGATTGTTTCAGCAATAGAAATAACAGGAAGGGTTGGAGGCGATGTCACTGAAATATTTAGCTCTTTAATAAATATAATAAGAGAAAGACAAAATCTAAAAGAGGAAATAAGAGTCTTTACAACGCAAGGTCGTCTTTCTGGAAACATAATCTCATTTCTTCCGTTGGGATATTTCATATTATTTTATATTTTTGAAAGTGAACATGTTAAGTTAGTTTTTTCAAAAACATTAGGTGTGACAATTGTTTTAGCAGGCTTGTTGCTGAATCTAATTGGTTATTTAATTATAAGAGGAATAACAAAACCAGGAATCAATTATTCAAGACACAAGGAAAGAGAAAATAACAAAATTTTTAAGAAATTTCAATTGCTGTTCAAAGAAATTATTGAAATATTAAAAAGACAGAAGCTTATTAGGTTATCTTTTAAATCTAAAAATTTTAAAAGTTTTTTAATTTTCTATAACGATTCTTATAAAAATTTTGATGAAGACTTATTAGAAAAAATAATTTCCATGAAAATAGTATTTGTAGTATTAGCAATGATTATCTCCATCATCTATAGTAGTTCAATTAAATCCTTTATCCTGATTTTAGTTGTAATTAGTATACTTTTCTTTTTTATACCAGATTTTTATATTAGGAAAAAGGTAGCAAGAGAGGGTGTTTTAATAGATCGAGATTTGCCAAATGTGATTGATGAACTGAATTTAAGTTGTAAAGCAGGATTGAATTTAAGGAAAGCACTATATTTGGTTACAAATAATACAAACGGTTTGTTGGGCAAAGAATTAAAGAATCTGGTAAGGAATTTGAAATTAGGTAAACCTAAACAGGAAGCTTTTAATGAACTAATTGGTAGAACAGAAAGCAGTGAATTAAAAAGTTTTATTTCAGCTTTAATACAGGGAGAAATATTTGGTGTTCCCGTATCTGAGATTTTAGAAAATCAAGCAAAGGATTGTAGACTTAGAGTTCATAAGAGGGAAGAACAAAGGGCTAGAAAAATTCCTATTTTAATCCTTTTCCCACTAATATTTTTTATACTTCCAGGATTTTTGACTATTGCAGTAGGAACATTTATTTTTTCAATTTTAAATATTTAACCTAAAAAAACAATAATTATTTTGGAATAAATTAGAAAGAAACCTAACAGCTTTAGTCGTTGGAGGTGTCACTAAGTAAAAAGCATTTATGTTAAGTAAATAATTATAAGAAAGGGGAAAACAAATGAAAGTAATACTAAAGAGAGTAAAAATGGAGAAAGGGCAAAGCACAATTGAATATGCCTTAATTATTGCGGTTGCTTTTGTACTTGTTGGAATACTTCTTAAAATAGCAAGTCCTAAATTTTCAGAATACCTGAACGCAATTTTTTCAAAATTAATGTCCTTTATATAAAAATTCTTTTGTGTGAAATTAAATTTTTATTCACTGTTAAGTAAGTCTGTTAATAGAGAGGGGGATGGCTTTTACCATTTCTTATTGAAATGGTTAATAGCTATATTTTTAAGATGAACAATATTTCTGTATTATTTAGGAAAGAGGATGGTCAATCAGCAACTGAATTTGCTCTGGTCTTACCAATTATACTGATAGTAATTTTAGTGATTGTTCAATCGGGAATCATAGTAAATGCTCAACTTGTTATTACTCATGCTGCGAGGGAAGGGGCAAGAGATGGTTCAGTTACAAATAATAACTCAAAGATTATAAACTCAATAAGAAATTCAACAAGAATTCTTGATCATAATATGTTAAATATATCTATTGATCCCTCATCAGGTAGAAAAATTGGAGATTATTTGACTGTGTCGATTGAATATAAACCTCCGATTGTTATTCCCATAATAAAATCATTTTTTCCTAGTAATATTCGCTTAAGATCTTCAGCGACAATGAGAATTGAAAAAGAGTAATAAGCTATGAAGTTTAATAAATAAAATGAGAATTCTTAATAGGGGTCTTATAATTAAACTTAGAAAATTTATAAAAAAGTTCAACTCTCAAATAGGTAATGTAACTATTCTAAGTATTACAATCACTATAGTTCTGATAGTATTTACTCCATTTATTATAGATGTCGCAATTCTTTTTAAAACCAGAGCAGATGCAAAATCGGCTTCAGATGCAGCTTCTTTAGCAGCAGCTCAAGAGATTCTATTTTTAGAAGATGGTGAGAATATAGCAAAAGCTATAGCTGAAAAAAATAGTGCTAAGTTGGTATCATATTTTGCTAATGATAACGAAGTTATAGTAACAACCTCTAAAATTGCAAATTTTATATTTATTGATAATTTTATAAAAGATACTATAGAAATAAAAGCCACCTCCAGTTCTGAGGTAAAATTTCCCTGGAGTGAGTAGTCAATCAATATTTAAAAATAAATTTTACATTTTATTTTAATAATTATTTTTAACATTTTGTTATAGTAACAACAATTTATAAGAATTTAATTAAAATTACAAAATAATTAGTTTATAATTTAAGATACAAAGATTTTAAGTGGCTTAAAAGGACCACCCATGTTAGAATCTAAAACTTAATATTTATTTATCAAAGAACAAAGTACCAAAAGTGTCAACCTTACTTATGTACAATACAAATAATCCTATAAGAATATATGTTAATAAATATTATTTATTCTGAAGATTTCATGGTATAATTTTCACTTATTTGTAAGAATCCCATCCCTTTTAGGGACAATTTTGTACGAAGGAGGTAATTTGTGAGGAGATATGAGATAATGATGATTACTGATTCTGTTCTTGGTGAAAAAGAACAAGAAAATCTAGTTTCCAAAGTCAAGGATATGATATCAAAATATGATGCTGAATTGTATAGCATTGATAAGTTGGGAGAGAAAAAATTAGCTTATTCAATAAATGGTTATGATACAGGAACATATTATGTTTTATTTTTTTCAGGTTCAAATGAATTAATTGAAGAATTAAAAAGGGTATTAAAAATAACAGAAGGAATAATAAGATTTAGAATTTTTAGAAGAGAGGACTTAGAGAAAGTAGAGTAAAAGATTATTATTAATAATAATTACCAAGATCCAAAATAAAAAGTATTACTTTATAAAAATTTATAATAAAATTTAGTGTATTATTTTAAATATGTAAGAGAGGGAAAAGATGGCAAATGTAAATAATATAACGATATTAGGTAACTTAACCAGAGATCCAGAATTAAGATTTACTCCAAGTGGAAGTCCTGTAGCAAATTTTGGAATAGCAGTGAGTAGGAGATGGCAAAATAGCATAGGAGAGTGGCAGGAGGATGTAAGTTATGTTGATGTAGTTGCGTGGACAAGTTTAGCTGAAAATTGTGCTGAATCTTTAAAAAAAGGGGATAGGATAATTGTAAGTGGAAGGCTTCAGATGAGAACCTGGGAGACTCAGGATGGTCAAACACGAAATAAGATTGAGGTTATAGCCAGAGTTATAGGACCAAGTCTTGAGTGGGCAACTGCTTCAATTACTAAAAATATAAAAGCCCAAGAAGTATCCTCAGAGCTACTTAAAGGGGAATCGGAAGAAACAAATGATATACCATTTTAACAGAGGAGGTATTAGTGCGTGAGAGGAGAAGTGAGAGTAGAAGTACAAAGAGAACAGATTATCCAATTAAGCGGAGAAAAAGATACTGTTTTTTTTGTAAGAATAAAATTGAATATATTGATTACAAAGAGATTGGTTTAATTAGAAGATTTATTTCTGATAGGGGTAAAATAAGACCTCGAAGAATTACTGGGGTTTGTGTTCAACATCAATCTGATTTAGCAAGAGCTATTAAAAGAGCAAGAGAACTTGCATTATTGGGATATATTTCAAAGGTTTAATAGGAGATAGATTTGAAAATTATTCTTAAAGAAACAATAGAGAATTTAGGAAGAGCTGGTAATGTTGTAGATGTAAAAGATGGATTTGCCAGAAACTATTTAATTCCGAAAAAATTGGCAGTTAAAGCTACTGAAGGAAATATTAAACATATAGAAGTCATAAAAAAGAAGGGTGTAGAGAAGGAAGCGAAAGATAGAGTTCATGCAATGGCACAAGCTGAGATCTTAAATAATCTCATTCTCACAATATCTAAGAAAGTTGGAGAAGAAGGAAAACTTTTTGGATCGGTAACAGAAAGAGATATATTTGAAAAGATTCAGGAAGAAACTGAAATAGCTATAGACAAAAGAAGAATAATTTTAAAAGAAAGTTTCAGATATATCGGGGAATATGTAGTTGATATTCGACTTTATCCTGAAGTGGAGGCTCATGTAAAAATAAGGATAGTAGATGAAACTGGAAAAGAGTGGTTAGAACTCGAGCCATGGAGAAAGGAAATGGAAGAAGAGAAAGTAGAAGAGAAGAAAGAGGTAGAGGAGAAGGAAAAGATAAAAAAAGAAGAAGATAAATAAGATTCAAAGATAATTAAATTAGAAAAATGTTTAATTTTAATATAAAAAACTCCTTTTAAAATATTTTTAACTTTTGAAAATAGTAGGTTAAAAATGGCAAGAAAAAATTCAAAAAGCTCACTCGATTTAACAAAGCTTGATAGAATTCCACCACATAATATTGAAGCAGAAGAATCAATCCTTGGTGCAATGATGATATCTCAGGATGCAATTGCAATTGGTGGAGAAATATTAGATGATGACGACTTTTACAGAGGTAACCACAAAAAGATATATAGTGCGATAAAGAATGTTTATGTTAGAGGAGAAGCAGCAGATCCGATAACTATTACTGAAGAATTAAAAAGAATGAATGTCTTGGAGGATGTAGGTGGAAAAGCTTACATTCATACACTAATAAGTAATGTACCATTAGCAGCAAATGCGAAACATTATGCAACCATTATAGCACAAAATGCTACTTTAAGAAGACTCATTGAAGCAGCGACAAAGATTGCTGCTATGGGCTATGAGGTTCCAGAGAGTATAGAAAAGACAGTTGATACCGCAGAACAGATAATTTTTGATGTATCAAAGAGAAACATTAAAGGAGACTTTACAGTTTTAAAAGATCTTCTAAAAGAAGGATTTGAGCAGATTGAAAAGCTTCATGGAATGGGAACTCAGATAACTGGACTATCAACTGGATTTAAAGACCTTGATAGATTAACATCTGGACTCCAACCATCTGATTTAATCATAGTTGCTGGAAGACCATCAATGGGAAAGACATCACTTGTTTTAGGAATAGCTCAACATGTTGGACTACAATTGAAAAAACCAGTAGCCGTATTCTCTTTAGAAATGGCTTGTCATCAACTTTCCCAAAGGATTATGTGTTCGGAAGCAGAGATTGATGCAACCAGACTTAAGACTGGAAGACTTAAAGAAGATGACTGGCCCAGATTGGCAAAAGTTGTAGGTGAGTTAGCTGAAGCCCCTATTTTTATTGATGACACAGCATCAATAAATATGATGGAGCTTAGAACTAAGACAAGAAGACTTATGACTCAACAAAATATTGCCTTGGTGGTTGTTGATTATATACAATTAATGACTGGACCTGCTAATCTTCAAAATAGGCAACAAGAGGTCTCCGAAATATCCAGGTCTTTAAAAATTTTGGGTAGAGAATTTAATGTTCCTGTAGTTGCAGTTTCACAACTCTCACGCGCATGTGAATTAAGACAGAATAAAAGACCTCAACTTGCGGATTTAAGAGAGTCTGGAGCAATAGAGCAGGATGCTGACTTAGTAATCTTTATTTATAGAGATGAGCTTTATAATTCGGATACTGAGGATGCTGGAATTGCAGAGATAATAATTAGAAAACATAGAAATGGTCCAACCGGTGATATTAAGCTTACTTTTAGACCTCAATTTACAAAATTTGCTGATTATACTGAAGAATACGAAGAACTTTCATAAATACCCTAATGTTTGTTACTGTATAAAAAATACAGATAATTTTTTTGACAACTCCTCATAGCTAAAGCAGGGGGATTCTCCAACTACCTAACAACACTCTTTATTACAAATATTAAATCTATTCCTTAAAGCCATATATTAAAAACATATATAGATATCTGTTAAAAGTCTTTTTTATTTTTGATTGAATGGTATAAAATAAAGTATGGTTTAAGATAATAAATTGTTATGGATAAATAATCAAAAAAAATTTATTTAAAAAGTTAGTATTAAATCTAATAGATTTTATTAATAGGAGATAGATTGGCAAAAGTATATGATGTGATTATTGTTGGTGGAGGACCTTCTGGTATTTTTTCAGCGATTGAGTTGACAAAAAATAACGATTTAGATGTTCTACTTTTAGAAAAGGGAAATGATCTTAAAGAAAGGGATTGTCCAGGAAAAGGCAAGAAATGCTTAAAGTGTAAATTGTGCGCCATTACTAGTGGTTGGGGAGGAGCAGGAGCTTTTAGTGATGGAAAATTAAATCTATCTACGAAAATAGGTGGATGGTTAAGTGAGTATATTTCTGAAAAGGAACTCTCAGAATTAATAGAATATATTGATGATATATATTTAGAATTTGGAGCTCCTGACGACAATATTGATTTAGATGAAGATAGAGTTAAGGCTTTGAAAGATAAATCTATAAGATATGGTTTGTTATTTATTCCTACCCCAATAAGACATTTGGGGACAGATAGATGTGCTCACATTTTAAAGAGGATGAGATCCTATATAAGTTCCAAGGTAGAAGTAATGACTGAAAGCGAAGTTGTAAAAGTTTTAACATCTGATAACAAGGTTGATGGCGTAGTACTTGCTAATGGAACTAAATATTTATGCAAAAATCTAATTTTAGCACCGGGTAGAGAAGGTTCAGACTGGTTAATGAAAGAGGTAAAAAGGTTAAAGTTAAAAGTAGAAAATAACGCGGTAGATATTGGATTGAGGGTGGAGGTACCAGCATATGTTATGAAACCAGTTACAGATTACTTTCATGAATCTAAATTAATATATTACTCAAAACAGTTTGAGGATCAGGTTAGAACATTCTGTATGAATCCATATGGTGTTGTTTCTACTGAAAAATATGGAGATGTAATAACTGTAAATGGTCATAGTTATGCGAAAGATAAGACAGATAATACCAATTTTGCTTTGCTTGTATCCACCAATTTTACAGAGCCATTTAAAGAACCCATAGCTTACGGAAAATATATTGCGAGATTAGCAAATCTACTTGGTGGTGGAACTATTATTCAGAGACTGGGTGATTTGAAAAAGGGAAGAAGGTCTACTATGGCCAGAATAAAACGAAGTAAAGTAATACCAACTCTAAAAGAAGCAACACCTGGTGATTTAAGTTTTGTACTTCCATATAGATATCTCTTAGATATATTAGAGATGTTAGGTGCACTAAATGATATAGTTCCAGGAGTGGAAGCAAGAGATACTCTTCTTTATGGAATCGAAACCAAATTTTACTCATGTAGACTTTATCTGTCTCCAAATTTAGAAACAGAGATAAAAAATATGTATGCAATTGGAGATGGAGCTGGGATCAGTAGAGGTTTGGTCCATGCATCTGTTTCGGGAGTTATAACTGCTAGAGATGTATTAAAAAAACAAAAAATATTAAATGCTTGATTTATTAATTAAAAAGGAAAGGTGATTTATTTTGCCAGGTATTGTAGTAATTGGAACTCAATGGGGTGATGAAGGAAAGGGTAAAATCATAGATTATCTTTCTAAAGATGCTGATGCAGTTGTTAGATTTCAGGGTGGAAATAACGCTGGTCATACCGTAGTAACAAAAGAGCACAAATTTCAATTTCATCTTATACCTTCAGGAATTTTAAATCCAGATATTATAAATGTCATTGGCAATGGTGTTGTCATAGATTTAGAAGAATTAGTCAATGAAATTGATGATTTGCACAGTAAAAAAATTACTACTTCAAACTTGAAAATCAGTCCAAATTCTCATCTTGTGATGCCTTATCATAGAATTTTAGATGAAGCAAGAGAAAATCTATTAGGTAATATGAAGATTGGAACAACAAAAAGAGGAATTGGACCATCTTATTCTGATAAAGCTTCTCGCTCTGGAATAAGAATGCAAGATTTATTAAATGTAAAAATATTTAAGAAAAAACTTGAATTTGTATTAAAGGAAAAGAATGCTATTTTAACTAAAATCTATAATCTTCCTCCACTGGATTTCAATGATATGTTGGAGAAATTCAAATATTTATCAAAAAAAATAGGCGATTATGTTTTAGATACATCAAAATTAATAAATGATGCTCTGGATGAAGGTAAAAAGGTGATATTTGAAGGAGCACAGGGAACTTTTTTAGACATAGATTATGGTACCTATCCCTTTGTGACCTCATCATCAACAGTTGCAGCCAGCGCATGTATCGGTTCTGGTATTGGACCAACAAGAATTGACAAGATTATAGGAGTAACTAAAGCTTACACAACCAGAGTTGGTCAAGGACCTCTCCCAACAGAGATTAAGGGGAAATTAGGAACTATGTTGAGGGAGAAAGGTTCTGAATATGGAGCTACAACAGGAAGACCTCGAAGGTGTGGATGGCTTGATACAGTTTTACTTAAATATGCAAGTAGAATTAATAGTATTACATTCCTTGCTCTTACAAAATTAGATGTGCTTTCATTTTTAAATA
>Ga0114921_10000711_pt1 | contig 14282 bp, 2 predicted proteins | sample BentaG_FD_87016 | JGI IMG/M metagenome (GOLD analysis project Ga0114921, IMG submission 87016) | Deep subsurface microbial communities from South Atlantic Ocean to uncover new lineages of life (NeLLi) - Benguela_00093 metaG | ecosystem: Environmental > Aquatic > Marine > Oceanic > Sediment ...
GGTATTTGAATTATACCCCAGCGAGACCGAAACGACTGCTATATGGGATGAGACTCATAATAATGTTCCAGTACATAATGGTCTATTCAGGGTAGTGCTTGATTTATCAAGTATAGAACAAGAAGAGTGGACAGCAGGCCAAGAGTTGTGGTTAAAAGTAACAGTTGGTGGAGAGACATTATCGCCTCGAGAGCCAATATATGCCTATCCATATGCAATAAACTCCCATCTTCTTGAAGGATGCACAAAGGAATATTTTTTAAACACATCATCAGAGCCACAAACAAAGTATGGTGATTTGAATATAATGGGCAACGTCGGCATCGGCACGACAGAGCCACAAGCGAAACTTCATGTTGGCGGCACGCCAGGTACGGATGGTATTATGTTCCCCGATGGGAGGCTTCAGACTACTGCTGGGGGAGTACCTGCTGGTTCTGTAATATCTTACATGGGTACAACTGTGCCACACGGTTGGTTAGAGTGTAACGGCTCTTCTGTACTGGAGAGTAACTATCCTACATTATTTAATGCGATAGGATATATGTATGGCGGTTCTGGTAGCTCCTTTAATCTGCCGGATTTAAGAGGTTATTTCTTGCGAGGTTGGGATCACGGAGCAGGGAGAGACCCAAATGCAGTATTGAGAACAAATAGAGGTGATGGCACCACGGGAGATGTAGTTGGTACGAAACAGGACGATGAATTTGAAAGACATGTACATACCGAAACTAACGCTGGAGTTGGCTCTGCAGGCAGTGGTAATACAGATATACAGGGTTACAATGGAGCTGCGGCTGGAGCTCCATTTACCGCGAATCAACAAACACTTGAAACAGGCGGTAACGAAACTCGCCCTAAGAACATTTACGTAATGTACATAATCAAGGCAGAGTGAGAAAAGAGGTCAGAGTCATTTTTGTTTATTGCTGTAATCGTTTGGTAAAAAAGGGGTCTTAGATGAAAAAAGTAATCTTATTATCTCTCTCAATTTTGTTAATTTCTTTAGGGTATTCCTTTGCCGATGTTCCCTGTAAGATAAACTACCAGGGAAGGTTGATAAAGGATAATGTTCCTGTGCATAATCCAACACCGGGGGTACCAATGATATTCAAAGTAGATGGGAAAGAAGTGTATAACAGTGTTAATGATGGTAATGTTCCAGTATACAATGGATTATTCAGGGTGGTGCTTGATTTAGAAAATAAAGGTATAGACTGGACAGCAGGCGAGGTGTTGTATTTAAAAGTAACAGTTGATGGAGAACAATTATCTCCGTCAGAGCCAATATATGCCTATCCATATGCAATAAATTCCCATCTTCTTGAAGGGAGCACAAAGGAATATTTTCTAAATGTATCAGGAGAAACACAAACAAAAAAGGGTGGATTGATTATTGAGGGCAATGTCGGCATCGGAACGATGGGGACACAGGTGGAGTTGGATGTAAATGGAAAAATCAAGGAGTATGGCAACGATTTACTTCCGCGAGGGGTAATTGTTATGTGGTCAGGAACATTAGCTACAATACCCGATGGTTGGGCTTTATGTGATGGTGGAACTTATCCAGCTCCTAATGGTACTCAAGTAACTACACCTGATCTAACAGATAAATTTATTTATGGAGTTACAGCAGGTGAAGACCCAAGTGCGACTGGTGGGTCTGAAACTCATCAGCACACTGTAGGAATCTATCGGAGTGACATTAATGGCGATGGAATAGCTATTGATTGGAGCTGGCCTTATTGGATTAGCGGCACGCCATCTGGAGACGAGCGACACTATGCATATGCTTCCCCACGTAGTCGGGACAAAGTAATGCAAACCAGTCCTACAAGTACTCTGCCACCGTATTACAAACTTGCATTCATAATGAAGCTTTAGAGGAAAAAAGGGAAAAAAGGGGTCAGAGTCATTTTTCTGGGCTATGGTCAGGTATGCCAATATGGCTACCTGGCTTTTTTATTTGTCGGGGGTAGTCGGGCTCGTCCCTGAGCCCGACGGGACCTCGGGGTCGGGGACGACCCCGAGTACCTCATGGGGAGTGGCGGAGCGGGGGCTCCGCGTTATAATCGCGAAGCTTTGCTTCGCTACTCCAAAGAAACGCAAAAAACAGCCTACCAAAAATTTACAAAAATTTTACAATTTATTTACATAATTGTGATATTGTTATGGTAAAGTATTATCAGAACCTCGACGAGACCCCGTCGAGGAAAGCAAATCCGAAAGGGCAAACTCCGAGTAATCGGAGGTCGTCCCGGGAAAATGGGACACGTCGGCTCCAGGGGAAGGGCTGGCGGGCAAAACCACGGGTCTTATTTATTAAGACGGCCGGGTTGCCGATCACTTAATACGGTAAATAAGATAGCCGGGTTGCCGAAGATTGAAAAAATCTTTGATAACCCGGTTTTTTTTATTATAGCCACTGCTTAGAAATTAGGAGGAAAAAATGAAAGGATCGTCTGTAATAGGAGATTTCAGGTCCTGCACCAATGGGGAAAGGGGCAAATCTGTGTTTTCAGTATGGAAAAAAGGACTATTTTTGTTGGTATTTACTGGCATAGTGGCAGGAATGTTCTTGGGCGTTAAGGGCGCGATAATAGAGGGGAAGCCGGGAATCGGCACCCTGAAGGGTGCCCGACCAATTGGCCAGGCAGTTGAGGAAGTGGACAGGAACGGGGATGGTAAGACCGATATCTGGAGATACCTGGAAGACGGCGTATTGAGCAGGTCGGAAGTGGATAGTGACTATGATGGTAAGATAGATTTCTGGGCATACTACAAAAATGGTAAGACTGAGAGGCAAGAGATAGATAGAGATAATAATGGCAGAAGGGATGCCTGGGCATATTTTGAGGAAGGAGTAAAAGTCAGGCAGGAGGTCGATTTAAATCACGATGGCAAGGTAGATGCCTGGTTCTATTATAAACTGGGAAAGTTATGTGGCAGAGCGGTGGATAGTGATTTTGATGGAAAGATTGATAAGGTGTTTGGGGAGGTTCCACGCTCCGATGAATCGGAGCTACTCCTTAAAGGTGGCAAATGATAGCTGAATCGCAAAAGCCAAAATATAGAGGAATAACGAGAGTAATTGCCCTGACAGTGGCAATAATTCAGGCCTGGACTCAGGTCTGTTTTTCTGCAAACTTCAGTTTCGTTCCTCGCTTGAAGAAATTGCAGAAGGACCGTGAAGAGTCCGGGTACTTTTCTTTAGACCAGCTGGAAAAGAGACAGAGACGTCAAGAGAAGATAATTAAACAGCAAAGAGAGATTCAGAAGTTTAGAGAAAGGCGACAAAAGGTAGAGAAGGTAGAGAAACTGGAAAGGTCTCTATTTGAAGGAACCTTAGATAGAGCCTTTGCTATTGGCTCGATAAGGGAGCAGTTCCTCACCAGCCATAGAAGGGTGCTTGCGGTTGCCTCTCAGAAATGCGAGTTTAAATATATCAAGTATGATGATGGTCGCACAGTATATTTCAAGGATGGACTTGCCTCAAGAATTGAGAATGAGAAAGTTACCGATGCTTTTGGATATAGGAGCATCCGTCGTGTCTATAATATGACCTACAATAAAAAGTGGCTTCTGGAGTTTTATGAGGCAGAGACAGTTGACCAGTTTGGCAAGTTAACCAGGGAACACTGGCAGGCAGAGGGATATACTGAGGATTCTGTTTTCTACGCCACAGATGAGACCAGGGCTAATCAGTTCCTCACCGATTGGGCTGTCACCATAACCGACCCTTACAATTCCACTGTCACCATTGAGTATTCTAATGGACAGTATACGGGCAAACGCCTCACTTCCTACCATAAGAAGATTACAGATTGTTGCGGCCATACTACTAATATTGAATGGTCCTGTAATGCAAAAGATTACGATTCCAAAAAGAATCTAACCAAATATCATGAGGAAATTACTGATCCTTTCGATAACTTTACAGTAAGGGACTGGAAAGGGACTTACAAGGGTGAGCGACTAACCAGTTCAAAAGAGGAGAGCTGGACTACAAGGGTGGATGGTTCTAAAAGCCACACAACGAGTAAGACCTTCTATACCTATGATAGCAAAGAGAAACTTATCAGAGCAAGGGGCACTACAAGAACAGAGGGAGAGGATAGATTCGGGAATACCTTTACTGATAAAGCTAAATTAAGGTATGAAATCGTAAATGGACATTTAGAACTTACTGGCATTACCGGAACTATCCGTAACAATAATGTAGATGATTCATTCAGTGAAAGCCAGTATGCTATAAGGTACCAGTATGACCATAAGAACTTCCTTGTGGATGCTTCGGGTGAGACAACTACGACTGGCGAGGACATCTTTGGAAGCAGGTTTAATTCCCACACCACCGACAATTATATTATCATCGGCGGTCAGGCTAAAAGAAAGACTTCACTCACCAACACCGAGACAGTAAACTTCGATTTTTCCCAATCCCAGACACAAACCACTGCGGAATACGAATACGACCTATCTGGCTACTTAATCGATGCCAGAAGTTTCAGCCAGACAGCAGGAGTCGATGTCTTCGGGAATAGGTATGAAACTCACAGCCACAATATCTATGCAATAATAAATGGAGAGGCGAGGGTAATAAATTCCACCAGCATTATTGATTCCTACGATGTGGGATGGCTTTCACAAGCCTCCTCGGAAAATGGAGTAGCAGACTTTAGTCTGCGTTTGGGTGAAGATATCCAATCAATAATAGATGAGATTGAGCAGTTCCTGAATACATTTATCGGCTCGACATCCCAGGAGAGGAGAGGAATTTTAGACAGTTTAGGAATTGGCGGCTTCCCTCTGATAGAACTCACCACTGCGGGAATATCTGCAATAATTGACTGGCTCAGAGATACGGGGACAAAAATTTTAAACTGCGCAATAAACGGACTCCACAACATCTTAACCAACCTGGGAATAGAAGTAACCAGAGGAGAGCTCGCCATAAAGACAATCCTGATAGATATTCTCACCGGAACAGTCACTCCTGGGAGCGCTTCCGGAGAACTTATGACTTCAATGTTTGCCCTGGTTAAGGAAGCGGCATTGAAGGGAGTCAATCTTTCCGGCGCCCATCTAAGTTTAGAAGAACTACAGAACCTGTCCACCCCGGTAATTGCCCATATTGATGGAAACCATTTTGTAGTGGTAAACAGGATAGAAGATGGAAATGTCTTTTTCTCTACTATTAGTGGAGAGAGTATAATTTCTATAGACGATTTCTCTTCCCGCTGGAATGGCGATGTATTGATGACTACAATACCTACGGTAGGAACAGTCCTCAGCGAACAGCGGATGAAGGAGATAAGGGGAGCCACAGGAAGCGATACTGATAACGACCTGGAATTTGACGATAAGCCCTGGCTTAAATATTTCCGGAAGATAGAAGACGGAAATATTACATATATATACTACTACAATGTAGAAGGTGATGAACGGACAGGCGGCTATGAGGGGAGCGGAATAATTCAGTATATCAAAGTGGAGAGGGATGCAGAAGGAAACATTTTAAGCGTGCATCGTGAAAGTTACAACAGAGAAGGCGTATTGATGGAAGTCCTTGATGTGGAGAAAGATGCTGATGGCAATATCACTGAAGCTTCCCGAAAGTACCACAGTATGGGAAGCAGGATAACACTTAAACTTACACCGAATGGGGATGGTTCTCAAAATCTAAGGGCTATATTTACATCCTCCAATGGAATGGTTACCAAAATACTGGCTATTCCCCACCGGGTGAGTGGTAATAGTGTTGTATCCTCAGATGACCCGCGCGCCAGTGATTCTGATACGGATGTCCGCTACATTATGGAGATTGTGAACCTGGAAGGTCCCGACGGACCGGGCACTTATACTCAAACTGGAATTCCTTTCTGGGACAAGTGGGAAGTAACTGTCTACTGGCGAGATGAGGCACCTACGCAGACTGAAGTCTACTACTCCACTAACGGGAATGGTAGGTGGGTTAAGGTTGTTCGCCGTGACATAAATGGAAATGAGATTCCCGTGGATTGGGACACTCTAACCGACAGTGAAAGAGAATCTATCTGGCAGCAGGTTTATAGTGCCAATGGGAGCGAGCAAGAGCAAGAGAACACAGTCTCAGCCCAGGTATTTAAAAGAGATGGGGAGGGAAATATTGTTCCTCTCTGGATAGAGGAGAAAGTTACGGTCGAATGGAGTGAGACTAACGGAGTAAGGCGTGTAACCGAAATTATAAGGAGTGATGGAAATACAATTTTATGGTCCTCACTTACTGATGAGGAAAGATTTGAAATCATGCGTCTGGTAAATAGAGATTCTCCGGGAGGAGTAGCAGACTTCAGTCTGCGTTTCGGAGAACTGGAAACCAACATTACCCAGAGAGATAGCTATGGCGATCCTATTTATGAACAGAAATATTTCGGCCAGGGAGTTACTTATACCCAGGACGATCAGGGTAGGCGAACCTATGTTCTGAAAGACTTAAGTGGGGACATAATTGCTACCATTACTCAGGAAGTCTCTGATTTTGCTGGAGCCTGGCAGAACAATCAGAATGTAAATGTCTCCTGGAATGGTGACCCCTGGGGTAGCGGAGTGGCGATAACTATTACTGACAGCCAGGGAGAAGGAGTAGCAGACTTCAGTCTGCGTAGTGATTGGGATACCATCTATAATGCAATATACAGAATCGAAGTCAATGAAACATTCACTGTAGAAGATGTAAAATTAGGGGATGGAAACGAAGTAACTGCAAGCTGGGATGGCAACAAGATTACAGTAAATGGCACTTCTCTGTGGAGTTCAGATTATTCAGATGAGGACAAAGAGAAGATTGAGAGAGCCATACTGGCTAAGGGTAAAGTCTCTAAGGTAAATTTGGGAACTCCAGATGAGCCTGATTATGTCTATGTGACCCGGGATGGTAATGGCAGAATCCAGGTCCGGAATATGAATGGAAGTTCCAGGAGTGTATCGAATAAAAAGAAGAGGGAAAAGATTGAAAATTCTGTATTCACAAGAGGAGAAGGAGAAATTGGCAGAGCCCATCTCAGTTTTGCAGTGAGGTCAAGCTACGTAAGGGATGATAACGATATTAACGGAAACGGAAACAGGAATGAGCAATTGATTCTTGCTCGCAATATCCATACCTGGACAGCACTGCCAGGCGTAGGCAGTATAGACCTTGAAGATAATATCGATCTTTCCTTCTATAATCAGGGAGAAGTATTCGGGCTGAATAATGGTTTTTCTGGTGGTATAGTTGAAGCTTCTCCTGGTGAAATTACCGGTGCCTTAGAGCCGATATTCACTCCGGGAATAGATTTGAATCCTCCGGTTACACCAGAGGTTATAGAGGGAGTTATTGATAAGTTTACCGAGATTGTAAACAACCTTTCTTCACAAGCCAGAGGATTCTTCGATAAGGTTACTGGTGGAGTGGAGAAGGTGGTAGATTGGCTTAGAACTAAAGGAGAATATATCATAAGTTGTGCAGTCTATGCCTTGAACAGGATACTGGAATCTAAAGGAGTAGATTCCTCAAGGGAGGAGCTTGCTGCAGAGACCATCCTCACCGACATCATCACTCAAAAAAGGGGACAGGCTACTTTTTCGCAAACGCAGACTGAAGTCGGCTACTCCTCTTCGGAAGAGAAAGTCTACACTTCCGCTTATGCGCTGGAGACAGCGGCAAAAAAGAGAGGATTGGACCTTAAGACTGTGATGACGAATCTGGAAAATCTATCCCGGATTGACAGTCCGGTAATTGCCCATGTGGGAGGTAACCATTTCGTTGTGGTCTCAAAAGTTGAAGGTGGTAAAGTATGGGGAATTGAGGCTACAGGTGAAGAATTTACCATCTCCCAGGAAGAATTCACTTCTAAATGGGACGGAATTATCATCGCTCCCAGGTCTCCTCCTCTGGGAAAAATACTGTCTACCCCACCGAAGATAGACCCCGATATTCCCACCACTGAGAGAACATACATTGATGAGCAGGGCAACAGAGTGATTGAAGTTACAGTCTACGATGAATGGAACAATCCCATAAAAGTTACCAAGACCATAAGTATGCCTGATGGTTCCACCTCCCGCACCCAGACCTGGACAAATTATGAGTATGATAATAGAGGAGTCCTGATTTCTGCTTCAGGAATGGGCGTCACCATTGGAGAAGATATTTTCGGCAATACATATACTACCAATACCCGTAACTTCTATACGATAATAAATGGTGAAGCAAAAGTTGAAAGGAACCTTTCCACAACCAATTCTTCCAACATAGATGGTTCCACTTCGGTAACTAAAGGAGAGGTAATCTATGAATACGAGCCCACAAAAGGAATTCTTTCCCAGGCAAGCGGAAATAAAGTAACAGAAGGGAAAGATATATTCGATAACAGATACTTAACCAATACCGATGATACTTATACGGTTATCAAGGGAGAGGCAAAGTTAGTCTATAGCGAAAGTGAGACTGAAAGTTGGAATATTGATGAGTCCCATTCAAAGACAACTAACTGGATAAGATACGAATATACTACCGGAGAGGAACAGCCTTCCCAACTTCCCTCCAACTACTCCCCAGAAGGTAAAGTTATTGAGGGTCTATGTAAAGGAGCCGCAAGCGAAAGCCATACCGAGGGTGAAGATATTTTCGGTAATAACTTTACTCAGGATGTAATTACAAGTTACAAAAGTTTAATTAATGGTCAACCCAAAGCAACCAACCTGTTTACCAGAACCACCAGTAGAAGTATTGATGGCTCGACCAGCCAGACAGTAAGTTCGTTGAATTATATCTATGATGAGAATACGGGCAATTTGAGACAGGCAAAGATAGATAGAAATGAAGTAGAGGCAAGTATAACCTTTGCTGATGGGAGTGAATGGTCTCATAGGGCGAGAGGAAAAGTAGTCACTGTGGGAGCCGATATATTTGGAAACAGATACTATACAGAGACCATCAATAGATATAGCCGGGAAATGATTAGATCAACCGGACAGCCCAAGGCAGAGGAGAGCATCTCCCTTAATGTAATGATGAACATTGATGGCTCAATTTCTACCACAAATAGCAGGCTATTTTATGAATACACTAAGGGAGATGAGAAAGAGGAAGAATTACCCGATAACATAGTTAACAAAGAAAATTACATAGATCCGGTTACAGGTTTGGCTTACATTGGCTTACTGAAGGAAGTGGTAGATGGTTCGGTAATAGATAAGTTTGACATAAACGGAGACGGAGATGATTTAGGAGTAGCAGACTTCAGTCTGCGTCATAATCCTTCAGGCACATTCATCATGGCGAGGGACATATTTGGAAACAGCTCTGAGAGCCTGACTCAGACTGAATATATTATCGTCAACGGACAAGCAAAAGAGGACCTGGCAAAGACAGTCTCTCATGGTAAAAATGTAGATGGTTCACTGACTTATACAATAAGGAAACTAAGTTATTCATATTCAGAAGAGGGTCGGCTTGAGGTAGTTGAAAATGTAGCAGTAGGTAGTGGTAGCGTAAAGCTAAATGGAATCAAAGTAAGTTACATTGGTAGAGATAACGAAGTGGTAAGTGCAGGAGTAGATATTTTTGGCAACTACTATGTGAGCAAAACAGAAAACCATTATCTCCATCCACAAGAATGGAAAGGTAAGGTCTTAGTAGATTGGGCCTTAACCAGAACAGATGCTACTAACCTGGATGGTTCTAAGAGCCGGACTCTAAGTTATCTCCATTATAACTACAATCCTGAGAACGGACTACTCAATGAAGATAATCCTGTGGATAACATTGACCCCGGAACGGGTCAAGCCTTCCTTTTGAGCGCTAGAGCTTTAGTAGCTGGAAATGTATATTCTCATACAGGAGTAGCGAAGCGAAGCTTCGCGCCTCGGAATGTAAATTCGCTCACTGTGGGAGGAGATATATTTGGCAATAGTTACTGGACAGAGATTGAGAATATTTATGGCAATCTATTTGGTCAGGCAAAGTTGATTCTGGCAAATTCTGTTACTGAAACTTTGAATGCTGATGGCTCAGAGGCAAAGACTAAAAGCAGTCTTAGATATGAGTATACAAATGGTCGGGAAAGAGATTTATCCCAGACACAAATTGATGAAAGAGACATTGACCTCATCACAGGTAGCCGCAGACTTCAGTCTGCGTCTTACAAAGGACTCCTTAAGGGCATAACACAACTCGCAGTAAGTTTAATTGATTATGCTGGAATGGAGAGGAGTTTTGTGGGTGACTTGACAGTGGGTAAGGATTTATTCGGCAATACCTTCTACACTGAAGTTGAAAATAGTTACACCATCCTTAAAGGTCAAGCCAGAGTAGTCCAGACCTGTAAGTTTACAGAAACGAAATCCATAGATGATTCCCAGAGTAAATCAATAGGCATAACAGGCTACCAGTACTACAGTAATGGTCGGCTTAAGAGAGTATTTGACGAACCCGTATATGTGGTTATGGTAGCCGCAGACTTCAGTCTGCGTCTGGTAGATAGTGGATACCAGGCTAATAGGAACGAAAGAGTCATTTCTGGTAAAGGAACAATCACTATCGGTCAGGACTTCTTTGGAAACTACTATGATAGTTTAACCCACAATGAATATCTCGACCCCGAGGAGTGGGGAGGAAAAGCAAAAGTAGATTGGGTAGAGACTACTACCAATTCCACCAACATTGATGGTTCAAAGAGCCAGACAGTAAATTACCTCCATTATAACTACGACCGCAAGACGGGACTACTTGAGGAGCACAATCCAGTAGATAACATCGATCCTTCCACAGGCATGCCGCATGAGCTCTTTGCCAGCATTATGGTAAACGGGTTTGTAGCTACCCATAGAGTAGATAAAGTAAACTCCCTCACTGTGGGTTGCGATGTCTTCGGCAACAGGTACTGGACTGAGACTAAAAATATTTACAGGTATGAGGTTGAGGTTGGTGGAATTAAGGTAGATATTACAAGCACCTTGACCCACTCCATTGGCATAGATGGTTCAGAGGAAGATACAAGGAGCATTCTCAAATATGAATATACTGAGGGGAGCGAGACAGCTTTAGATTTAATAAACACAAATTACGTGGAAAGGGACAGAGCTGGCCAGCCAACCAGGATTAGGTCGCAATTCCTGGATGCCCAGGGAAATATTTACAAGGGACTATTGAAAGGTGTTACTGTATTAGGAGTCGATGGCAGTATCGATTGGGATGGAGATGGGGTTGAAGAAAGAAGTCTTATGGGGACATATACTCAAGGTAGAGATGCTTTTGGTAACAGATATAAGAGCCTGGTTAGGAACGAATACATCGTAGTAGCTAATGGTCAAATCAGAGTTTCTGAGGCGACTACTGTAAGTAATGGCAGAAATCTGGATGGCTCGAAGACCTGGTCGAAGACGAAACTCCAGTATACTTATGATGAACGTAGAGGTACGCTTTCCGGAGTTAAGCACCTTTCCATAGAGGCCGGAACAGTAACTGTTAATGGAGTAACTGTAGATTATCGCGGCGGTGAAAGAGGAGTAACCATAGGGGTCGATATTTTCGCTAACCATTATGTAAGTTATGTAGAGAACAAGTATCTAAATCCGGGATATTGGCAAGGAAAAGCACTTATTGGTGAATCGCTAACCACTACTGAGGCAACGAGCATTGACGGGTCAAAGACCTGGACAGTAAATAGATTGGGATACATTTACGATAACCGTACCACCAGACTTGCCATAGTAAGGAATTTAAATATAGATTCGGGTGAAGTGACTCTCAATGGAGTAATAATAGCTTATGAAAGAGTTGGAGGAAAAGCGCTCACTATGGGGGTAGATTTTTATGGCAACTACTATATAAGTCTCATAGACAATCAGTATCTTGACCCGGAGAAATATGGTGGAAAGGTTAAACCAGGTGTTGTTACCACCACTACAAATGCTTTCAACATTGATGGCTCAAAGAGTCAGACAAAGACATCTGTTGAGTACCACTACCATCCAGTCACTACTCTCTTAAAACGGATAACTATACCCTCAACTAATTTGAGAGTTACCTTCAGGGTTAAAGGAGTTAATATTTCTTACGAAGGCAAGGGTTCAGTGACTGTAGGAGCGGATATATTCGGAAATACCTATCATACTCAGACAGCCAACACTTATGGTCAAATTATTAATGGACAGGCCAAGATAACCAATACTTTCACCACTACAGAAAACCGTAACCTTGACGGGTCATTCGGCCAGACAGTAAGTTCAATAGATTACGGATATGATAGAGGGACAGGATTACTCCAGTGGAGTCGACTAAGTTCCGGGAGAGTTTCTGCGCAGATAACCTTAGGAAATAGAACTGTCTGGGAACATAACGCTCGTGGCAGAGTGGTCACTGTGGGAAGAGACCTTTTTGGAAATAAGTACTGGAGTGAGAATTTAAATAAATATAAAGTCATTAACGGAGAGGCAAAAATTGATAGAGTTACTACCACGACCAATTCCATTAACATAGATGGCTCAACAAGCAGGACAGTAGTAGGATGTGAAGAAATATTGGAGTATAGTTACAAAGATAATGGTAGGCTATCGGGAATCACCAATATACAAGATAGCATAGTGCTGAATAACGATGGCGTTGGAAATAAGACAATAACCACAACCCATAAGGTGTTTGCTGCCACTGATACTGGACAGATAAAGTTGAACACTTCTTCATCCCGGACAAAGACAAGCAAGAAGTATGGAGCAACCAGTCTTGATGGCACAGAGATAAAGAGTATTCAGGCTAGCATAGTAACTTACAGTTATGGTGAGAAAGATGGTTATAAAGAGTTACTTTTAGAAGTAACTGCCACTAACAGCATAGTGGAAGCCATTGACTATTTTGGCAATGTAACACTAACCACGACTTCTTATGAGTATGACGTGATACTGGGTGAGGCAAAAATAATTAAAACAACGACAAGTATAGATAGCCAGAACATAGATGGTTCAACAAGCAGGACAATAGAAGGCTGTGAAGAGGTCTTGGAGTATAGTTATGATGATTATACTGGCAGGCTAACAGGAATCACCAACATACAGGATAGTATAGTATTAAGTAGCGACATTTTTGGAAATAAGACAATAACCACAACCCATAAGGAGTTTGCTTCCACTGATAGTGGACAGGTGAAGCTTTCGACTTCTTCATCCCGGACAGAAACAAATAGACGTTATGGAGCAACCAGTCTCGATGGCACAGAGATAAAGAGTATTCAGGCCAGTGTAGTAACCTACCATCATGGTGCAAGGTATGGGTATAAGGACTTACTTTTAGAAGTAACTGCCACTGATAGCATAGTCAAGACTACCGATTATTTTGGCAATGTAGCCCGAACCAGGAGTTCTTACGACTATTGTGTGCTATTGGGTCAGGCGAAGGTAGATACAGTCACTACCCATACAGAGATAGATAACATCGATGGTTCACAAACTATAGCCAGTCATAGAGCCTGGAGTTCTCAAGCCAGCAAAATGCACTATATTTATGATAGGAGAACAGGCAGGTTAAAAGGCACAGGGGCAGAAGAAGACCAGCCTGGAATAATCCTGATAATTGATGCTTTTGGTAATGTAACCATAACCAAGACCGAGAGAGCCTACAGGCTCATCAAGGGGCAGGTAAAGGTGGATACACTCACCACGCATACAGAGATAGACAACATCGATGGTTCGCATACTATAGCCAGTCATAAAGACTGGACTCCCCAGGCCAGTGTAACCCATTATACTTATGATCGACAGACAGGATTATTGAATGGGAATGGAGCAAAAGAAGACCAACCCGGAATAATCTTAATGGATGATGGATTTGGTAATATCACTAAGACCGAGACAGAGAGAACTTACAGGCTTATCCAGGGCCAGGCAAAGGTAGATACAGTCACCACAAACACAGAGATAGATAATATCGATGGTTCACAGAGTATAGCCAGTTATAAAGGAGTAGCAGACTTCAGTCTGCGTCATAAAGGCTGGAGTTCTCGAGCCAGCGTAATCCACTATACTTATGATGAAGCAACAGGATTATTAGATGGAGATGGAGCAGAAGAAGTTAGGTCTGGAATAATCTTAATGAATGATGGATTTGACAATATCACTAAGACCGAGACAGAAAGAACCTACAGGCTCATCCAGGGCCAGGCAAAGGTACATACAAGTGAAAGTGAGTTGATAGGTTCAGAGAATGTAGATGGTTCAGTATTAGAGCAGACTCAGACGTCAATAGTAAGATATAACTACAACGA
>Ga0114921_10000712_pt1 | contig 14281 bp, 12 predicted proteins | sample BentaG_FD_87016 | JGI IMG/M metagenome (GOLD analysis project Ga0114921, IMG submission 87016) | Deep subsurface microbial communities from South Atlantic Ocean to uncover new lineages of life (NeLLi) - Benguela_00093 metaG | ecosystem: Environmental > Aquatic > Marine > Oceanic > Sediment ...
ATTCGCCCTTGTCGTCGCTGACGCCTCTGCCCCAGATGTAGCCGCCGCCCCTGTCGTAGTCGCTCCTGCCGTGGGGGTTGTCCTCGGTTACCTTTCCGCCGAGGGGGTTAACCGTCCACCCCTCCTCCTGGATGGCGGCGGTGTCGATGTGAGCGCTGATGTGGAGCACAGGCTTTCCCGCCTCGCCTCTGTACCTGGCGACAAGGTTGCTCCTCGGCCCCCTCAACCCGAGGATCTTATCGCCGGAGAGCTTCATGTACTCCTCGGTGGCCTCGTGGATGCTGACATCGCAGCCGTACTCGCTCAGCCTGTCGGCCAAGACCCTGCAGACCTTGTCGTAGTTGAGGCCCGGGGGGACCTGAGTGTCGATGCGCACGAGCCTGCGTAGAAACTCCACCAGTCCGTCCCTATGCTCCTCCAGGTATGAGAAAACCGCCTCCTTCGGGGAACTCACGTCGTTCAGCCTCCTTCCCGCGTAGCCCAGTGGCCTTTCACGTCTTAATGTTATCGAGTCTCAGTGAATAGGGGAACCTACTTCCGGAGGGTCCGTAGAAGATCGTGCCCGTTCGGCTACTTTATGATGTTATCTATGGGCAGCTTCCTGTTCTTCCGCTTCTCGAAGACCGAGACGTGTGAGTAACCAGCGTCCATGAGTCTCCTCACGGCCTCCTCAAGCCTCATCCCCAGGTCCTCGACGGAGTGGCAGTCGGAGCCGACGGTCACGATTTCCACGCCCGCCTCTCTGGCGGCCTTCATGAAGCCGAGTGACGGGAAGCAATCTCCTATCCCGTGCCTGTAGCCGGAGGAGTTCACCTCGACGCCGACTCGGTGGCTCCTCAGGCTGTCGAAGGCCTCGTAGACCCGGGAGCCGTACTCCTCGAACGCGGGGGGCTCGTCATAGACTAGGTTGAGGCGCTTCCTGAAGTAGTCGGGGTGGGCCATGACATCGAAGAGGCTGCTCTCCACGGCCTCCGCCCAGACCCCGTAGTAGTCGTCGAGGGCCTCGTCGATCCTCTTCCCGGAGAAGTAGGAGACCGTGCCCCGCCTGGAGCCTATGTCGTGGCCGTGGATGTAGTGGAGGCTGCCTAGGACGAAGTCCAGGGCGTACTCGTCAAGCAGCGCCTCGAGGCGTCTAGCCTCCTCGGGGAAGTAGTCGACCTCCAGGCCGATCCTCAGCTTGACGCTCGTGGACGCCTGGGCGGTCTCGACCTCCTCGACGTACTCGGCGATATGCTCGGGCGGGATGCTGTAGTCGGTGTCGGGGCCCGTGACGATGAGGTGGGTGGCGAAGCCTATCTCGTCGATCCCCCTCTCCTCGGCGACCCTGCAGTAGCCCTCGACCGTGGCGCCGGGGGCGTCGCCGGAGTGGCTCTCGTGGACGTGGAGGTCCTTGGTGACCCGCATCCCCCTCAATTCCATCTGTTTCTATAAGGGAAACGGCTACTATGGTATTTGAGCGATCTGTATATACCTTATTGGACGATAAGTGGCTGAAGGGGGTCAACCTTTCTCTATGGGTTACCGTATGATGGTCCTCCACCTCTCGGGGGCCGTCCGCCTCGGGTCGGAGAGGTATATCTCGTGGTGGAGCCCCCTCATCGCGTAGCGATCGCGCGCGCAAGGCTTGCCTTGGTCGGCCGCGTGCGCTTGGAACCCATACTCCCGCGCGAGCATTTTTTAAATCTTGTTATTTTCTTTTATTGGAGGTATTGATGGATTTTAAGAAAATTGTATTTGGGAAGATGCTTCTCCACGGTAGCGGTGAAGAACGTATGGTGATAAGGGATGGAGCCGTATACATAGAGGGCGACCAGATTATTGATGTGGGTAAACACGATGAGATCTCGAAGAACCATAGCTGTGATGTTGAGATCGGTTCGAGTAATCATGTTCTGATGCCAGGCTTTGTAAACTCCCATAACCATGGAAGAGGATTCGGCCCCCTTAGGGTTGGGATACGGGACGCTGCTCTGGAGATTTGGATCGCCTATCATCTGGCTGAAGTCTTCTTTTTGAGCATTTATCATAACGCTTTGCTTTCCTGCATGAAGTTGATTGAATCCGGCGTGACCACCACGAACCACCATTTCTATGCCCATAACCCTGAAGAGAGGGCGTTGTACGAGAAAGACCTAGAAGACGTGATGAGGGCCTACCTGGATTCCGGGATGAGGGTTTCATTTGTCCCCGCGATCCAGGATCAGAATCGTCGCGTCTATCTCGAAGAAAGAAAATTCGTTGAAAAGCTGCCCGAGGACATTCAAAGAAACCTTTCCATCGAGGTTCCCGGCGAAGAGGACATCTCGAAGAGAATCAAGTCCTACTTCAACACCTTCGATGAAACCTTTGAGAAATATCAAGACTTTGAAGGCAGGATAAGACTGTCCTACGGTCCGACAGGAGTCCACTGGTGCTCCGACGAACTTTTAGAACGTGTTAAAAGGGAGGCTGAGAGAAAAGACGTCGGAATTCATATTCATCTTCAGGAAACGAAATATCAGCGAGAATATGGCTTCAAAGTCTTCGGCAAGACACCGCTTCAACACCTTGAAGACATCGATTTTCTTGGGTCCGAAGTCTCCTTCGCTCATTGCGTATGGGTGACCGAGGAGGACATCGAATTACTATCCGAGAGGAGAGCCGTCGCAGTTCACAATCCGAGTTCCAACCTCAGATTGTTCAGCGGAATAGCTCCAATCGTGCAAATGATCAAGAAGGGGGTACGGGTAGCCATCGGAGTAGACAGCACAGGCATCAACGACGACGAAGACATCCTCCAGGAAATCAGGTTATGCTCCGCAATTCACAGAAAACCCGGTATAAAAGAATATCAGGAATATTCGCGTCATCTTACTCCTGCGATTCTATTGGATATGGCAACTATAAAAGGCGCAGCTTCAACCGGATTCAAAAAAATCGGAGCCATAAAGATTGGATCGAAAGCCGACTTGATCCTCTTAAACACGAGGAACTTACCCCTCTACCTGATTTCCATGCTTTCATTGGAGGAAATCATACTGAACTGGGCTAAAGGAGTCAACGTAGACACCGTGATGATAAACGGTGAAATAATAATGAAAGACAGACGATTCACAAAACTAGACAAGAATGAGACTTTGAACATTCTAGAGAAATCAATAAAAGAATTTGACCCCAAAAAAAACAAGACACTCGATAAATATAGAACCCACCTAATAAAATATTATCAAAACTGGAATGGAGAATAAAACAGGCGCGCGCTTGAGGACCACGCGCGCGCGCGGGCCTACGCGAAGAGTGGACTTCATCTTGATACACTGCACCCGGTGCCACCTCTGAAGACCTTCAGTACCAGATAGATATGCAACCCAGGCAACCACCCTCATGTTCTCAGGCCAGTTAACTGAACGGTTGAACACAACGTGATAGCAGCCAGGGCTTGATTTCTGAATAATGTATCCCCCAAGGTCGAACCATTTCGCGCGCGCATGGCTCTGTCTGCCCAATATTAGACTGTCTTGAAGTCAGTGTCATCGCGCGCGCGACGAGGAACACGCCAAGAGACACATCTATGATCTCGAGCCTCTTCTTAGCTGTGTAGTACTGCTTCAGCTCTGTCCTCAGGTCGAGCTTGCTCATAAGTAACGGGAACGTAAACTAGGGTAAAAAAAGTTCGCGGCAACAATCATTGGCCTAGTGAGAATACAGGCAATCAATGATTTCCTAATCCCGTTGTTTTTGAAAGAGGAAACGATTTAAGCTTCATCTGTGTTTTGGGTTGTTGGCGGGTGAGTGGGGCCTCCCACCCGTTCCGCCTTAGAAACCCCGGGAGCAGGGAGGTGAACAATCTGGACGTAAGAGAGATCAGCCTGACGGCCGTCATCGCGGCCCTGTACGCAGCCCTCGTCGTCGTCCTCGCGCCCATATCCTTCGGACCTGTTCAGCTCAGGGTAGCCGACTGCCTCATCCCCCTCGCAGCCCTCCTAGGATGGCCCGCAATACTGGGGGTCTCCCTCGGGGTCTTCCTCGGGAATACCTACTTCATGCTTGGCATCGTCGACGTCGTCGGCGGCACCGTGGCGAACCTCGTCGCGGCGTCCCTAATCTTCTACCTGAGGCGGAGGCTGCTCCTCGCCTGCGTGGCAGGCTCCGCCGCCATCGGAGGTATCGTCGGCGGCTATCTGTGGATCTACTTCCCGCCGCCCGATATTGTGGGCCTGAACCTGCCTGTCTGGGCGGCCATGATGGCGAGCATAACCATCAGCAGCGTCATAGCCGTAGCCGTCATTGGATACCTCTTGGTGAAGGCGCTAAGCGAGAAAACCCTCGTTGAGGCCTTGGAGTCGAGGGGTCTTAGAACATACCTCTGAGAATGGGGTGCAGGGAATCTTCAAGGATCATCCCTTCTTTTTTCGCGCATCTGAGCTGGATCGTAACTTTTGATAAAGGGAGGGCCCACCCTAAACACAAAGGCTTCTAGAGGTCGAGGATGTTGAACGTCAAGCTGTTGAGGATGGCCGGTTTCTTCGGCGTCGCCGCCCCCGTCCTGGGGTTTATCATGATCTTCCTCGCCATCCGGGTTTCTCCTTGGTTCAGCTGGACGGGGAACGCCCTCAGCGACTTGGGCGTCAGTGGTCTCGGCGCGGGTATATTCAACAACGGCCTCCTCATGACCGGGTCGTTCATGATGGTGTTCTTCCTCGGCATCTTCGAGCTCGCCGAGGGGAGCCGACTGGGCCGTCTCGGCTCGCGCCTCTTCCTGGCGGGCGCGTTCCTCCTCTGCGCCATAGGATTCTACCCCGAAACCGCCGGCGCGATCCACCTGCAGGTGTCGGTGGCCTTCTTCGTCTCCATGCCCTTGTCCATGTTCGTGACGGGAGCCTTCATGGTGAGGAACGACATGAGGAACTTGGGCGTGCTCTCCTTCGTCGCTGGCGCGTCCGCCTTCGTCGTCTGGCTGCCGCCGTGGAGCGGCGTCGCGATCCCGGAGGCCCTCTCGGCCGTAGCCGTGGGGGTGTGGTCCTCCGTGCTCGGGGTCTGGATGAGGAGGAGAGTTCCGGGCTAGGGAAGACCCGCCTCGAGCGTTAATCTTCGGGGAGAAGTCTACTATACAAGATGTCACGTTCTATCAGTAAACAAGCCCTGTTGTGTTTGAGACAGTCTTCATGGTTCCCGTTTACCCAGTTTGAATCGCATTTCGCTGAGTCGCCATCAAACGGATCATCATAAGTTGGTATGCCAAGCCTTTCCCTGATGTCCCATTTACTGCCACGGATGCCGAAGCGTACATCATTTATCCAGAAGTCCCTTTGACAGAATTTTATGAAGATGTTTCGTTCAAATCGGGTGTTAAGAGCAAAGTACGGATCAGGAAACTGTACGCTAGACATTACCCCAATCAAATCGTCGATCTCTTTTTCACTTTCTGCACAGTGTTGTACAAGGAGGTCGTCTGTCAGATAGCCGAAAATCGTCGGTCGAAGACCTTCGTAGTACTTTGAATCACTCGGAGAGTGCTGAGAGTTAAACCCACCAGTTGTCTCAATGTCAATAATTGTCCCTTTGAGTCTGAATTTAGGTACTGTTTCCTTTCTTTCTATCATTCTGTAGATTATCGTCAGGATTTGTATGAAATAACTCTGTCGTTCAGATTCACCAACCTTTTACGCCCGTTTGCTAGTAGGAATGTACTAGGCTAGACAACTTGATATTAGCGCGCACCCCTCTGCAGCCGGGCGTAGTACTCGGCGGTGCCCCACTCCTCGAACTCAAGCCGAAAACAATAGATCTCCCCCGGCTCCAGCCTGAACTCCCACCTGATCTCCACGGGCATCGTCAGCCTGTTCGCAGCCCCCAGCGCGCGAGGGACCCAACTTCCATTAGATAAGTATTGTACAGGCTATGGGAAGATCCGCCTCACGTCCCTGGGGAAGGGGATGGTGTCCCTGATGTGGTCCAGCTTGCACATCCACATGAGGACCCGCTCGACGCCGAGGCCGAAGCCGCTGTGGGGCACCGTCCCCCACCTCCTGAGGTCGATGTACCAGCTGTAGTCGGCTGGGTCCAGGTTGTCGGTGTGGATCCGCTTCAAGAGCTGGTCGTAGTCGTGGACGCGCTGGCCGCCGCCGATGATCTCGCCGTACCCTTCCGGCGCCATCAGGTCCGCCGACAGGGTCACCTCCGGCTTTTCCGGGTTCGGCATGTGGTAGAAGGGCTTGATCCCCGTGGGGAAGCCCACGACCCAGAAGGGTAGGTCGAAGTGTTCGGTCAGGGGCGCCTCCTGCTGCCAGCCGAAGTCGTCCCCCCACAGCATCTCGACCCCATCCCTGTTCAGCGTCTCGACGGCCTCGTCGTAGGTTATCCTGGGGAACGGCGTCTCCAGCTTGAGTAGGTCCCCGGGGTCTCGGCCTATGAACTTCAGCTCCCGGGGCATCTCCCTCGCCAGGGTGTGACCGATGTGAGTAACGAGCTCATCCCCGACCCTCAGGATGCCGTCTAGGTCGGTCCACGGTTCCTCCACCTCCATGTGCCAGTACTCGGTGAGGTGGCGGCGGGTCCGGCTCGGCTCGGCCCTGAAGCTCGGGGCGATGGTGTAGATCTTCCCGAGGCTGCTGATCATCGCCTCGGCGTAGAGCTGCCAGCTCTGGCTCAGGTAGACCCCCTCCTTATCGAGGTAGTTGACGTCGAATAGGGTGGACCCGCCCTCGCAGGCGGCGGTGATGAACATTGGCGAATGGGTCTCCGTGTACCCGTTCTCCCTGAACCAGTCCCGAGCCGCCTCCGTGAACTTTGACCTGATCCTGAATATGGCCTGCATCTTCGGGTCCCGGACGTAGAGGTGGCGGTTGTCGAGGAGGAACTCGACGCCATGGCGCTGCCTGGTGATGGGGAAGTCGAGTTGGGCTTCGATGACGCCACCGACATCGTCGATATGGAGCTCTCGGCCGTTGGGCGCCCTCTCGTCGACCCTGACGACGCCCCCCAGCTCGACGACAGACTCCAGGGGTAGCTTCTCAACGTTTTCGAAGGTTTCCTCGTCTACGCTGCTCCTATCTAGGGTGCTCTGCATCACACCCGTGCCGTCCCGAATCATGAGGAACTGGATGCCGCCGCTGCTCCGCCTGTTGTACATCCATCCGCGGACGGCGACCCGCTCGCCATCATGCTCTCCGCTCAGAACTTCGGCTATGTCGACGAAACACGACATCTCAACCATACGATCTTGGTGAAGAAGTTGTTATATACCCTTTTCTGCAGAAAAACGATGTTCTTGGTCCATACGTAGCGGGATTTAAAAGTGGCGCCCCGGGGAAGACTCGAACTTCCGACCGACTGGTTAACAGCCAGTTGCTCTACCTACTGGGATGCTGGGGTGAAGTCTTCTCCATCTACCTCATGTTGGGGGGGTAGTCAGTTTTATTATTGCGCGGCTGTGTGCTACTTTTGATTATACGTTGGTAGTAGAAGTATGTGCACGCTTACTGCTATTGCGATGAAAAATAAGAGTCCTTGAATCATCGGGTTTTCTACTATAAACAAGGCTGAGAAGCTGATGGTTACCCAAAGGAATGCCGTTGTCAAGAGCTTATTTCTGAAGGTGATTCCTTTTCCTTCTTTGTAGTTTCTGATGAACCCCCCGAAGACTCTGTTGTTGAGCAGCCAATGATGTAGCCTGTCTGAACCACGAACATAACATGCTGTAGCAAGCAGTAGGAAAGGGGTGGTAGGTAGAACGGGGATAACGACGCCTACAGCGCCTATAACTAGAAATATGGTTCCAGCGAAAACGTATATTGTTCTTTTTATTTTATCTGAGATTCCTCTCATATTCTCACGTTTAAGTATAAAAAAGAGAATAGACGTTCTTAATTACTTCTGTGAGAGACGCTTCACTTCTTCGACGTCTAACCCTAGTCCTTCAGCAACCCTTGTACCATATTCTGGGTGGACTTTGTAGAAGAGAACCGTCTGGCGAAGTTGGATTTCCTTTTTGGCCCCGCCAAGATGGTCGACTATGTTTCCTATCAGATGGTCACGATCGATGTCTGTCATCACCTTTTCGTAGAGGGCTGTTGGCTGGACGAAGTCGTCATTGGGGTGGGTGTAGGTATGACGAGCCGCTATTCCTGTAACCTCGAAGCCGGGTTCCACAGCTCTCGGATCGGGTTCAGGTCCCCCGAAGCTGTTTGGCCAGTAGTTGGGCTCTCCGCCGAAGTTTTGAAGCCTCATGAAGCCATCTCGTTGATACGTGTTCACCGCCGCCTTCGGAGCGTTTACCGGAAGTTGCTCATAGTTTGGTCCCAGTCTATATCTATGGGCGTCGTGGTAGGCGAAGATCCTTCCCTGAAGCATCTTGTCCGGCGAGGGAGCGATTCCAGGAACTAGGTTTCCTGGGGAGAATGCAGCCTGTTCTACATCGGTGAAATAGTTAGATGGGTTCCGGTTGAGCACAAGTCGGCCTAAGGGTTTAAGGGGGTAGTCGCCGTGGGGCCAGACTTTTGTTACATCGAAGATGTTGAAACGGTAGTTTTCAGCTTCTGCCGGGGGCATTATCTGAACATGCACGTTCCAAGCGGGGTAATCTCCTCTCTCAATGGCCTCGTAAAGGTCACGTGTAGCGTGGTCAGGGTCCTTTCCTTTCAGCACTTCGGCTTCCTGTCTAGTCAGGTTCTGGATGCCTTGAGCGGTTTTAAAGTGATATTTAACCCAGTGATACTCGCCTTTGTCGTTGTACCACTTGAAGGTGTGTCCGCTGTAGCCGTTCATGTGTCTATAGGACTTCGGCGTGCCTCTATCCGAGAATAGTATGGTCACCTGATGTATCGACTCGGGTGTTAGAGACAGGAAATCCCAGAACATATCCGGATCTTTGCAGTTTGTTGCGGGGTTTCGTTTCTGCGTGTGTATGAAGTCGGGAAACTTGATGGGGTCTCGTATGAAAAAAACTGGTGTATTGTTCATCACCAGGTGGTAGTTTCCATCTTCAGTGTAGAATTTCATAGCAAAGCCTCGTGGATCACGCTCCGCATCAGCTGATCCCTTCTCACCTCCTACTGTAGAAAATCGTACCACTACATCAGTTCTTTTTCCTACGTTGGACAAGAATCTGGCTTTTGTGTACTTGGTTAGATCATGGGTTACCTCGAAGTAGCCGAATGCACCGGCACCTTTCGCATGTACGACCCTCTCCGGTGTACGCTCCCTGTTGAAATGTGCCAGTTTCTGAATGAGGTGGACATCCTGAAGGAGTACTGGACCGTATACACCTGCAGTTATACTGTTCTGGTCATCGTCCACGGAAGACCCAAAACTGGTGGTCAGCCTCTTTTTCTCTTTCATCTTAGAATCGTCTGTGAAAAATAGTTTTACCGTAATACTTGAATCTTACTTAACCTCTCTTCCTGGGTTCGGTACAGAACTTGAATGATCCGCACTCGACATCAGGTGTAAAATGGCGCCCCGGGGAAGACTCAAAGCGAATACAGAAACCTAAAACCTCTGAACAACACCCAAAACTCAAAACCTAGTCCGCCCGCCTTGCCCAACCTATTCGTTTTACTCCTGGGCCTTGGATTCTCATCTGATTGTCAAGCGAAATTGTAAAGTTTCACATTTTCATCGAAATGTTGGTGATTATTCTATGGTGACCCTTTGTCGTGTGCTCGATCCGGGCTTGTTATTTCGGGTTTTCGATTAAGGCAAATAGAACGCCATGCATCGCTTTTGGATGTATGAAGACCCATCTACTCCTATTGGGATACTCGACGGGCTCTTCGCTTGCGAGCCTCACACCTTTCCTTTTCAATTCTTCCAGAATGCTATCGATGTCCGAGACCTCCAGCCCGATGTATTGAACACCCTCTCCCCTTCTCTCGATGAACCTGGCCACGGGGCTCTCTGGAGCATATGGTTCCATTAACTCGATCCGGTCTCGCCCAATAGTGATGAAGGCATTTTTAACATGATCTATTTCACTGGCCCCTTCTCTGATGACCTCTGAATTCAGTGTCTGAATAAAGGTCTTCTTAGCCTCGTTTACGTCTCTGACGGCTATGCCGATGTATGCGATTTGTTCAATCATAGGAACACCATACCACCAACCAATATATTATATTCGCGCGCGAAATACACAAGATAGAAGAAGGCACGAAGGCATCTGCGACAGCTCGCAAACACACCATCAAACGCGCGCTCTCCCTGAAGTTTCTTATGCTCCAGAGGGCCCTGATGAGAACTTCCTTCAAGTCAGGCGTAGGTATTGTGGCGCCCCGGGGAAGACTCGAACTTCCGACCGACTGGTTAACAGCCAGTTGCTCTACCTACTGAGCTACCGAGGCACTATTTCATCCACGTCCAGGGCTTCCCTAATTAACCTTTTCACATCATCAGGCCTGCCGCGCGCCCTAACCCTCCTCAGGACCTGCCCCAGCAGATAGTCGATGGCCCTCGTCTGTCCCGACCTGTAGTCGGCGACCGCCTTCCGGTTTTCAGCCAGGACGGCCCTGACGGCCTCCCTCAGCTCCTCCGTCCTCATCAGACCCAGGTTCTTCCGTTTCACGATGCTGAGGGGTGACTCCCCCAGGCTGACATACTCCTTGATCAGCTCCTTCGCCAGCCTCTCGGAGACAACCCCCTCGTCTATCAGTTCAAGCAGCTCGACGAAGGACTCGGGCTCGACCTTGGACTCCTTGAGGCTCAGGCCCTCAAAGTTCAGGCTCTTCAGCAGGTAGGTGACTATCCAGTTCGCCACGACCCTTGGCTTGGGGTGCAGCTTGCAGCTGTCCTCGAAGAACTCCGACAGGTCCAGTCCGGTGTTGACGATTATCCCACTCTGGAACCGGGAGATCCCGTATTCCTCGGTGAACCTCTCGATCCTGCTGTCCGGGAGCTCCGGCATCCCCTCCGCCAGCCGTTTAACCCAGCCCGGGTCCACCTCAATCTCGACCAGGTCGGGTTCGATTATGTAGCCGTACTCCTCCTCGTGCTCCTTCTTCCTCAGGCTGTGGGTGGTGTTGGATTCGGGGTCGTAGTGCCTGGTCTCCCGCTTGACCTCGATGCCCATGTCCGCCAGGCTCCGCTGCCTTATGATCTCGTAGTTCAGGGCGTCCTCTACGCTCCTGAAGCCGGTGATGTTCTTGATCTCGACCCTCTGCCCGCCCTCGAGGGACACGTTGGCGTCTACTCTCAGGGAGCCCTCCCTGGACGGGTCGTACACTCCGAGGTGGTCGAGCATGACGGAAAGCTTGGACAGGAACATCCTGGCCTCCCTCGTGGAGGTGATGTCCGGCTCAGTCACTATCTCGACGAGGGGGACCCCGGACCGGTTGTAGTCGATGAGGGTGTACCTCGCGCTGGTGATGTCGCCGCCGACGTGCACCAGCCTGGCCGGGTCCTCCTCGAGGTGGACCCTCCTGATCCCTATCCTCTCCTCGTCGAGGAGCAGGAAGCCGTTTCTGGAGAGGGGGACCTCGTACTGGGTTATCTGGAAGTTCTTGGGCATGTCCGGGTAGAAGTACGACTTCCTCGAAAACCGGATCTTGGGGAGGACCTCGCAGTTGAGGGCCTTCGAGACCACTATCCCGTGCTCGACCGCCCTCCTGTTCACCTTGGGCTTGGAGCCGGGGAACCCTAGGCAGATGGGGCAGGTGTTGGCGTTGGGTTCCTTCCCCTCGTACTCCGTGCCGCAGCTGCAGAACAGCTTGCTCTCCGTCAGAAGCTGCACGTGGACCTCGAGGCCGATCTTCGCCCTCATCAGTTCACCTCATAAGCATACGCGGCCTGTATCAGCTCCCCCTCCCGGAGGTGGTCGGCCATCAGGTGGAGCCCCACCGGCAGGCCGCCGACGGCGCCGCACGGGACCGAGATCATGGGGATGCCGGCTAGGTTCGGGGCCACGGTCAGCATGTCCATCATGTACTGCCGGATGGGCTCCATCTCTGCGATCTCCTCGAATCTTGGGGCGGTCACGGGCATAGTCGGGGCCGCGAGGATGTCGACCTCCTTGAACGCCCTCTTGAAGTCCTCGATGACCCTCGTCCTCACCTTCATCGCCTTGATGTAGTACGCGTCCCGGTAGCCCGCCATCCTGGCGAAGGTCCCGAGGATGACCCTCCTCTTGGCCTCATCGGAGAAGCCCCTACCCCGAACCTTCGAGAATTGCTCCTCGAAGTTGCCTTCCAGGGGAGGCTGTAGGCCATACCGCAGCCCGCAGAACTTAGCCAGGTTCGTGGACGCCTCCGACATGGCTATGATGTAGTAGGATGCGAGGGCCACCCCCGTATGGGGCAGCGATACGTTCTGGATGCTTGCGCCGAGGCCCTCCAAACACTTTATTGCGCCCCACACGAGTTTCGCGACCTCCTCGTCCACGCCCTCGGCGAAATACTCGTCCGGTACGCCGATCTCCAGCCCCTCGACCGAGTCGACGAGGCGCCGGGTGAAGTCCTCATCGGGGACACCGAGCACCGTGGAGTCGTATTCGTCGGGTCCGCTTATCACAGACAGGAGGAGAGCGGCCCCGGCGGCGGTCTTGGCCATGCATCCGATCTTATCGAGGCTGTTCGCGTAGTCAACCAGCCCCCATCGGGAGGTCCTCCCGTAGGTGGGCGTCAGGCCTACCACGCCGCAGAAGGCCGCGGGGCACGATATCGACCCGCCCGTGGACTCGGCTATGGCGAGATGCGGGAAATCCGCGACGGCCGTTAGGCAGGCCGCTCCGCCGGAGCTGCCGCCGCAGCTCCTGTCGGTGTCGTGGGGGTTCACGGGGACGCTGTAGGGTGTGTTGACGTTGAAGGTGCCGAAGCCGAACTCGTCCATCGTCGTCTTCCCGACTATGAAGGCTCCCTCGTTCCTGCATTTCTCGACGACGGTTGCGTCGAACGGCGGACTGTACCCCTCAAGTATCTTGGAGCCGGCGGCCGTCTCCATGTTCTTCGTGCAGATGTTATCCTTCACCGATACAGCGACGCCAGCAAGCCTCCCCTCCCTCTCGGCTTCGAGCCTGTCGGCTATGGTGTTGAACACGTGGAATTTTTCATCGATGGCGGTGGCTTTCCGGATGACGTTCTTCATGTGATCTTTGGCCCCTTGATGTATCTCCCCTCCGTGTGCTCGGAGTTCCCAAGCGGGTCCCAGTCCCACCGCTTCGCCCGGTCCTCCCTCCAGACGTTCTTCACCTCGACGGGGTGGAAGCTCGGCTCCACGTCGTCGGTGTCAACCTCATCCATCTCCTTGAAGGCGTTCAGTATCCCCTTCAGCTGCTCCGTGAACCTCTCCAGCTCCTCCTCCGTCAGCTCCAGCCTCGACACCTTTGCTATGCGCTCCACTAGTTCCCGGTCTATTTTCAAGGACTCTGTCAACGTCCATGCCTCCCTCTGAGGTTGGAAGAATCAGTGGGGCGGAACGATTGATGTGGGTTAGGGCTCGTGGAGGAGAAGTGTCGGCGGATTAAAGCCCTCACCCGTCATGTCTTCCCCCGATTTGGAGTGCAGGGTCCATATTTAAATTTATAGATTTATCGGCCCATGAAAGCGCTCAGTGAGGTCTGCCTCGGTCTGCCAACCAGCTCGTCGAAGTTCATGTCCAAGGCGTCGAGGAGCTGCTCGAACATCGACTCCAGGTACTCGACGTACTTGCCTATGTCGACGTCGTGGTTGGACGCCAGCTGCACGGGCTTCACGCCGTCGTGGGTGACGATGTAGCTTATGATGTCCCCGATGTCCAAGGTCACGCCTTGCTTCTGCAGCATCTTAGCCGCCTTTACGTGCTGGGGGTTCGTCTCGTAGCTGGAGAGCTTCCTTCCCAGCATTACTCTGAAGGCTAGCTCCCCCAGGTCGAAGTTCCTCTCCTTCAGCTGGCTGTGGACGGACTCGACGAGGGCGATGATCTCCTCCTTCGCCACGGGGATGTTGTCCGGCGTCTCGATCTCACTGAGGATGTCGGTCAGCTTGAAAAAGGCGTCCTTCAGCAGCGGCGGCACATGCCTCTTCTTCCCCGTCAGCCCCTTGATGTCGACGCTTCCGTCGGGGTAGACGCCGAGATAGTTCTTCTTCCGCCTGGAGAAGATGGCGTACCTGTAGACCTTGTCGATGTCCAGCTCGACGCCGAGCTCCTCGTCGCTCCAGTTGACGAGCTTCTCTATCTGAGCATCGGTGGGGCGCTTGAGGAAGACGCTGTCGGTGTCGCCGTAGATGACGTCGATGCCCAGCCGCCCCGCCTCTTCCACGGTCCGGGTCATGGCGTCCCGGCCGATGGCGGCGGTGCTCTCGGCCAGCGGTGGACAGTACATGGGGAAGGACTCGGC
>Ga0114921_10000713_pt1 | contig 14275 bp, 16 predicted proteins | sample BentaG_FD_87016 | JGI IMG/M metagenome (GOLD analysis project Ga0114921, IMG submission 87016) | Deep subsurface microbial communities from South Atlantic Ocean to uncover new lineages of life (NeLLi) - Benguela_00093 metaG | ecosystem: Environmental > Aquatic > Marine > Oceanic > Sediment ...
GACTCCTCGACCATCCCCTTTGCCCCGACGTGGGCCGGGATGCCGATGCCGATCGGCTGCCAGCCGGCCGCCGTTCGCTCGTAGACGTCCATCTTCGCGTCGGAGCCACCGACCCCGACGACGGAAATGACTTGGGTGGCGTCGCCGACCGACCCCGCGAACCACGGGGTAACGACAGCTGTACTGGGTGCGGCGGTGACCAGCGCGACGCAGGCAGCCGCGCACAGCAGACCCACTAGGCGGCGCATTGGTCCATGGTCAGTGGTGAATGCCCCGCAGGTCAAGTCAAGGTTCGGGCACGTTTGGGTCTCGCAGGTCCGCGGGGTGAATACCGCGGCAGTGTTTGCTTGGTCAGAATCTGGTGCCGTGGCACCGCTTTCTGTCGATCCGGATGAGTTCTCGGGGGCCGCCACCTCGGTGATTGGCGTCGGCGACGACCTGGTGGCCGCGGAGCGTGCGTTGACGTCGAGTTATGGGGCCAACACCGGCCAGGATGCGGCGGGCGAGGTGTTCGGGCCGGCGCGCGGGTACAGCATCAGCACCCTGCCATTCGCAGGCCGGGGCCCTCGGTCCGATCACTCCAACACCGCGGCCCGGAACGCCTGCTCGGCAGCGTCGCCGTGGACCGCGAAAATCACCTTCACCAACGAGTCCGGCCGGTGTGCTCGAACCGCACCGACCATGAGGCGCGCCGCCTCGTCGAGACCGAACCCGCCGACTCCCGTACCGAACGCCACCAGAGCGAGGGATCGGCACCCGAGCTCGTCGGCCTTACGCAAGCTTGAGTAGGTGGCGCGCACGATGATATCGGCCGAGGTTGGCCCGCCGAGTTCCATTGTCGCAGCGTGGATCACATAGCGCGCGGGCATGTCGCCGGCCGAAGTCTCGACCGCCTCGCCGAGACCGATCGGCGCCTTCTCGTCTGACTCACGCCGCAGCGCCGAGCCGCCGGCGCGGGCTATCGCCGCCGCGACACCGCCTCCGTGCAAAAGTCGCGTATTGGCCGCGTTAGTGATCGCGTCCACCTCGAGAGCGGTCACGTCAGCCTGTAGTACCTCTAACTCGATCATGAACACATCTTCGTCTGCCCGAGCAGAACGCACGCGCGGCCCTAAACTCAAGGCGGGGTCCGGCCGGGCAACCATCTCATCGGGACCCGAACCATTCGCCGTCAATGACCAAGGGGTTCTCAGTGGCAGGCAGCAACGACAGCGCCGGAGAACAACACGTCGAAACTCCCGAGATCGAACCCGACTATCGGTTCACTCTGGCGAACGAGCGCACCTTCCTCGCCTGGGCGCGCACCGCACTCGGCCTGTTGGCCGCCGCGGTTGCTGTGGTCCAGCTCCTGCCCGAGCTACCGATACCGGGAGCACGCAAGCTGCTCGGGGTGTTCCTCGCATTGCTCGCGATGATGACCGCCGGTATGGGATATCGCCGCTGGGCGCAAATCGACCGGGCAATGCGCCGCGACCTGCCATTGCCCCGGCAACCGGCAATCGCATACCTGGCAGTGGGCCTGATCGGGATCGGCCTCATCACGCTCGCCTTGGTCATCGTCAAGGTGGTCGCCGGTTGACCAGCCCGGAGCCCAACGTTAGGCCCGAGCCCGGGCGGCAAGCCGAGCGGACCACACTGGCGTGGACGCGCACCTCGTTTGCGGTCCTCGCCAATGGCGCGCTTCTTGTCGTGAAGGATCTGCACGCTGACGCCAGGCCGCTCAACCTCATCGCAGCAGGACTCGCGATCGCGTTGGCGCTCACTACCTGCGTGATCGGTATTGAGCGCCAACGAACACTCGCTCGCCGGCCGCTCCCGCAAGACATTGCCCCCCGCCGCTCGGTTCGTCTGATCGGGATATCGTTGATCGTGCTGATTGGGGTGACGGTGGTCGCACTGGCTGGGTGATCGACCGAGGCTGCCGTTGCTTCGTCGGGTGCGGCTTCTGTAAACTCAACTGCTGCAGGCTGCGTGTGTAGCAACACGCCAGAGTCACCTGGCAGCATCGCACAACGACACGGCAGAGTGGCGACCACCTCGCATTGTAACCCGCGCCTAGCAAACCTGAATTCCGAATTTGGCGATCGGCGAATATCATCGCCCGCATGTCCGACACGCCGCCCCCTGGGCTTCCCCCTGCAGGGGCCCCCTGGCCACCGGCGCCGCCGATGACGCCGGCCCGGCCCTCACGCTGGCCTACCTTCGCCGCCCTGACGATTGCAGTCATCGCCTTAGGATTTGGAGTCGTCGGGTGGTTTCGCCCGGTGTCGGACAGCAACCCACCACAGACCCCAGCCGCGCCCATCTACACCGACCAACAGATCGCCGACTCGCAGGCAACAGTTTGCGCTGCATACAGGCGTGCTAGCCACGCTGTTGCGGTAAGTACAACTGGGCCGCCACCTCCCAAGGACGATTGGATCGCTGCTAAGGCCGTACGCGGCAGCGCTCGGCTAGGTTTGCATGTCGGTGCTGATTATCTTCGCGAAACGCTTGCGGCCGAGCCCGCAACCCCCGCCGATCTGGCGGAACGGATTCGTTCACTTTCGCACTCGTATCAAGAATTGACGCTGATCAGTCTCGCTGGTGAGCCTGCGTCGGCCGAAGACCCGGCACGCCACACAATCGATACGGACATGACGCATCTGGATCGGTTGTGTAAGTGACAGATTTTCCACGAGGGGAATGGTCGGAAATCCTCGTTGGCCATGTGTGGCCGCCTGACTCAGACCTGAAGACAGTAAATAGTTCGGCTTCTAGTCGGGGCAATATAGCGGCCGGTAACCACCATTTCGAGGATCAATTGCGCCAGGCACGACTTGGGCCGCTGGCTGACCAGGAAGGACTAACAGCTGACGACCTGCGAGACGCTTTCCAACGGGGCGAGAATAACGCTCGCGAAGTCGCGGACAAGAATAGTACCAAGCAGTTGTCCTATCGTTCCGCGCATGCTTCAGCCAGTGAACTGCAAGACGCGCTCACCACGATCGCCAACGAGGGCAACTCCAAGATCAAGAATATCCAGCGCTCAAAGACCCCGCTTCCGATCAAAATCGGCAACATCGTCAAGGTCGTGGTGGAATGCCAGACCGGTGCCAACGTGAAAGCAGCGGTTTGCGGAGAGAATATATTCAGCGTGATGCAGAACGTCCTCGAAAAAGAAGGCGTCGATCAATCTGCGCGACAGTTCGCGAAAGACCACGGTATAGAAACCGATCGATTGTTCGGATCTCCAAACGAAGACGCGGTTTACGATCAAGTTCAGAAAACCCTCGATGAGTTGAAGCAGGAGGGTGAACACTCGACGAACGGAACCAAGCCCTCAGAACGTCCTGGTCAACAAAGCGCGCACAACACACCACCACCCGACCAACCTCCGCCGACAACCTCAGAACGTCCTGGTCAACAAAGCGCGCACAACACACCACGACCCGTCCAACCCGCCACCTCCGTCGGCGGCCCGGCGCCCATGCCGGCCGCCGGTGTCGGCGTTCCATCAGCGTCTACACCCAGCTTGCCGAGTTCACCCACCGCACCTTCGGTATCGTCCGGCAGCCTGCCCCAGGGGCTAGCACCGACCAATCTGGCGCAAAGTTTCGATACGGGTGCACAGGCAGGCGCACCGGCGTCGGCTGCGGCGAACGCGATGTCGACGCAGGCGATGGGAGCTCAGCAGGCCAGCCCGGCGATTGCTCCAACGGCGCCCCCTGCTGCGCCGACAATCACATCGGGCGGGCATGGGCCAGCGTTCGACGCGTCCGCAGCGCATACTCCCGCGGCGGAGATCGCGCCCGCACCTGCCTCTACACCACTGGCGGCGACCCCCGTAGTGGTGGCCACACCAGCGGCCGCCCCAGTACCGGCGGCACCGGCCGGTCCGCTACCGACGTACGGCGCCGACATCCGACCGCCGGTGGCCGCCGCGTCGGCTCCAACCGCTCCCGCCGGCCCGCAGCCCGCAGCCCCAGCCTCAGCACCGGTTAGCCCGACGGGGGGTGCCAGCGGAGTCGGCCAACCCGCCGTCGCGCGGCAATCGAACGCCCCGCTCGCTGCACCGCAAACACCGGCCAACCTCGCCGCACAAGCCGCGGCCGCCACCACCGGCGGCGCCGTCGCCGGGGCGATCTCTGCCGAATCGACAGCCCGAACGCGACTGCAGCGATTGGTCGACGCCGTCGCCCGCCAGGAACCGCGGCTGCGGTGGGGCGTCGGGGACCGCGAGGACGGCACCACCGTGCTGGTCACCGACCTGGCCAACGGATGGATCCCACCGCACGTCGACATCCCCAAAGGTGTGCATCTGCTGGAACCGGCCCACCGCCACAGCGACCTCGAAGCTCTGCTCGGTGAGACAACCCTGAACGCCACCTACGCTCCCGGGCAGTACCTTCCGCCGGCCGAAGACGTCGATCCCGTCGCCACCTCACCACGACCCCGCCAAACACCGGTCATCGATGAACTTGGCTGGGAACTCGGGCAGGCCACCAAGTGGCGCAACGAGCTGCCGCGGCTGGCCCACACCCTGGCCAAAGCCGCCTCGACCGGCACTGGCGTGCTGGACTCCGAGACTGAGCTCCTCCGCGAACATCTCACCGCAGTTCGCGGGCAAGTACTCAACACCTATCCAGACGGAGTCGACGCCGCCAAGGTCGGAAACTGGCAGTTGCTCGCGACGATCGACACGCTGGTTGAGGGAAATGGCACAGGGGCGAACTACCACTTCACCTGGTTCCAGGCGCTGAGCCAGGCGACATCGGGCAGGGGGACGTAGTGACCGGCGATGGAGGCCAGCAAATAAATGTCGTCCTCGACCAGCTCGCGCAGGTGCTCGGGTTGCCGGCGCCGCCGCTGAGTACGCCCGATCCGCTCGCAGGGACAGGCTCCATCATCAGCAAACTCCTCATGGTCCTGGGTGCGGCCGCCAACCTAGGTGACCCACAAGACAACCTCGAAGCCCAGGAGGGCCGCGCCGAGCGCGAGCTAAAGACCGCCGACGCAGCCGCGAAATTCCCGGCCAACGAAGAGGAATCCGCTGCGGAACTAACCGGCGTCGGCGCGCAGGGCCAGGGAGACATGGCGCAGCAGATGCCGCAAATGATCTCCGGCATTGCCGGGGGGATCGCGGGCGCTATGGGCGGCGCGCTGGGCCCGCTCGCCCAGATCCCGCAGCAAATTGCCCAGGGCGCGCAGCAGGCCATGCAGATGGGGATGGGCGCTGCTGACCAATTCAGCGGCGCCACCGAACTCAGCGACGCAGACCTGCTCGGGGACAGCCTTGGTGACGAGCTGGGCGGCGAGTTCGGGGACGCCGATGGCGCCGGTGGTGGCGCTGGAGGTGGAGGCAGCGAGCAGGGCGGCACCACCCCGACCGCCATGCTCGGACCGCCGCCCGTCCCCTCAGCAAGCACCTCCCCCGCTTCGGCACCTGCGACGCCGCCACCGGCTCCGGCTTCGCCACCGTCAACGACCGGGCGGATGGGCGGAATGGGCATGATGCCGATGATGCCGCCGGGCGCCATGGCCGGCGCGGGCGGAGCTGGGAAGGACGCGAAGGACAAGGCCGACACCAAACGCGTCGCCGTGCCGTCGGTCAAGAACGGAGCACCGGTTCAGGGGCGATTCACCACGCCACCGCCCCCACCCACAGCGACCAAGCGGGTCGCGGGCAAGCCGGTAGCAACCAAGCGCATCGTCGCGCACGGAGAGAAGCCCAGCAACAAGGCCGACGGCGCCGACGGCGACCAACGCCCGCAATAATCACTTCGAGGCCGTGAGCGACGGCGGACGGAAGATCCGCAGACACACGAAGAAGTACAGGTAGCCGAGCGCCCACCCGGCCAATACATCGGACGGGTGGTGCACATTCAGTGCGACGCGGCGGAATCCGATGGCGATCACGATCAGCGCGCCCGCAATGAGCGCTGCACGCCGCATCCGGCCCGACAGCAGCGGCGCTGTCACGGTGAGCAGCGCGAGAACGCCGACCATCACCGCTACCGCATGTCCGGACGGGAACGCCGACGACGGAGCGAAGACCAGCGCGCCGCTCGGCCGTGGACGGTCGGCCAGGCCCTTCGCCATCACCGTCACCACCCCGCCGAGCTCAACGCTGAACAATAGGAACAGCGCGGTCCGCAGCTGGCGCGCTTTCAGCGCGACGACGATCGCCACCACACCGAACAGGCGGAACGCGCCGGGACCGAAGATCACGCAGAAGACCTCCCAGAATTGCACCCACCACGGGTGCGTTACCCCAAAGTCGTGCAAGGCATTCAGGGTTGACGAGTCGACGCCATCCAGCCAACCCCAGCCCTGCCGATAGCCCAGCCACATCACCGCATAAACGACGACGGCCGCCCGGCGATCGATACCGCCACATCAGCCCACCTGTGCGACGACGAACACCCGTCGGAACGGGAAGAACGTCCTACCGTCGATGCGAGCGGGATAGGCCTCATCGAGCAGCGGGATCAGCTGCTGGCGGAACTGATTCCACGCCTCAACGCTGAGCCTGTTCCGTACCGGGGTCAGTGCGGTGCCGGTAATCCAGTCCAGCACCGGATGTTCGCCGGTCAGCTCATGGACATAGATGGTTTCCCAGGCATCGACGGTGCAGCCGGCGTCGGTTAACAGCCCAGCATAGCCAGCCGGCGTGTCGACCACGCTGCCCTCCCGAAAGGGCATGTCGTGCAGTGGATTCGCAAAGGGTTCGTGGTGCGCGACAGCGCGAACCGCAGCATGCGACGGCGCATCGAAATTGCCGGGCACCTGCATGGCGATCCACGAGCCGGGCGCCAGCTCGCCGGCCCACCGGACCAACAGCTCAGCGTGCTCGGGGATCCATTGCAGTGCAGCATTGCTCACCACGACATCGGTGTCGGGCCGCGGCGCCCAGTTCCGCACGTCGCCCACCTGGGCGTCCACCCCGCGCTCACGCGCAGCGGAGACCATCTCCGGTGAGCTGTCCAGCGCCTCGACCGCCGCGCCAGGCCAGCGCCCACTCAGGTGCTGCGTCAGGTTGCCCGGCCCGCAGCCCAGATCGGCCACCCGGCGCGGCGACTCAGCACAGACCCGCGCCAGCAGGTCGAAGAACGGACGACCACGCTGATCGGCGAAATCAAGGTAGAGGTGAGGATCCCACATCAGGACCCCAATCGTGCCAGACCGACGGGCAGATCATGGTTCAACGCCTGACGCGGCCCGGCCGGGGCGCTACCATCCGGTTGGCTACACCCCCTGAGAAAGGCCAGACCGATAGATGACGTCTAATGCTGCCCCGGTGCACCCGCCCATCCCTGTTCCCGACGTTCCCGGCGCCGACGCCGACGCACGGGGCTTGCCCGACCGCTCCGAATTATCGCTGCGGCAACGGTTCATCGTGGACGCGTCGGCCGTCGCCGACATCGGACTGCGAACCGCGGTGGCCTCGACAATCGGCGTGGCCTTGCTGCCGACGGTCGTCACCGCCGCATTGCGCCGCACCGAATCCCGCCACGAGCGTGACAACCTCCGTTTCTACGCCGAATTGGCAGCCGAACACGATGCGGCCAAGTCGTTTCCGGCGCCCACGACGCTGCCGAGGATCTCATCGCGGGCAGCGAACCCGATAGCCGAGCACATCGCGGGTGGCAACGTCGAGAACATCCGTTTCGCCAGCAGCTTCGAGGCGATGAACCCGGCGCTGCGCAACCAATGGGCGAGCCTGACTCGCAACAACGTGGTGCACGCCCAACATTGGCGTCACGAGGACGGACCGCGCCCGACACTGTGTGTGATCCACGGCTTCATGGGTTCGTCATATCTGCTCAACGGCGTGTTTTTCTCCCTGCCGTGGTTCTACCGGTCCGGTTACGACGTGCTGCTCTACACGATGCCATTCCACGGCAAGCGCGCCGAAAAGTATTCGCCGTTCAGCGGTTCGGGCTACTTCGGCCATGGGCTGACTGGTTTCGCCGAGGCAACGGCTCAGGCGGTTCACGACTTCCGGTCCGTCGTCGACTATCTGCAATCCACCGGGGTCGACAAGATTGCGCTGACCGGCATTTCGCTGGGCGGCTACACGGCATCACTGATCGCCTCGGTTGACCACCGACTCGAAGCCGTCATCCCGAATGTGCCCGTGGTGTCAGTCGAAGACGAAGTCGACGACTGGTTCCCGGCCAACAAAGTCGTCGCGGCCGCTCGCCGCCTCAGCGGGATCAGCAGGGAGGAGTCCGCCGCGGCATTTGCCTACCATTCTCCGCTGAATTACCAGCCGCTGGTTCCTAAAGACCGGCGTCTGATCATCACCGGGCTCGGCGACCGGCTCGCGCCGCCGGCACAAGCCGAAATGCTCTGGGAGCATTGGGATCGCTGCGCGCTGCATTGGTTCCCCGGCAACCACGTCCTGCACGTCAGCCAACCCGAGTATCTGCGCCGGATGACCCGCTTCATGCAGGGGTTCATGCTCGAATGATCGCCATCGGCATGCTGGCTCGTATCGGCCTGGCGACCACGCTCCGGCGTTAGCCGCGATCACTCCTTGATCGCGCTGACCAGGCTGCAATTGGCGATCATCCGTCCGGCCTCGGTATCCGGCGCAGCGAGCGATCGACCGACCTCGCGCAGATAGCCGGTCAGCGGTGTGGCCACGGCAGTCCAGCCGTGCCCGGCGAACCACTTCGCGGCCGGTGCGTGCTGCTCGTTGTAGACCAACTGGAAGAATGGCCCCTGCGTACCGCCCGCGGCACGCTCCTCTTCCACAGCGGCCGTGAATTCCTCGGCGGATATCGGCACCGACTCCTCGATGGCCACGTGGCTGCCGGAACTCGCCAGCGTGTCGATGCCGGCGAAAAGCTGGTCCTGCGCCGTGGCCGGCAGGTACATCAACAGTCCCTCGGCAATCCACGCCGATGGCTTGCTCGGGTCAAATCCGCTGTCTTTCAAGGACTTCAGCCAATCGTCGCGCAGGTCGACGGCGATCTCGCGGCGCTCGGCTGTCGGCTTGTGGCCGTGAGCGGCCATAACCTCGCGCTTGAAGTCCAGAACTTGCGGTTGGTCGAGCTCGTAGATTTTCGTGCCGTCCGGCCAGGGCAGCCGGTAGGCGCGTGAATCGAGCCCGGCGGCCAGGATCACCACCTGCCGCACCCCGGCGTCTGCGGCCGCACGAAAGTAGCCGTCGAAGTAGCGGGTGCGAGCACCCTGGAAGCTGACGAAGTAGTCGCCGAATTCGCTCTTCAACTGGTGGTCGGGCTCGTTGTCGTCAAGAAGCTCAGCCCATTGCCCGCCGACGGCCCGGCAGAACACCTCGGCATAGGAGTCGACGGCCAACGGCTCGGCCTTCTGCGCCTCCAATGCTCGTGCGGCAGCGACGAACAGCGCGGTCGAACCGACGCTCGTCGTAATGTCCCAGCTGTCTCCATCGGTACGCACGCGGTCGAGCGTACGCCCTGTCGCTAGTGAGTCTAAAGGTTGTGATGTCGGTGATGCGTTATGGTGGACATCATGCGCACCACGGTGTCGATCTCCGACGAACTGCTGGCGGCGGCCAAGGTCCGGGCAAGGCAGCGTGGTCAGTCGCTGGGCTCGGTAATCGAGGACGCGCTTCGCAGGGAGCTGGCCGCAATCCAAGACCGCCGTCCCCGGCCGAAGGTTCCGGTGTTCGACGGCGGTACGGGCCCCCGGCCCGGCATCGACCTGACTTCCAACCGGGCATTACACGAGGTTCTCGACGAGGGCTTGGACCTCGAAGTCGGCAGGTAGGTTCGGCCCGAAACCTATGTTCCTTCTCGACGTCAATGTGGTGCTCGCAGCCCACCGCGGCGACCACCCGAACCACAATCATGTGCGTCCCTGGTTCGACCAGCTGCTCGCCGGCGATGACCCGTTCACCGTCCCAGCCCTGGTGTGGGCCTCGTTCCTGCGGCTAGCCACCAATCGACGTATTTTCGAGGTTCCCACACCCCGCGCAGAGGCGTTCGCGTTCATCGACGCCACCACCGGCCAGCCGCACCACTTGCCGACCGGTCCGGGGCCCCGCCACCTCGCATTGCTTCGTGAACTCTGCGACGAAGCAGACGCGTCCGGCGATTTGATACCCGACGCTGTCCTGGCGGCCGTAGCCGCCGAGCACCACTGCGACGTGGTGACCCTCGATCGGGACTTCGCCCGGTTCACCTCCGTGCGCCACATCCGCCCTACACCAGGGGGCGCCCAGCCTTGACCCGCCAGTCCAGATCCCACAGCAGCACGTTGAACGGGAACTTCCGGACGAACCCGGGCATCAGGTTGTTGGCCACCCGGATGCCCGTCATCAATTGGTCAAAGGCCCGTTGCTTCTGCGGATTCCACGGCATCCCCATCTCCTCGCGGAACCGTTGCGGCAGAAAGCCCTCCGTGATCAGCAGCGCGACGCTCTCCGGCAAGCGGAGCAGCCACCGCGGCAGGGGCAACCCAGGCATCCGGGCCACAGCGATCGGATAGAGATACCGGCGGATGGTGTCGTCGATGTGCACCAGGGCCAGCGACTCCTCCCAATACCGGTCGAACGCGGCCCGGTCGGGCGGCCACATCTCCTCGGGAACCTGCAACATGGTTCCCACCGCCCTGCCCTCGCGGTAGTGCCGCTCGGCGGTGTCCTCGTCCATCTCGCCGACGAATGTCCGGTAGACGTCGACGGAGCCCTTGTACAGACAAGCCCCCACCCACATCTGCAGATCACGGTCGAACGCGTTATAAGAGACCGGGCTCTCCGGTGTCGAGGAGACCTGGGCATGCGCCTTGTTGACCGCCCGGCGAAATGCCGCCTTCTGCGCGTCGGTGCCCCCAGTGGCGACCGCGAGGTAGGTGAACGTGGTCCGGGCACGCTTGATCGGATGCAGATCTACCCGTCCGCTCTCGACACGGCTTTCCTTGACGCCGTAGCCAACGCCGGGACGCGCCAGTTGCATGATCACATTGGCCGGTCCGGCGAGCAGCGCCACACCCATCAGCCCATCGCCGATACCGGCAGCTTGTGACGCGCCCTGCCGACCGGGCACCACGCGTACTTCGCTGACTGTCATGGGCCCACCTCGTGGCTAAATGTGAGAACCTAGGTTTCCTGATATTGCCCCCGGCCTGGCCGCGATGTCAAGATGATCGGCATGTCCCGCGCCCAGACGTCCAGCGTGCGGCCCTACCGCGGCGTCGAGGCGGCCGACCGGCGCGCCGCCCGCAGGCGCAGGTTGCTCGACGCCGGCCTGGACCTGCTGGGCAGCGAGCCAGATCCGGCGGAGCTCACCGTCCGCGGGATCTGCCGGCAAGCCGGTGTGGCGGCCCGCTACTTCTACGAAAGCTTCACCGACAAGGACGAATTCCTCACCGCTGTCTTCGACTGGGTGATCGCCGGTCTGGCCACCACCACCCAGGCCGCTGTGGCCGCGGCACCGCCGGAGGAGCAGACCCGTGCGGGCATCGCCAACATCGTGTCGACCATCGCCGGTGACGCCCGGATCGGGCGCCTGTTGTTCAGCGCACACCTGGCTAACTCGGTATTGGCGCGCAAACGTGTCGAATCCAGCGCACTGTTCGCGATGCTGTCCGGCCAGTATGTCGGCAGCGCGCTGCGGGTGCCCGAGAACGCCCGGATAAGGGCCGCCGCGCATTTCGTGGTGGGTGGTGTGGGGCAAACCATCAGCGCCTGGCTGGCCGGTGAGGTGCGCCTGGATCCCGACCAACTGGTAGAGCAGCTGGCTTCGATCCTCGACGAGTTGGGCGAGGAGACTCTGTACCGCGCTCCGCCCGAACTGAGTTAGCTTCCAGCAGCCACTTGCGGCCGGCGGTCTGCTGCGGTCCGCGGTACCGTTTCGGTATCACTGGAAGTGAATTCCTTGGTCCAGCAAGCGAATTCAAGTGTGATTCCGTCGGGATCGAAGAAGTAGAACGATCGCACGTAGACGCCGGGATACACCGTTGCCGAGACCTGCATCTTGCTCTCGTCGTGGTTGAGCACCGGGCCCACCCGAACGCCCTTGTCCTTGAGTCGCTGTCGGTAGGAGTCGAATTTCTCTTCAGGCACATGGAACGCCAGGTGATTCATCGAGCCGACGGCGCTGACGATATCCCCGATGCCGGGGATAGCGGCGGGTGCGGAAATGCCCGGCACGCCGTCGGGAGCATCGGCGAACCAGAAAAACGCCACGCAGTCGCCGTTGCCTGCATCGAAGAAGAAGTGCTGCCCCATACCGCGGGGCAGGTCCAGCGCCTTGATCAACGGCATGCCCAGAGTGTTGCTGTAGAAGTCGACGGTGCGCGCCATGTCCGAGCAGACCAACGCCACATGGTTGATCCCACTCAGCGCGAATTCGGAATTGGTGTTCTGTGGCTTGATCATTTCGCGGTTCCCTCTATCTGGGGCACAAGCGGCCCTAGCCAAGCTCGGTATCTGAATCTAACATCAGATTCAGTCCTGAGCCAGGGCCGTGGCGGTCCAAGAACGAGAACGCAGTCGACGAACCGGGAAGTAGGTGCCGACCCTGTCTGATCAGCCAGGCCGGCGCAATGAGCTGCCGACCTACCGCGGCCGGCAGACCCAGGCCGCGATCGACGCCGCCGCTCGGACGGTCGTCGCGCGTAAGGGCATCCTGGCCGCGACCATCGCCGACATCGCTTCGGAGGCGGGCCGATCCGCGGCATCGTTCTACAACTACTACGACTCCAAGGAAGCGATGGTCGCCCAGTGGGCGCTGCGGTTCCGGGACGAGGCCAACGAACGCGCGCGCACGGTGACCCAACACGGCTTGTCCGAACGCGAAAGTGCCTACCAGGCCGCCGCTGCACACTGGCACACTTACCGCAACCGGCTGGCCGAGATGATCAGTGTGTCGCAGTTGGCCATGATCAACGACGACTTCGCCCACCATTGGGCCGAGATGTGCGCGATCCCGATTTCATTCATCACCGAGACGGTGAAACGCGCACAGTCCGACGGGTACTGCCGGGGCGACGACCCGCACCTGATTGCGGTGGCGATCGTGTCGATGCTCAACCAGTTCTGTTACGTCCAGCTCAGTGGTGCTACTCCAGACGATCCCGACGATCAAGCGTGCATCGACACGTTGGCGAATATCTTTTATCGAGTCGTCTACTGCAAGGAAGGCCGCTGACATGTCTACGCCGGGAGTTATCCGCGAGTTCGTTGGGCTGCCCTCCCCTACGGCCCGGCGTTCCGGAGCCGGCGGCCACCCGTGCCAGGGCCTGTATCACCGCGGGGTGGGCCGTAAACCAAAGGTCGCGATGATTGCCACCCACTATCAGATCGACTTCTCCGAGCACTATCTCGCCGACTACATGGCTACTCGCGGCATCGGATTCCTGGGCTGGAACACCCGCTTCCGCGGCTTCGAGAGCAGCTTTCTGCTGGACCACGCACTGGTGGACATCGGCGTCGGTGTCCACTGGCTCCGAGCCGTTCAGGGTGTGGAAACAATTGTGTTACTTGGTAATTCCGGTGGCGGGTCGCTGATGGCTGCCTATCAGGCGCAGGCGGTCGAACCGAACATCACGCCGCTGGAGGGCATGCGGCCGGCGGCGGGGTTGACCGACCTGACCCCCGCGGACGGATATATCGCCAGCGCCGCCCATCCCGGGCGGCCGGACGTGCTGACCGCCTGGATGGACGGCGCCGTCATCGACGAAAACGATCCGGTGGCCACCGATCCAGACCTCGACCTTTTCAACGACCGCAACGGCCCGCCGTATGCGCCGGAGTTCGTCGCCCGGTACCGGTCGGCTCAGGTTGCCCGCAACAACGCCATCACCGATTGGGCCGTGACCGAGCTCAAGCGGGTGCGCGCAGCCGGGTTCAGCGACCGGCCGTTCAGCGTGATGCGGACCTGTGCAGACCCGCGCATGGTCGACCCCGGCCTTGAACCCACCGAACGACCGCCGAACATGTGTTACGCCGGCATCCCGGCCAAGGCCAACCGCTCGTCGCATGGCATCGCCGCAGCCTGCACGCTTCGCAACTGGCTGGGTATGTGGAGCCTGCGCGTCGCACAGACTCGCGCCGAACCACACCTGGCCCGCATCGGATGCCCGGCACTGGTGGTCAACGCCGAGCAGGACACCGGCGTCTTCCCGTCCGATGCGCAACGGATCTACGACGCGCTGGCAGGCACCGACAAGACCCGGTGCGCCATCGATTCCGATCACTACTTCACCACCCCCGGGGCACGCAGCGAGCAAGCAGATACCATCGCAAAATGGATCGCGGCACGGTGGCACTGAGAGTTCTGGCCCACTTCTTGCCTGGCGA